>Ga0307968_1002260_pt1 | contig 15972 bp, 14 predicted proteins | sample OrgLakmetagen650_FD_201834 | JGI IMG/M metagenome (GOLD analysis project Ga0307968, IMG submission 201834) | Saline water microbial communities from Organic Lake, Antarctica - #650 | ecosystem: Environmental > Aquatic > Non-marine Saline and Alkaline > Saline | place: Antarctica: Organic Lake... | reverse complement strand
CTTGCATGGTCAACCATGAACTTTGCAGCCAGACCCCTGACGCAGCATCTGCAGCCAGGGAAGTGTGCTGATGGATACTGCACCAGCAGGAAGTGGTCCGGGGGCCTGACTGAGAAATCCTGGGCAGATTCCTGGAGCTTCCAAACATTAAATGTTGCTCAAAAACTTTACACACCGCACCCCAGGGTCCCAGAATTCATCTGACATGGTACGAGTTTTGGTTAGGAGCCTATGCCGAGTATCAGCCCGGGAGGTGCCCTGGGTGGGCCTGGGGAGGAGGTCTGGATTCCCCAAAAACAAAATGTTGCTTTACATCTTCACACACCGCACCCCAGGGCCCCAGAATTTTATTTGACACGGTAGAAAGTTTGTTTTGTCGAGTTTTAGCCCGTGGGGTGGCCTGGGTGAGCCTGGGGAGGCCTGTGTGAAGAGTGGTGGGAAGGAGACAACGTTATGGGCTCACGCCCCCGTGAGGGGGGCTTCGCCAAAGAAAAACTGTATTCTTTCCTGAACTATTTTTTTTCCTCCCTTTGCAAGCCCCAAAAATACTTGATAATAGCATGGCCCCAATCAAGACAACACCCGCCCCCACAAAATACACAGGTGGATGACCGTTGTGTCGGACCATTCCAAGAACGTGTTCCGTGTTTGGAAGCCCCAGGAAGCTGCCCAGGATTCCTTAGCCAGGCCCCCGGACCACTTCCTGCTGGTGCAGTATCCATCAGCACACTTATCCTGCTGCGGATGCTGCGTCAGGGGCCCTTGGTTGTGTTCCGGCTGCAAAGTTCACGGTTCACCAACCAAGCAGAATCAAGAAATACTACTACGTATCAATGGGCTATATAAATTTAGTTTGGTCGGCCAAAATTACAGTGTCAGACCGTACAAGACAGTGCCCACCATACAGTATTATTTCGACCGTAGTTTGGCCGTTTGGCCCCAATTTCAGCTCAAAACTTTTTTCCTTTTTGCAGCAATTGTTTATAAATTAAACATAGATTATCGACCAGGAATCAAGTACTGCGTCCGATTTTTGAGTTTCCATGCAAGCCATTGCTGGGCCCTTCGCCCAAGCTGATCCAGCCCCAACCCAGCCCCAGGGTCGTTCAGGGAAGCATTGTGTGGCGTCAGCACATAAGAGGAGCATGCTGGAAGTGGAAATGGGAGGTTTTGGGGTGGAGAGGCCTTTCTGAGGCCATCTTTGCACTGGCAGTGCCAGCTTGGCACCGTACCATTACGGTAATTACGGTGTGATAGTTACAGCATATGCCGTATTACAAGTACAGTCTGTACCGTACAGACCATAATCGTACTGTACCATACAACTCAGGGTTGTTCAGTTCGGGGTTCGGTTAAAAGTTCGCTTCCACGCATTTTAACGAACCTTAAAAATGCCGTTCGAGAGCTACGAAAAGTTCGTCGAACTTTATGCCCTTTTTTCGAATTTTTGGGTCAAAGATTATAGCCAAAAATGCAGGGAAAAGCCTTAGATGGCCGTCAAACGTTCCGATTTTTTGTGTACTGATTAAATATAATATGTATTTAAGGCAATTCAAGCATGTTTTGGACGAGTATGACCACAGGAACCAGCAAATCCTCCATTTTCGAAATTGCACATCGAACTGCTCAAACAGTTCGAGGGTTCTAGAACTTTCACGAACTTTATCGAACCCTTACTCCCAAAAAATCGAACTGAACAATCCTGATACAACTCAACAAGCCTGGCCGCATCACATGCGATTTGCCTGCAACACAACTGTGACTTGCATTTTGGTCTCTTCACAGTCGTCCCAGAAATTTTGGGAGGGAGCTCATCCTTCTTTGTGATGTGTGCGATCAAAGATCAACAGTGACCAAAAGCACCAGTGTATTGTGCGCAACTAGCGAAAAGAGACGAGAGCTCAAACAATTAACATTAGTTGCTTATGTCGAGTGAAAATGAGTCTGTCATGTTGCAAAATAAATCACCAGTATAAGCGACGCTTTGACGAAATGAGTGCTGGAAATTACGGTTAGGGTTAGGGTGTAAAACTTAAACCATGACCCCTAATCAGGATAGCCATTGCCCACCCAAAAAAGGAGGAAATCATGCCCCTTTCCTGAACTGCACATCTGAGGTCACCCAATGGTTTCTATGCATAAATGTAACACTTCTGCATAAAATCAATGAGTTTGGGGTCAAGGATGAGAGTGGGGGGCTGGATTTGTGCCATTTCCCTGCCAGAAAGGTGGTATGGGTGTAAAAATGCAGGTTTTGGTCCGAATTTCACCAATCCTTTTGTTCTCAGATAGGTTAAGGGTCAAACCATACCCATTAAAGCAAAAAAGAAGGGGGGTGAAAATTTGCCCCTAAAGGACTTAGTGCGTGGGCCTGTTTGCTGGGCAAAAATGGTGCATTTCTGGAAACCCCGGAAACACGCTTTCTGGCCATCACCTGAGTGTCAGGAGCCCTTCAGTATACTCCCAAGGCATGCCCTGTCAAGTTTTATGGTCTGGAATGCTGAGGTTGGGCCGTGGTGGGCAGCGACACCCATCTGTCACAAGCTGCCCGAGCAGCTCGCGCGACATTTCATTCATTTAACGTAAACTTTTCTTTTATAATTATTAAAGCAATTCGACCAAGTCGGATCCCCAAACTATGCACCCTGTGCTCCTCGCATAGAATCGAGCTTTTCCCTGCCGAAAGGGGGTCCAAAACCGGACCTTCACCAAAACGTCCCCAATATTATTGCAGACACCCCTGGTAAGTTGCTGGCACGAGAGGGGAGCTTTTGGAAATCCCCTTTTTGGCAGGGATTTCCACCCTGCCCACCTGGGTGCCCCCCGGCACAAACTGAGTGTGCAGAGTTGCTCAGTTAGGTCCAGCTTGAGGTCCTGCATACTCAGAAGTGAGTGAGAGCTTTGGGGCAAGAACTCTCACAGGGATGGCTCACCTGACCCCCAATACCCTCCCCCTTACATTATTGCCTGTCATTGTCAGAGGAGACAGGCTGACCTTCAAGAACTGAAGTACCGAATATGCTTTGGATATTCCCACAGTAATAAGATGGTGACAGTGTTTTTTACTACAAGAAGAGCGCCATCAATCACATAGGGTTTATGATGCTCATGCTGCGTGTGGCTGCTCATAGGTATAAGGAGGATTTAATCGTAAGACCAGGTTGCTTTTCTCACCGTGTTGCGCCATCGCCGGTACCTCACAGCTAGCTTGTCGTATGGGAGGGGCGTGCCCCATGTGTTGTCGCCAGCTATCATGCGGGCCTGCTGTCCGAGCACCAGCACCAGGTCCTCTCCTAATACTTGGCCAGCAATCTGCAGCATTAAATACAATACCAGCAAAGTCCCCTTGCTAGCCATACATTAGAGTGCTGCTGTTTTCCAGGCACGAGAACATTAGCCAGCAGACTTGGTATGTAAGCCTGGAATACATACACAAAGAAAAAGACAGAAAATGTTTCTTTCCTGCGCCGTATCGTTGATGATTTAGCAACAGAACCCGTTTTTGCTTAATATCCACAAGACAGGGTTCACAGGCAAACAAATACACCATATTTTTCTCTCCAAACCCATGCAGCATACCTGCTTCCACAGCTTGTCCACAAAGGGCACATGCTTGGCCCACCCCCAGAAGTCCAGGCTCATGCGGTAAAGCAGGCGTGTGTGACCTTCCTTGGAAGGCATGCACACGTGCAGCTGGTGCAAGTGACGCTTGCACTCCTCCGCCTTGAAGCCTCGCATGATCTTTCCCGGCTGTGCTAACCCAATGGTGGACAGCACCATGCAGGGAGGGTTGAAGGACATGCTAATAGGGTACGGGTCCCAGTCACCTGATAGCAACAAGAGGAAAGAATAAGGGAAATTAAAAAGCAACAGGGCGCAATGGCTATTCAGGCGATGACAAGAGGTGCCATTTCGCACTTGCAGGCTATGTATGTTAAGTGTATGAGGCACGCAGCCTGAAGCTGTAGAGCCAGCACAACCCTGTCCATGCAACAAGCATCACTGACAAGCGTTAAATTTACAGCTGCCGCAACTTTGTAATGCTGCACACATACACGCACCAGCCAGCATTTTGGTGGCATGAAAGCGCACAGCCTCAGGGATGGGCCAACCCTTGGCAAAGGTGCTGGTGTGGGTGAAGGGAGCATGGGCCAAGTCCAGCAGGTTCTCCATGAGGAGCCCATGCTCCACCGGCACATCCACCTGCATGAGCAGCACAGGGAATGATTTAGGGGCAGCAGCAGGCCTGAGCGCAGCCGGGTCCAAACAAACGCAGCAGGAAATTTGTCTAGAGACCAACACGCAAGCAAGCTGCTGCAGGAACACAAGCATGACGTAAGAGCAGCTGAGGGACTATTTTTAATTTACCAGGAGCGTTCAATTCTTTTTATCGTCGCGCATTTCTCCCAAGACTTCTGTTACACCACTCAGCCTTCCTCTGGCTCACCATGATCTCTGCATGCACGTCATAGCCTGCTGGAGATGCTGTGAAGTCAGGTGGCATCTCCTGAGGCGGTCCATCCCCAGGCCACACCCATACAAAGCCATCTTTCTCCACGCACGGCAGCGCGGCCACTCCCACACCCTGGCACAGCTTGGCACTGGGCATCTTGGTACACGAACCATTGCCGTCGAACTCCCACCCGTGGTAGGCACACTGCACGTGACCATCCACGACCTTGCCCAGCGACAGGGGGCAGGCTCGGTGCGCGCAGGAGTCCTTGACACAGGAGGGAGCGCCATGTTTGTCGCGGAACAGCACCCAGGGCACGCCAAACAGGTCAAAAGGCACCATCATGCCAGGCTCCAGTTTCTGTATGGGCGCCAGGGAGCAGGTTCAGAGGAAGGGAGCAGAATTCGATTTAGGTCAATAGAAAAATGGAAGCAGGGTAGGTAAATTTAGAAATGTAGCAGTTGCCTCCAATTGTAGGCATGCATTTCACGCCTTAAGACAAATTCAGCAGATGCGCATGCCCGTGCATTATGCCACCTTTTTCCTAATAGGCAATGGCTGGCAAGCTCAACCAAATCTCAATTGGTCATTTCTCACCTTTGAAAATTCTGTGGGGTACCAGAAGTTGCGAAGTGCATCCTCCATTTCAAGACTACTCTTTAAGCGCCTGAGTGTTCAAGCCATCACAGTTTGGTATCAGTCAAGCTGCAATTGGTGAGCTAATTGCGACGATACATGGATACGGCACGTGAGCACAAGCAACGCTTTTAACAGCTATAGTGGATGCTAGCAGATTAGCCTCACCTGCTCCCTTTAGCTCCAGCTAGCGTCCTAGCGTTGCTTGTCGGTGGGAGAGCCTGGGGAGAGGCGTAGCTTGTGGACACTGTGCTGCTTCCTCTCGCCCTGTCCTGTAGCCCCTCCCTCTCTTCTTGGTCTGGTGTGCTGGTGCTGGCATTCAGGCGAATGCGCTCTAGTGAGACCTGCAGGCATGCCCGGAGAGCAGAAGCTGACGCTAAACCCTGAGCTAATGCGAGTCTTAACAAGCTACAACGGCACAGAATCAACAGCATTTCAATCCCTTCCAGCGTTGAAGAGAGATATGGCATCATTGCCAAAGTTGCTGCTCATCAGATTGAATTGGATTGGATTGTTCTAAAGAGTGGAAAAGATTTACCGCCTGCATTGCTCTACCTTCACCCTTTCATCTCCTGCATTCAAGTGGCATGCCTAGCTTACCGCTTCTGACTTCAGCTCGTCAACACGTTTCAAGTTCTGTGCAATACGCGCTTCGGAAGCCCGGAGCTTGTCGCGTGCATCACTGATCTCATCCTGCAACGCAAGAAGCTTGTCCTGCATGGCCCCGACTCCAGTGGTTTCCTGTTCTCGCAAGGCCTCTTCCACCTGGAGATGCACAGTTAGCATTTATTATTTGTATGCAATACATCTATATTTAGCAGACAGTGAGTGCTTTAGACCTGAGCTGACCGTTTTCTGTGACACTATTCTGAGTATTTTAGCAACCTTATACTCTCGTCTAGAAAATAGATAATTTATCCGAGTACAGTGACACCGCAGAAATACGCAAGCGTAGAGTAGCAGCATTATAGGTATCTGAGTTACTCTTGTCTCAGTGTGATAACACTAGAACAATCCTCTGACTGACACGTCCCTTAATTATAAGAGACACAGGCTCTGTCACTCAGCATATTAAAATGTAGATAACATCATAACAAACCCTTACAATTGTCCAAAAACGCCCCTCTCCCAGCACTCTCACACCCTTCCACCTTTTTGTTTGCCTCCTCTACAAGCTCTAAAGTGGCAGCTGCATCCGTAGTGGTCATGTAGTTGTAGATGGCCTCCCAGTTGCTGCGTTGCTTTTTTAAGTACTCCAACCTGCGCCGAGTCTCCCAGGGTGAGTGCTCCCCTGACAGGCGCTCATTCAACACCACCAGCTCCAGGAGCTCGTCATGCTTCCTGGACTCCAGAGCATTGCGCGTCCAGATGTTGCCAAAGCGCCACCACTCTAGGGGTTGTCGAGGACTGATAGTGTAGCTCTGCACAGAGTGTCACAGCAAATACCATGACTCTGACATCAAAGTTGCAAAGTTTGGAGTCACGCTCAGAGCGTTAATGGGCTTTAATCATTCATAATGAAACGTGACTGGGTGTTCCCTGCTCAGAGATACACTGCAAATCTGATGCTGCATTCTTGCAGCAAACTGGCTGTGTCTCTTGTACAGCACTTCCAAGGCACAATTGTACAGGAAGCACAGAGGGAGCCTGGACTGTGCCGAGCTTGCAATGGAGATTGCACATGCACCGGCTCGTCTCAGCAACGGCCAACCTTGCAAGCAGTTGCAGGATGCCCTGCCACTGTACCCTCTTTAAGTAACTAATGCACAGTGTGGTGCCCTTTTTGGCAAGTCTGAATGTGCGCACAGGGGGGTTGCAATTTCACACTGCGTGACCTCTTCTTTCCCGGCCTCACTAACATTTACCATTGGCTGGATAGAGCACGTCCCGCCCTGTTTATGGGACAAAGGCTGTCCCAATGGAATGAGGCATGGGAATGTATCACCCACCTTCCCGAAAGACTTTGAAGTGAGACGCCTGAGGCCAAAGGTCTTTTCTGGGTCCTCGTAGTTGACTTGGGGCTCCACATCGCGGATGACCTGGGTCGGACGGTGAATGCGCCGGGAACCAAATCTACGAATCCAGGCGCTGCGAAAAGGACTGCTGCTGTTGCAAAAGCTTCTGCTACGGCTGCTGCTGCTGCTTTTACTGCAGCTACTACTGCTTCCAAGGTGGGAGACCTGACGCTCCCTCAGCATCTCTTCACGCTTGGACGCTTAAAAGTACATTATTCTCACAGTAGAGAAATTTATAGATCGGCCCTCAGTCTGTAGATATTTGTGAAAGAGTGAGAGTAGGTAGGTAATTCTGGTAACACCTAGATAAAGCAATCTTCATTTGAAGTGCAAAATGCGCAACTCCTAGAGCTAAAAGACAGACCGTGAGGTCTCTTCGGCCTGTTCAAATCCACTCGGGCCTGCACTTAATGATTAAATATTTATGTTGCAGTGTGCGAGTTTGTGGAAGCAATTTGTGTCAGGGTTTTCCCCTTTCCCTGTTTGCTCACATTCAAATTTAAAGTCAAGTGTATTCTTGGTTATCGTGCATCCATGCTATGCTATGCTATAATGGTCAAGAGTTGAGTCAAGAGTGAACCAAAGGAAGCGCACGAGTTTACTTAACGTTTTGTCTTTGCTCTGTCGCCATCCTAGCTAGCTACAATAAATTCAGAGAATAAATACACCTGCTTTCAGCCTATCTATTTACAATTTACAATTCAATGATTGTAAACAACCAAAATTCAAGGTGTATGATATTCCTCTACATCAGCAAAAGCTCGGAGTCTGTTGCAAAGTTGCAAGCGGCAAAATTTCATCCAAGTCTATCTGAGTAATAGTGCGACCTCCTTCAAGCAGTAAAACTGTTTTCATCTCAACTTGGTTCATCCTTCCAAGCCAATCTGAGTAAATTCCTGCTGGCGTCATGGTTTTTCCTTTCAAAGCTGAAACCATCAAAACAGGAGCCGAAGGCAAAATGATGCTGCACAGAGGCAAACGCTCGAGGACAAGACAAAAGGAACCCACATGCAATGGAATGGCTTTCCACACAAGCAAGGACAAAAGGAGCTTTGTGGTACCGGTTCCCGTTACACTCCTCCACCGCACATGCATTTGTGAACTACGAAGGGTTGGGAGAGTAACAAGCAGTTGACACGCTAAATCGCTAGATTAAAATTTCTCAGGGTCAAATTTCTACAATACCCCCTACTTACCAGCCAATCAATTTGATGCCATGTCCACCTTCACATGTCCACCTTCTTTGTGCCCATTAAAACAATCAGACTCTTGCCCTAATTCAGGCAGCGTATCCATCCTCTTTATATGGAAATATCTTCTTGGACAAATGGAAGAATGGTCAGTTTCAGGTGGCTCCATTACTGTCGTGTTTGAAATGATTATGTGATCTTTGATTTGTGATGTTAATTGCCAGGAGAATCTTTGGGAGTTGGCAAAAGCCACCAGAATTGCCCTTTCCAATCTCTCACGGCCCTCCCCTTGCCCCTCCCTCCCTTGCCCCTCCTTCCAGTCCAGACCACTGTGCATCCACTCTGCCTGCATCCTGATGCACCTGAGGCACAACAAACAGTGACATCAAGCTAGCCTCACGTCCCCCCCCTTTGACTCGTAAATAGACCTCTTAGAAGCCATCTACAGCTTGCACAGATAAGTGGGATCGTAAGGCTCATTTCTCAAACAAGCTTAATTCTGCGATTTCTTTCTGTTCTTTTTGTGATTCGACTTCTCCACCTACTGCTCAACAAAGCCAGCAGGTACCTGTGTTCCAGACATTTAAATACGGAACTTAGTTTCCAGTTTTGTTTCTCCAACCGTTGCTTGGCCCTACAGCCAAGCACACAACCGCATTCTTGGTGATTTGGCTAACCAATGTCCTTCTTGATGAAGTTCTTACTTCCACCTACGGCTTGCATTCCTTACGTTCTGGAGGTGCCGCGCACTCTATTGCAGCAAAGAAAGTACCTGACCACATTTTTCAAGCTTACGGAGCTTGGAAGACCTCTGGGGCTCTATATGCTTACATCAATTGCTCTCTCTACAACCTCCATATTTCTACTGCTTCTATGACCCCCCTAAGTCACTGGGCCGTGGCTGTTGTTTTCCTTGGATATAATTTCCCGCCCACTTCATCGAATCGGAACCAATGAGGCTACAAGCTACCGTAGAGCTACCGTAGACCTAGATCAATCGCTCTGCATCCAGGTTGACAAGACTGAACGCACATGCAATAATTTCAGGCCTGCCCTTCGACAGTATGGAGCTTCTGTTTTATGGAAAACTGACAAATAGCATTGTACATTTCACCAATCGTTTTGCCTCTTCCAGGGCCCCAAACTTAAAACAGGCAGGCTTGTAATATTTCCAGAGGTTGCACACCCAACAGCACTGTGAAAAATCGGCCCAATATGGGGCACGTGCCGAATCCTGAGCGACGTGAACCCCACTTGTTTTTGCGTATAGCAGCCACAGAATTGCTCGTGTTTGCACTAATCAAGCAACAAAATTAAAAAAGACTTGCTGACAAATGACAGGTAATTGATGTGTTTATATTACGGATAGGAAAGATCATTTCATTGTTGGTAAGCAAGTCCACACTTTCTTAGAAAAAGTACCATTCTTGGTGCCTGACGCGCATAAAGTCCTGTCAATTAGACTTATTCAGATCTGAGCACGTGCAGCTTATATCGCCAGCTTTTGTTTGCAGCTAAACTGGTCTCGATTTGATGGTGTGTGAGTGTTCTGCCCCTCGAATGCATAAAAGCAACATTTAGGACTATTGCTTAGGTAGCCTCCTTATATAGAATGCTCCGAGGTAATGATGGTAGGGAGAGTTGCGATTTAAACCAACATTTACAGCCTTTCCAGAAATTAGACGGGCAGCTTATTTTATGAATACCCTTTTGACGCCTCCTTTTCATTGAAATCATTAGATCAAGCTATTAGCCAAAGATTAACTAATGCTACGGCTAAATATGTGACTTGCCTATTCTTTATCCTACCTCCCTGGCGTGAATCCAGCTGATTCAGTTACAGGATTCACTTCACTGCAAAGTGCAAGTGCTACCTCCTCCACTACAGAAAGAAAAGAGAGGTTTATGGGGATCAGGAGGGCTGCAGGCTTGGCCTGAGTGGATCCAAAAGAGTTATTTTAATTGGAACGTGTCTAGCTTGCGGTTGGGCTAGGTAGTAGCTCTTTGGGGCTGGCTCGTGGAATGGAGCATGCATGGGCTGGAAGAAAAGAGTGCTCTGGTGCTTGCATGGCTTAAAGCAGGTGTGCAAGTGAGTGGAATTGACTTGTAGGACGTTGACTAGTGTGGCTACCTCTCACATGCTTAGTGGGAGGGTTGCTATGTGCTCGGAGGTGGTACCCTTCACGACCTTACTTTGGCTCAAATTTAGTTTTTGTTTTGTGCTTTCCATATTCCTTGCCAGTGACATATAGCAGTGTCTTTGTGTGCTGAGATTGGCTGCAGAACCAGCTCCCATAATCTTGTCTGGGGGATCCTCTTGTATTAGCGCAAGGTTCCAGGTGGTTGGGGTGCTGCTTAACCTTTGAGAAAAGATGAGCGAAGAAAAGAAAAAGAAAGAACGCAAATAGTGTGAACATGGAACACGGGATAGGAAAGGATGTTGTTTTGTGTTTGGCACACCACACAATGGATGCAGAGCCACACACCATCCCACCAGGAGAGCAAATCAGAAGATGATGAAGGCATTTAAATGGGGATCAGGTGCTGGTTGGGTGGCAAAATCCTGCGCACCACCAAGAGTATTGCTCAGATGTTAATGTAGATTGTGCTCACATCTCCCCACTAGTGATTTTTGTTGCGGGTCTGGTGGCATGTAAGCTTAATTTCTAATGAGTGCTGCGGGATGCAGACCAGTAGACCAGTGAATCTGAGGCCGTGGAGTGGGTTTCTTGTACAGCTGCAGTAAACAGTGCCTGGCTCCTTGTAGGATGGCCTGGGTGTGAAGGATTTCGTGGTGCGTCAGTAAGCGAGGCATTAACAGCTTCTGTTGTTCTTGTGCCTTTCCTGCTTGTTGGTAGGAGAAGTGACCACACAGTAGCCAATTTTACTTTGGTGTATCCCGTGTTTGTTTGTTTGTTTGTTTGTTTGTTTATTGGTTTCACAATTGCCACCTTAGGGGATACGGTTAAGCAGGTATTGGGAAAGAGGCAGCTTTCCTTGCACTACTGGTAGAACTAGTGTTGCCTGTTGCTCTTAGCAGGATGGTGTGATGGGTTTTGCGGTGTTGAGTAAGTGAGGCATTAGCAGCCTATGTTGTTCTCCTGCCTTTCCTGCTCGTTGGGTAGGGGAAGTGTCGATATTGTACTCAATTTCGGTTAGGTGTATATCGCGTTTATTTGGTTGTGTGTCTTGGTTCCATAGCCAGGGGGTGTGGATTGGAAGCGCCATCTGCTAGGTTATCACTGGCAACTCTTCTTGCATTATTGGTATACATAGTTTGATGCGTGTTTGTTGGTTTTTGTTGGGTTTTGTTTGGGGCGTGGTTGCTGGGTTGGTGTCTCCTCGGAAGGGCGTATAATGCCTTGTCGTACCATTGTTGCACGACTGCCTACGTCTGCTTCAAGCGCTAGTAGGCAGGCACCCTGTGCACCTTGTCGGATCGCTTTCATAATTGTTTGTCCAGCAACTTTGTGCATATTTATGCCAATTTCGTTTAATATGGGATGACTGCAGCCCGACATCAAGTGGTAGGTAGCTACCGTCTAAGTGTTAGCAGATGGGGCAAATTGGTGGGCCTTCTATATGGTTGCATGAGCGGCACACTTTTGGTTGTGTATCAAATCTGTGCGGCAGGGCATGACATCTTTCTTTTCCTCAAAGGCGACACTTGCATTTTGCCAGATTGAGTTACTTATGTTTTCCTTGATCAGTTCTTAATAATTTGTGTAGCTTAGGTTAAATCAAACAGCAACACTTAACGCGTGTGATAAAAGCTGACATATCTCTTGGAAATTCGGTGCCTCTTACTGCTGGTCTAGATAGAAGAATGCCGATGGTAATCACTTTGCAGGAAGATTTTTATTCCAAAAGTTACACAATGACTCGAGGGGGCATCAGATAGACAGTCCCAGGAGACAGTATGGTCTCCGAGGTTCTCTGCACACAATCAAGACCCTTCTTCCTGCCATAGTATTTTAAAACAGCTCAGAGTAATAAGAAATTCATGAGAAAAGAGCACAGTATAGGAGCGACTTGAGGTCATGGATTGAAGTATGAAATTGTTTATTTGGTAAACAGACCAGAGTTGTGTTTGTAGCGTTTGAGATGGCAAGGTTGTTCAGCGCAGAAGGGAGTTCTTTGCTATCTCCCCTTCTTGATCTATGTAATAATCCCCCTCCCTTAATCATGCTGGCTGTGTCATCACTACCAGCGGAGTCTTGTAATATTCTCAAATCAAAAATATTGTTCACAAATTTACAGTTTTAACCAGGCAAGTGCTGGTTCAGAGATCATCTAGCAGCAGGGCCTGCAGCAAAAATTGATTAATCAGACCATGTCTAATTTTCCAGACCCTCTCGTTGTGCATGTACTGCTCCTCACACATGAATTTATGTATATTGTTATTTGCCTCCCTCATTTTTGGTATCCTCAGTGTGACAGTCCATGTTTTTCATGTGCCCAAAACACACAGATAATTCCCCCTCTTCAAATTAATGCGGTTGGTTGGTCCTGGCAGATGCTTGATTGTTTATACTCGTTTAATGGCGCAACGTGCCGTGATTCCAAAAGACGTATCAGAGGGAAAAAACAACACAACCTGCAACAGCAATACACCACCTACTGCAGGCTGAGGATTAAACAATTTAAAAAAGAGAAGGCAGATGAGATGGTTGGACTCATTGACACTCGCAGCCCAAAGGTGTACGAACTGATGACTGCAATTAAATGTACTGACATCTCTCCCATTCCTGCTGAGTCATGGACTGAGCACCTTCAATCACATTTTGTGCATTCCCAAGAAAGTGCTCCTGACTTACTACCTGGACAATTTAATTTACCTGCACGGCATCAGTTACTCAGTGGCCAATTGCGGTCTGGACAAATTCTTCCTTCTGACATTGCAGTCCCACCCGGTCCTGGTGGAAGGTACAGAAACATGAACACTACCTTTCAACGTAGCAATGAGCGAGCACCTGTGTATAAGCTACCCCCTATACATACTCTGGCTACCACCATTGAAAAAAACATTTCAAACATGAACACGCAGTCCAGCCCAGGTTTTGACCCTTGCTGTCTCTGCTTCTTTCATCAAACACGCAGAGGAAACGGTTCGGGATGATCGTGGTAAGAGTCACACTGAAAAAGTGTTGCTTCCCCTTCTTACTGACTTGTTCCATCTGCTTCTGTCAGACGGTGTCACCCCACATCTTTGGCACAAAGGTAAAATCACGCCTCTACACAAGAAAGGTCCAATACATCCCCACAGAATTATCGCTTGCTAGCAATCAATGGCTGTATCTACAGACTTTTTGCAAACGTGGTCAGGGACTTATTGATGGACTGGGATCTTGCTGAACACCAAATACCAGACTCACAATTTGGTTTCTGCCCCACAAGGAACACAAACCAACCCCTCTTTATTCTGCGACACACTCGCTACTGCAAAAGAAAATGAAGGTGTTCACTTCCTTTCTGGACCTCCTTGCTGCCTACGACAGTATTCCAAGAGAGTAACTTTGGAGACACTTGGAAAAAATAGAGAATCCACAATATTTGAGAGATATCATTTAAACCATGTACACAGGATGCCTCTACCTTCTTATTGATGGCAACAAAACTTTCGAGGAGGTTGTGCCCAACAAAGGCTTGAAACAGGGCTGCCTCTGAGTCCCCTTCTGTATCCCTTTATACCAATGACATTGACAGATTCTTGACCGTGCAGAGAGGTGCTGCCACTGCCTTAAATTCAGTTCAGGTCCCTCATTGTGATTATGCTGATGACATTGCTCTCACTTCAAACACAGCTGAATGTCTACAGTTCCAGCTAAACAAATTTCACAACTACACACGTTTTAAGGGGCTCAAGCTCAACACTGACAAAACAAAAGTCGTGGTCTTCTTCAGCAAGGAACTTCTGCGATTCCCACCTTCACGTACGATGGCACACCTCTAGAACTTGTCACTCATTTTAAATACCTTGGATTCACTCTCACTCGTGATGGAAGTATGCACACAGCAGCTGAGAAGATGGCAGAAAAATTGAGGCTCGCCATAGCTAGAGTTTACAGAACCGGTTCTAGCAAGGGTATCACACACAGAAAACATGCCATGTTGTGGCTTTTCCAGGTCTTTGCTTTGACAGCTGTCCTATACGGATGTCAAGTATGGGCCACTTTTTCACTGACATATGATTCCTCAGTAACCACCCGTGCACACGTCCTTCATCTTGGGTTCTTGAAAAAACTCCTGGGTGTCAAGAAAGGTACTGATACTCACTGCGTGCTTCGCGAAACAGGCCAGATGCCCATCTTCTTCTACGGGTTCAGATGCACCATAGGATTCTGGAACAGTTTACTCTCGGCAAACAACCCTCTTCTTGAGAAAATTGTGCGGGCTGATTTACTTCTTGCAAACAGAAGTGATACATGGACTTACCAGGTTCTGCATGCGATCCAAGATTTACCTACATCTCAACAGCTTTTGGATTATGCCATACGATCTCGTCAGACTATCTACGGAGACTATCTACGGAGACTATCTACGGAGGACAGTTTGAACTCACTCTACGTGAACATATCATTGGGGGCTGGAGAGATCTTGAAATTTTGACACCACATGAAGCTCACCATTCCGGCAGAATTATGAGGACTTATCACACACATTTTGGTGGACCTTTGGGGATTGCTCCTGGCTGGTGGGATGACAGAAAAAAAAATTAAAAGCCTGTGTTGCTCTACCTTCTACCTTCTACCTTCGCTTGGACATTCCCAGCAACCCCAGCCGCGCACTTTCTTGCCTTCGCCTTTCTGGCCACAACTTTCTGGTCCAAAGAATGTGTCATGACAGGAATAGAAGGCCTTATGAGCTCAGGATCTGTGACAGATGTGACCGGCACACTATTCAGGATGAGGAACACAATTTGCTGGACTGTCCGCATGAACATCTGGTCAGACTTTGCACACAGCAACAGCTTATCTTCCCACCTCAGTTTGAAAATGGCCCAGCTCGTTTGAGGACCTTTATGAACCAACTTGATATTTTTGGTGTTGCCTCTTTTGTAGCTAAGTGCCTAGCCCTGTTCCCTTGTTTTTTCTAGCGTTTTTTGGTTTGGTTACAGGCTTTTTTCCAAGCTTCCGCTCAGATGCCCACCAGAGGCATATATAGCGATGTAACCTTACCTTACCTTATACTGTTTTTTTTCAGTGCCGCAATGTCACAAACAACTGATTCCCCCCTTTCCAAGGGTTTTTTTGTAGGTGCTACTAGTCTGGTGCCACAACAGCAATTATTGCAATTTTACATGTTCTACATACACAGCCTAGCAGTCGCACGTTTTGACTGATGGCTCTATCTGTAAACTTTGTAAAATCATAGTTCAAAAAGGAAATACACGTCATTTTCCTTGCACGGACACTGGACATCTACGGCAAAGATTTATTTGATCTTATTTCTGATGGTGATATCAAGGAATTTGTTTTCACAATCTTTAATTGAATTCTACGTGCGGCTCCTTCAGATGGTCCTTTTTGTTCTGCGGCAACTGGCACAGCTTCGTCGGAATGTTAGATAACGTTACCAATGGCCATTACCAGGCTTACTGGCTCATCTACTAAGGAAGTAAGCGGCTGGTAAGCGGGCCGACTACTGATCTGGTAATCCATTGGTAATCGATCGGTAA
>Ga0307968_1002256_pt1:12500-15982 | contig 15982 bp, 16 predicted proteins | sample OrgLakmetagen650_FD_201834 | JGI IMG/M metagenome (GOLD analysis project Ga0307968, IMG submission 201834) | Saline water microbial communities from Organic Lake, Antarctica - #650 | ecosystem: Environmental > Aquatic > Non-marine Saline and Alkaline > Saline | place: Antarctica... | reverse complement strand
AATCACAGGGGCCTTCGATTTGTCCACCTCATGCTCGATGAATGCCTTGCACTTGTTCATAAACTCTGTTTTGTCCATGTCGATAATTATTCCTATTTTTTTTTTCTACTCTCTACTCTACAGGGTCCAAGTCTACCATCCACCGTCCACTCTACTCTACCGTCTACCGTCCACTCTACCGTCCACTCTACTCTATCCATCTACCGTCCATCTATCCATCTACCGTCCATCTATCTATCCATCTACCGTCCATCTATCTATCCTATCTGTCCTATCTATCTATCTATCCTATCTGTCCATCTATCTATCCATCTACCGTCCATCTATCTATCCATCTATCTATCCATCTACCGTCCATCTATCCATCTACCGTCCATCCATCCATCTACCGTCCATCTACCGTCCACTCTACTCTACAGGGTCCAAGATAATTAAAGCGGGTTATGAAAATGCGTGGCCATGCATGTGCTAGTGTAGGGTCAAGGGAGGGGGGGGGGCCGCTGTAACATGGATCACAACACATTTTGCAAATTATTGGCAGACGTTCTGGAAATTAAGTGATGAGTAGGTCCTCTCGGCCCCCAATACTGCACGCCTGCTTAAATTTGCTTGCCTAGCCCCCTGGCAGAGTTTCATGTTGGGGTTACAACTCAATTTAGACTTTGGTAAGAATGAGGCAAACCTAGGGGCCGGACTCGCAAGAAACTTGATGCATCATGAAAAGGATGACAGACACACACTGCATGACTCGCATTCACCTGCACATCCCGGTCCACAGTCCACGCCCTGCGCTTTTTAGGCTCTGCCACGACAGGCTGTTTTCTGGCGTTGCGCCGCTCCTGCAGGTTCTTACTGCATTCGGCGCAGGCCCGCAGCCTGCATGCAACGATGCGAAATCACCATGCACTTGTTTCGTGTACCTCACCATTCATTTTTGCTGTCAATGCCCTTTTCTCCAGTTTCCGTACTACCGTACGAACAATATATCACGCCGCAAAAATATTGTTTTTGGGGGGTGCGGCGAGCTCACACCCCCTGAAATATATAAATAGTTGAGGGGGTGCGGATTGGTGCGGATTGAATTTAAATAATTACTTTTGAGTTTTTGACGGGTCATGAGTGGGAAAGAGCCCCCGAGAGCCCCTATGGGGCGTGTCCAGACAGGGATGGCCAGCTTCTGCAAGCCTTCCCCAACCGCCAAGCAGCGTGAGCAGCAATATCTAGAGGAAGGGCAGAAGTTGAACCTCTGAGTCCCTTGGTGCGGTTCTGAGGGCATTTTGCCCCTGCGGATTGGTGCAGCAAGCACTAAATTATATATTGAGAGGGGTGCGGATTGGTGCGGACAGGGTAAAAATAACTCTTTTTTTGAGGGGTGCGGAATGAGTACATGTCCCTACGGTATACCCTTTTTAACCTGAAGTGGCCTTCATCACAAGACCAAAAAGCACGCCTGACGGTATGCCCGTGTGTATAGTCAGTCATGCTTGCGTGTATAATCATGCTTGTATAATCAAGCGTGTGTATAACCAAGCTTGTGTAAAATCATGTTTACGGGTGGGTCATTACCTCGCCGAGACTCGCCAAGTGTGATGCTCGTTGAGCCTCGGCAAGCCTCTTTCCCGGTGTGGAAGGCACTCGTCGGCCAGCGAGGATGTCCACTTTTTGGGCGGAATCAGTCCCATCTCCCCAAATTTTCCCAAATCCGAATTTTCCGTGGCGGAATCAGCTGACAGGCCCATCTCTAAACCAAGTTTCCTTACTAATAATATTGATTGATTAATATATAACACCAGGAAGAGTTAAAAGGGGTGTGCAACAGGGGGGGGGTATAAACGAAATCCGAAATTTCCTGGCTCACACGCCCATATTTTCCACCCGGTCTCAGCGTTAATATTCATTCATATATATAAGCGAACAACAAAAAGGTTTCGGCTCAATCCAAGCTGATTTGAGAAAGTGATTTTCTAACCGTAAGTCATCATCTAGGGCCTCCCCAGCGAGTGCCGAGCCTCGTTGAGGCTCGCCGAGCCTCGCTGGCAAATTCAGACACCCTATTCACCCACCCTTTATCATGCTTGTGTACAATCACGCGTGCGCATATTCATGCTTGCGTGTACAATCATGCGTGTGCATAATCATGCGCATGTATAATCATGTATGTGTATAATCACACATGTGCATGACTAAGCTTGTGTATGATCATGCTTGTGTATAACCATGCGTGTGCATAATCATGCGTGTGCATAATCATGTTTGTGTAAAATCAAGCTTGTTTATAATCATGCATGTGTATAATTACGCATTTGTATTATCTTGCTTGTATATAATCATTCTTCGAAGTAGAAAACAAACACATGATCAGGGTTGGCCAGAACCGTATACATACATCGTACATGCCCATATATTTGGTGAGTTCCCTGCCAAAAATACCGTATATACACCATATATATATGGTTATGGCCAACCCTACACATGATCTCTTTGGCCTACCCTCTTAGCATCTGTTGTACTCCTTTACTGCATTACACGCTTAGCCCTTGCACTCCTTTACTGCATTACACACTTAGCATCTGTTGCACTCCTTTACTGCATTACACACTTAGCCCTTGCACTTCTCTACTGCATGAAACGCTCAGCATCTGTTGCACTCTTTTACTGCATTTCACACTTAGCCCTTGCACTCCTTTACTGCATTACACGCTCAGCATCTGTTGCACTCCTGTACTGCATTACACGCTTAGCCCTTGCACTCCTTTACACATTACACCAAAAAAAATCGACTGAAGAGGTGAAGCATTCACACGCCACGTGCCCTCTCATAACATCTGGCTCTGCAGGCCTGCCTTTTGACTCATGACGCCCACCCACCTTGCTGACAGTTCCCCCTCTCAACAACCTGGCTCTGCAGGCCTACCTCATGACTCGCACCCACCCCTGCCGACAGTGGAACGAGCAGCAGTTTTCAGTCACGCACTGCATGCGCCTTTGGCTGTCTCTCGTTGACAGCCCCTGGTAGTCTCACAGTCATGCTGTCAGGCTGTTCATTGAGAGGCTTGTTGGCAGCCCCTGGTAGTCTCACCACAGGCATGCCGTCAGGCTGCTGAATGGGAGGCTAGCGCCAGTCTGGTAGCAATGCTGTGCATGTCCCTGAGGCCATCCTGTGCATGTCCCTGAGGCCAGTGCTGAATGGGAGGCTTGCACCAGTCTGGTAGCAATCCTGTGCATGTCCCTGGGGCCATCCTGTGCATGTCCCTGAGGCCAGTGCTGAATGGGAGGCTTGCACCAGTCTGGTAGCAAACCTGTGCATGTCCCTGAGGCCATCCTGTGCATGTCCCTGAGGCCAGTGCTGAATGGGTGGCTCGCGCCAGTCCGGTAGCAATCCTGTGCATGTCCCTGAGGCCATCCTGTGCATGTCCCTGAGGCCAGTGCTGAATGGGAGGCTTGCACCAGTCTGGTAGCAATCCTGTGCATGTCCCTGAGGC
>Ga0307968_1002256_pt1:0-7500 | contig 15982 bp, 16 predicted proteins | sample OrgLakmetagen650_FD_201834 | JGI IMG/M metagenome (GOLD analysis project Ga0307968, IMG submission 201834) | Saline water microbial communities from Organic Lake, Antarctica - #650 | ecosystem: Environmental > Aquatic > Non-marine Saline and Alkaline > Saline | place: Antarctica: Organic... | reverse complement strand
ACCAACGCTCTCTTTCTCTCTCTCACACTCTCTCTCTTTCTCTCTCTCTCTCTCACACTCTCTCTCTTTCTCTCTCTCTCTCTCACTCTCTCTCTCTCTCACTCTCTCTCTCTCTCTCACACACTCTCTCTCTCTCTCTCTCACTCTCACTCTCTCTCTCTCACACACTCTCACTCTCTCTCTCTCTCTCTCTCTCTCTCTCTCTCTCTCTCTCTCTCTCTCTCTCTCTCTCTCTCTCTCTCTCTAACACACACACACACACACAAACACACACACTTGCACAAGTACACGCACAGCTATACACACTTGCACAGGTACACGCACACGTGCACACACGCACATACGCACTTTGATTCCCACCTGCTGCTTTTCATTGAATGTGACATGGGGCAAACATGGTTTGTATCAGCTATGCCATCTTGCTGACTCATTTGTATTGGCTCTGTAATAACGTTCACGCAACACACATACACACGCACACACACGCACACACATTCACATGCATATGCACACACACAGACACACATACACACGCACACACATTCACATACATATGCACACATACAGGAAAGAACAGACAGCGCGTAAGGAAGCATGAGAAATTGCAGCAGAGGCAGGAGGTGTAGCAGCTTAGTATGCTTGCTTGCACGGCCATGCGCACTCATGCAGGACATAACAGCGTGTGCAGGAGAGGCAGGAGGTGCAGCAAAATAATTATTGGCTTACGTGTCCATATGCACACATGCAGGAGAGAGGAGCGCGTAAGGAAGGAGCTGAATAAATGGCAGCAGACGCAGGAGATGCAGCAGCAGAGGGAGGATAACAAGCTGTTGTGGGAGCTAGAAAGAGAAGGGCTTGTGAGGGCAGAGCAGCAGAGGCAGCAGGAGGAGTTGCAAAAGCTGCAGCAACAGCAGGGGCTGCAGATGTCAGGGCAAGATGTGACGTGCTGCTCCCACAGTATAATCTCTGCTCTTTCAAAGGTATATTTGACTTGCTTGCCAGTGTATAATTCATCCGTCCTTGCATGAGTACCTTCTATTTCATGGCCACCAATCTTCAACTGTGCTCTGCTCTCACACACTACAGCAGGTTCCCTGCTCCTTAGAAGGTGTGCCAACAGCTTTCGTTACTGCGCTCTGAACTGCTGGGATTTGAATAGCACAGCCAAAAGATGCAATCATAAAAAGGCGTCTTGTGCCTTGCTGCTGACATCGTCCAGGAATGTGTCCTTGATTTTTCTAGGCACAAAATCACTGCCTGCAGTGCATACTTTTCTCTTCATTATCTCTCGATTTAGTAACAAGGGGGAGAGGAAAAGAAAGGGAAAAAACTAGGCAGGCAGTGAACACCAATCCCCACACATTCATCAAGGAAAAGGTGCCACTCTGGTACCGAGTACCATAGAACTCCTTTACCAATTGGGGGGAAGAGGACAGACAGCGTATTGTGTTTGCTATGTTTGTATTGCGATACCCAGAGGAATGCATAAAGATAGCGCACGTGGCAATTCATCTGTGCAATGCCAAAGGAACAGAAGTGCACGCTAAATTCAATACATAGTATGCATTGTGTAAGGCACAACTTGTGTCATTCCTTTGTGCGCTCACGTGAACTCACGCAGAAAGCGCATTTGCTCCCACATAGGTACATATTAAATTATTGCCTGATGTCTTTTCAGGATGCTCCTAAGCAGCTGGACCAAGGCAACGAAGATAGAAAACACACAAAAAAGGTGTGCGCAAATGATCAGAGTACGCCAGAGTATTACAGAAAATCTGAATCAGAGTTGGTTAGAGATCCTGAATCTGAAATACATCTTGTATCAGGTTATATGGAATACACATACTTATATAACATATACTTAGTCTGCCTGTCCATTTTGTGGGTTTACACTCCGCATGAGCTTCTGCAATATGCAATTAGGAAGTAGGAACGTCGTTGGCTGCTAAACACACATGTGTACGCATGCATACATACATATGTATGCACACACTCTCCCTACCCATGCACGCACATGCAGCACCACAAAAGCAAAAGTCACAGGCGCAGCAATCACAGGGATGAAGAGTCGCAGCAAGATCAGCGGCAGCAGCAAGCGGAGACTGCCAACCAGGTTTCACATTTCCAACAGCCGCAGCAACAGCAGGAGACACAGTCAAATGCTCAATTATACAGGCAGCAGCAACAGCAGGAGCAGCGAGAAGAGACATTTAACCACTCACACTTTCAGCAGCAGCAGCAGCAGCAGCAGGATTCCTTCACAAAGGAGGAGACCTTGAAACAGCAAGCACAGCAGCAGCAGGTTGTGGTTGTGGGCAATACGCGCTATGTGAAAATTACGGCACAAGATCTGGGCTATAAGAGAGTGAGCAAGGTGAGTATTTGGTGCGAGCAGTTGGTTGTGGGCAACATGCGCCCCCCTGCATGTCAAAGCGCTGCGTCTGAGCATGTGAAGCGGCAAAACCAGGGAACGTGTTGTTGCTTTGCAGTCGGTGCTCGTGACAGCTTGGCGCTACTTTTGAGTGCTCTCATTCACGAAAGAGGGCTACACAAGTAGTGGGATTACTGTGTGTGTTCGTGCAAATAATGGAATGGCAACACCTGGAGCAGACAAGGCAGCTCAGGAATCATAGGAAGCAACTTGTCCTCACATGGATTTCTTAAGGCAATGTGTTTGCACCTATTTTAATGCTGGGATAGCGCAAGTACTAAATAACTACTCTGCAGCTGCACAAGTGCTTGCGTTCTATTACGTTTGCATCGTGAGATGGAGTGGGATCGTTCGCAAGTAAATAAAAAGCAAGATTGATATAAGAGATATCACTATGCTCCACTATTAGAACTGGAGTTCAAGTGTTACACACTGAACTCAGCAGTTCTTGGAGGCTTTTGAGGTTATATATCCTAATGGCAAGCAAACGCGTTGGCTTGCCAATAGGATGTAAGACCTCCGATATATAACCTCAACAAAAATTGTAACCGAATGTGGGTTGCTATTGTCCGATAACCTCAACAAGTAAGTTGTAATTGTTCATATAACCTCCACAAGTAAGTTGTAATTGTCCATATTACCTCAACAAGTAAATTGTAATTGTCCATATAACCTCAACAAAAAGTGTAACCGAATGTAAGGTGTAATCGTCTTGACACAACTTGCGCTGTGGAAGCCATCTTAATTATGCTTGGGCCCCGGTCAGCGTTAAATTTAAGCTCTTGCTCCCCTGTGCCTCCCATGTGCTCCCCTGTGCCTCCCATGTGCTCCCCTGTGCCTCCCATGTGCTCCCCTGTGCCTCCCATGTGCTCCCCTGTGCCTCTTGACCTCAGCAACTTCTCTGTTGGGAGCAATGGGTGTCAAAGCCCCTGCGGCTAACTTTTGTTTCTTTTCCAGGAGGCCTGATTTTAGCCTGATTTGTCTATTGCTCTTCTTTGTAAAGTCAGTTGTTTCTTTTTTTGTGTGTTTTCCAGGCAGTGTTTTTATTACCGTTTCTTGGTTTTGGCCTCAAGTGGCTTGAATGGAATTGTCGCAAAATATATTCCATGCTCTTGCACGTGCATGCTCACTTACATGATTACCCACACATCATGGACGCACAAGCGTGCATCAATCGTTGTGCGCACACACATGCATGTGCACATACACACCCCTTGCTCCCCCATTTCTACCTTGTACACTCACACATGTGCACACACGCGCGTATACACACACAAACGCATACATGCACACATAAATACACGAACACATCAACATCAACGCATACACGTACACACACATACACACACCCAAATCAAACAGGACATGAAGCAGCAAGATCCCTCTGATTCAAACGGACCTTCTTTATTGAGGCTGACAGGCACAAAAAGAAAGCATCATGACGAGGTGAGTTCTTGTCCTACTGGACAAAACACGGGTGTCAAAAAAAACTTATTCATGGATCCAAATTCCTGACAAAAGCAGGGAGTGTTCTGTGCTGCTTCAGTTTCTTTTACACGCTGTGCCCGTGTTATGCCGTATAAGCAGAGCAGGGGAAAGCTGATACTTACGTCATATAAGGAAGCGCGTGTGTGCATGTGTGTGCATGTGCATGAGCGTGTATGGGGTCAAACACCTGATCCTCACTAACAGCCCAACCTTTTCCATTCTCAAGATATGATGCCGCGTCTTATGTTGTATCTCCAGGTGGTGCACAGCCCAGCACAACAACCTTCCCTAATTCTGTGCCAGCAGTGTTTATTTGAGTCTGCTGTTAAAGGACTGCTTTGCCACTGCAGTATGTGCTTTAGCAGCAAGATCAGGGCATTAACAAAGGATACATTTTAAGCAGATCAGGGCATTACATTTAAAGGATATACATACATATATTAAAGGATATACAGGGCATTACATTTTAAGGATACATTTTAAGCAGATCAGGGCATGAACAAAGGATACATTTTACAAAGTAATAGTCAGGACTGGACTGTGGAATTCTATTTCGCTTGCATTGTGAGATGCATAGGGCTCTGTCATTATTACCAGTCATTATTACCAGTCAACAATTGCCCCGCCCCGCATGGATCAATACAATCAGCATATTCTATCTTGGGTTCACACACAGGTGGCGCTCGTGAAAAGTGAAGGTGAAAAACCGCCTGAGAAATTACAGGTCCTTGGAGACGAGGTACGTGGACTGATACTCATCATTTAGGTTGGATTAACGGCAAGAACAAAGGAAGCGCGTTTCTGTGTGAGCCACTTGGTCTGACAGCCACTTAGTCTTGTAATATTAATCTAATAATTATGGGATTAGCAGGAGGCATATCTTTTTTAAAGGACCATTAAAAAGAGCCGACACATATTTGCTGGGATGCAAGCAGTTGATGAGGGTTATTTCTGAGCCTGACAATCAATAGCCCAAGCTTGTAACACAATTATAGGGTGTAACACAGTTATAGGGGTGAACGCAGGGACGGAGGCATTAAATCAGGGATATGTTAGGAGCTTAATGATCAAACTTGAGACATTTCCTTTGTGTGTATGATTAAACTTGAGACATTTCCTTTGTGTGTATGATCAAACTTGAGACATTTCCTTTGTGTGTATGATCAAACTTGAGACATTTTTTTTGTGTGTATGATCAAACTTGAGACATTTCCTTTGTGTGTATGATCACACTTGAGACATTTCCTTTGTGTGTATGATAAAACTTGAGACATTTCCTTTGTGTGTATGATCAAACTTGAGACATTTCCTTGTGTGTATGATCACACACATATGCAAGGACATGAGGAAGTGATCAGGGCAATCGTCAATGTTGCCAAAGAACGACCAAGTTGATTAAATATTGATCATTCAGGGACGGGAGCTGGAGATCAGGGCCATTAGGGAGCTTGCTGCAGCCAAAGAGAGGCAGCAGCAGCAGGCTGCTGACGCTGAGGCTGCAAAGCTGGCACGGTGAGAGGACAGTGATCACTTTGTTGTTTAGGTGGGATCCTCATATGCTCTCGTGCTTATTGCTGACAAAGGAGTTTTTACCTGTGCTCCAAAATTTTCCAGAGCTACCTGAAGACGTACATGTCCTGTCTCTACACCAATTCGATTAATGTCCAGCTGTTGTTTAGCTCAAGGCTGATTTTGAGCTATTCGATTAAAGTCCTGCTGTTGTTCAGCTCAAGGCTGACTTTGAGCTATTCGATTAATGTCCAGCTGTTGTTCAGCTCAAGGCTGAATTTGAGCTGTCTATTACCAGCAGTGTGGTTTTTCAAGCAGCCTACACACTGCCGTACTGCTTGCATCAAGGACTGTATGAACAGTACACATTAACGCACAGACACTGCAAACGCATAGCTACACTACGAAAACGTTCAACACACACACACACACACACATACACCCACATATACACACATATACACACACACTCTCTCTCTTGCACACAAGCAAGCACACAAGCAAGCATGCACAAACATACGTGCAAACAGGCTTCAAGCGGCTGAAGCTGAGCTCAATGCCGCGCTTGCCCAAGAGCAGCACCAAGAGCACCTTGCTCGGAAACGCATTAAAGAGGCGGAGGAGGAGTTGGAATATCAGGTACAGCAGAAATGTCAGGTACAGTAGAAATGTCAGGTACAGTAGAAATGTCAGGTACAGTAGAAATGTCAGGTACAATAGAAATGTCAGGTACAGCAGAAATGTCAGGTACAGCAGAAATGTCAGGTACAGCAGAAATGTCAGGTACAGCAGAAATGTCAGGTACAGCAGAAATGTCAGGTACAGCAGAAATGTCAGGTGCAGCAGAAATGTCAGGTGCAGCAGAAATGTCAGGTACAATAGAAATATCAAGTACAGTAGAAATTTGAGTGAGTTACCTTTTCATGAACCTATAGTACTCAGATGATATGTGAGAGACATTGGGTCCGTTTTGCTGCCTGTGCAGTTTTCCCTCGCTCTATGTGTAATGACACACACGTATATGCATCTTTAGTTTGTCAGGATTCATACAAAAGACTACAAAGGCCGATTGAACGCACTGAGCCCCCTTGATTTCTCCTGACTAGGTTGGCCAGAACCATATATATACGGTGTATGTACGGTATTGTTTGCAGGAATTTCATCAAGTATAAGGTTATATACGGCGTAAATATACGGTTCTGGCCAAAGCTACCCCTGACTGCTTTTTAACCGCAAACACTGTTGAAGGATAAAGATCTGCATAACTCACTGGAGCAAGCAGAAGAAGTCCAGTCCTTTGAGCGGGTGACTTGTCTAATGCTCCTTCCTGCCACGAACCACGACAGACTCTCTTACCTGTGCCCTTATTATTGTGTATCGTTTGCACCCACACACAGCATCGCCTCCTTCAAAAACAACAAGAGAAAGTTGAGGAGCAACGGAGCAAGGTATGCTTCTGACTGCTATCACTTTACGTGTCAACCTGAACCTGTAACCACTTGTCCAGCGCACAGACAGAAACGGTGTTGCATTGCATGCTTCAAAATTAAACAAGACAGACGAGGCATGCGCAAAATCACAGCGCAGTGTGGATTGTATCATAGCACTGTAATAACAATGGCTAGTATCGAAGCTTTAACTTTCCTCGCACCTGATTGGCACTTCGGTCCTTACGGACACTTTATTTTGCCTCGTGATTATGGTGTACTAAAAGGCTAAGTAAACGTACCTATCCGTATCTCAATGTCATTTACATTAATAAACACATGCCCATATATTATAAACACATGCCCAATATTATAGACACATGCCCATACACTAAAAACACATGCCCATATATTATAAACACATGCCATATATTATAAACACATGCCCATATATTATAAACACATGCCCATATATTATAAACACATGCCCATGTATTATAAACACATGCCCATATATTATAACCACATGCCCATATATTATAAACACATGCCCATATATTATAAACACATGCCCATATAATAAAACACATGCCCATATATTATAAACACATGCCCAATAATATAAACACATGCCCATATACTTAT
>Ga0307968_1002253_pt1 | contig 15984 bp, 15 predicted proteins | sample OrgLakmetagen650_FD_201834 | JGI IMG/M metagenome (GOLD analysis project Ga0307968, IMG submission 201834) | Saline water microbial communities from Organic Lake, Antarctica - #650 | ecosystem: Environmental > Aquatic > Non-marine Saline and Alkaline > Saline | place: Antarctica: Organic Lake... | reverse complement strand
ACAGCGCTCCTCCCCCCTATGGTGCCCCGCCACCCCCTTGTGAGTTGAAAAGGGCATCGTGATTGCTCTGGATCAAAGTTTAGACTTGCAATGATGGGGTTCAGTAAGCGTGAAGGGCACACTCCAAACAAGCGACTACACTAGCCAACTGCTTGACAAGTAACAGCCTCCTCTTCACACTGTTGTAAACGTTGTTCCTCCCTTATCCATTTAAGTGAGTGTGTAGTGTCGCCTTTCCTTGCCATTCCTTTTTAGTTCTGCTCTTCATTCCTTTTGTCCCTCTTTTAATACCCATACAATTCCTTCCCTAATCAATTACAAAACGGCGCCTTGCACGGCATAAAAATGCTCACAGATGCACAGACTCACATACACCTACATACACTGACGCACACAGATGGAGCCCCGCCTCCGCCACAATTTGGGGCGCCGATGCCGCCTTACGCACAGAACCCTCACTACCCCCCTGCTCCTGGAATGCCGGTGCCTCCTCCATGTAAGGGCCCCAGCAGATGTGTACACACAGTGGCAAAAGGAGAAACAGGAAGGCAACTGTACAACAAAGTAAAAAGTGTGTATATACTAGGGAACTGAAGGGAACAGATCCAAACCAGCACTAGTATGAAAATAGGTGAGGTTGTACATCTAACATGTATATCTAATAACGCTAACAAATGGCTCAAATGCAAGAGATGCAAGAATCATAAGTGTTCAAGGAACTGGCAGTAATTTCCACTGTTTTACTGTAAACTAGCATTCTTGCCATTTACCACGCAACAAGAGGAATACTGATGTCAAGCGCAACCCAGCAGCTCCTACCTTGCTCCAGCATTCTTCCTTACCCTAATTTCACAAGCTAGATGTTGAGCATAACGCCTAGCAAGATAAGAAACCTCATTCTGGGGCTGCACGCAGATGGCTTTCCACCAGGCTACCCAGAGGAAGGCAAAAGGAAGAAGGTGAGACAATTGTACCTGCTTTTCTGGTGTTTGAGTCAGAGGGATGCTAGGAGCAAGTTTTGTTGGACAACATCCAGTCCAAAGAGCTGAGCTGAGTGTTTCTCATGCAACAGTGAGTTGCCAATGCAGAACAAAGTGTAGCTGAGCAAGGGCGTCAAGCGCACGTGCTCTTATGACAAGCAAAGCAAATAGAGGAGCATTGTGTGCCAAGTATGATGGCCCTTGGCCAAGAGGCTGGGCTTGCGTGCGTGTCGGTGCCTGCCTGCCAGGTGTGGGTGGGGCACTTCGTGTCTGGCATTGTCCATAACTACACTGAACTACATGCCTTTCTGGGTTCTTTTGCTACTACAGGAATGCAAGTGCTTTGCAAGTATCTTACGTGCTCCTTGTGCAGACACAAGCGGTCATTCAATTTACATACTTACATGTCGTACACAGGATAAAAAGAGCAAAAAGGATAAGAAGAAGAAGAAGAAGGGATCCTCCAGCGGCTCTTCCAGCGGCTCTTCCAGCTCAGACTGATAAATGGATCTGGGTATGAGTTGATTGCATATTTGCCGATGAACGGTCAGCAGCATTTGCATATGGCATGCATGAGCATGTGTGTAGCTCGTTGATAGCCCTCCAAAAATACGCGTGCTTTTCCAGCTCCAATAATGTATGACCTTGTTCATGTACGCAAAGCGCATAGAGGAGGGAAAAAGACTCCACAGTATATTCCACACAACCTGGATTGTGACCAGACAACATTGGACCAGGCTCGTGATTTGTAAGAGTACTGCTATGCGTGTGATTAATTGACTTCTGGCAGCTCAGAAATATGAAGTGGGGAAAGCAGCATTGTTAATATGAGTGTTTCTTGTGGGTTGATTGTGTTCCGTTGAGCAAGGCTGCTTAGAAATCAAGAGCCATTTGATTCTCAACCAACCAACTGTCTAATGTTGAATGACCTCATGGTTAAGGATCACCGTGAATTGAGCTAAGGATTACCGTGAGTTTTTGTGAAAATCCTGAACTGGGGGTCGTGGTTGGTTGTTGTAAATAGTGTAAGCAAGCGTTGTCTGTTGCAAAGAAGGCAAGTTACAAGGGGGGCGTGCGAAACAAGTTGCCTGTATGCCCTCTGCTGCAGACTGTGTTCCTAGTCCTCCTCATTCTGAGCAAGCCCCTAGGAGGCATGTGTGGAGGCAGGCCGTGATCAGGCCGTGTGGTTTACTTCACCCCAAATCCCAGCACTCCTGCTCTCACCAGACGCGGTGGTGTCCTGCAGGCTAAACAAGTGCTATGTTGAGGATGATGGCAATGGCCAAATCTGTTAGAACTTCAGCCTGGATTTGCAGTTGTATCCTCTCTGCTTGGCATCCTGAATTCTAGGCTCTCCGTTTATTTTCCTTCTGTGGTACTCCTGTTCTGTGGTATTTTTCTGGACCCTTTTATTGCTGTAATGTTTTGTCAAGTGACGCCCAGTCATAACAGCGACAAATCGTGTGATATGCAGTTTAGCTGGTCGACAGTTGAGAATTTCTGTGTGTCTTGATCGATCATCTGGATGTGCCAGTTATGTCAAATACCTTATTTTCTAAATTGACAACTAGGTAATTGATTGACAACATGTTAGCACCCTAAGAGGTACCATTGATGGGGATCCTTAAGAGACCCTGTACCGTGTAAGTTTTTTGATTCTATTTGATTGCTTAGTCATATTAACGTGTAACACAATGAGACCGAGGATGTCTGAGTAAACGGTCCCAGCTCCAGGAATGGACAGCGGTGTGGCAGCAACTCAAAAGTCAGTAGCACTAGCAGAGATAAGAGGTGTGTAAACAGGCTAACCATCATTCAAAAAGTGCAATTATTAGGCTGCGTATGGGAACAGCTTAAAAAAAAGTAATCGAGGAGTTTGGTAGTAAGTTCGTAAAATGTAGGGTTTGTACAGCCCATGTTCATGCTAAAAATTACTGGCAAGTGACAATTGAGCAGAAGCGTAGACAAAAAGTGTGTGCCTGATAAGCATGAAACACACGAAAGGCTATGATGTAATGAAGCAGGGCGAGTCTAAAAGTGTATTTCAAACACAAGGACACACACACATACATACGTACAAGTTTGAACAGAGAGCGCACAGGCATGAAGACAGAGAAGTGGTCGAAGCATTAGGGACCACAGCAATGCAAAGAACTCGCTCGCTCTTCTGCTGGATGGTTTTTCCACTTTGGAGCCTTTTTCCAATCTGACCCAAATCTAAATCTAAACCTAGATCTAATGGTAAGGTGCGGTAAGGTAAGGTAGAAAAAGACAAGGTAAGGTTACATCGCTGTACATGCCGCAGGGCATCTGAACGAAAATTGATTAAAAGCCTGCAACTAAAAACCTCATAAAAACCTGAAAGTTTGTTGGTGAGAAAGGAGCTTGTCTGAGAGAGCGTCTGTAAACCCACCCCCCATCTAGGGTAGGGATAAGAACCCGACATGTTTCAAAAGAATCCGGAGTTTGAAGGGAAAGTGTGTATGGAAAGAGAAAGCGGACCGAGAGAAAGTAGAAACAGAAAAGAAGACTGTCTGTCCATAAGGAGTGCGACGGAAAATAAAGAGTTTTAAGAGAAAGTGTCTGCTTAAAGCGGACCGAGAAAGCAGAAAGCAGAATACTAACAGGAAAAAGTACGAATTAAAAAAGAACCATTTGTCTAACATGTGTGTCTGTGTGCATGAAACTGTCGGTGAGTAGTGCTGTATGAGAGGCTGAGAGAGCCTCATGAAAGGAGTGCCAAGAAAACAAAGTTTTAGATATAAATTTCACAAACTCCCACAGTACGTTGAAGCTGTTACTTTGCCAGCGGTGACGGAAAGGAGGAATGAAGTGTATGCACTCCCTGGCAAGTGCATTTAGTTTGGACACTGTGTTCATAGGACTAGCGTGCTTGAAAGAATTACTCCCCCACATCTCTAGCTACCATCTACCAAGATTTAGTTTCAATTTTCGACACTGGTTGACTTTGTTTCACCAGACAATTGCCATCAGCCAGAGTCTCGGGCTGTACGCCATCCTTGTAACCCCTACCATCTACCAAGAAGATAGCTGCTGATGGTTTTTTACACAAATCAATGTCATCATTCCTGCAAGTATTGCAAGGCAAGCAATGCTTGTAGCATTGCTCCTTGAAGTCCAAGCTTCAAGTTCGAGCTTTGAAACACTGAGGCTAAACACAAACCAATCCTAGCAGTCGCACTTCTTGACTGAAGGCTTATTTTTGTAAACCTTGTTAAGACAAATTAAGGAAGTTTTTAGTTTTTCGGATTTTAGTGGAAATTGGCATACTGACTGCTAGCCCTTTCGTAAGAAATAATACTAAAAATATTTGCTAAAAATAAGTATTGTTGTTTCAAGTCAAGGAGTAATGTCATGTCCATGCATCAACATGGTGTGAACTGAACACAAACATGGGCACGTGGGCACCTGTGGAATGCAAGTTGTTAGAAAGAGTGATCAAGGAAGACTATCACAAACAGCTATTAATCGTCCTACTGAGGAACAATGTACAGCATATTCACCTTCCAGCACAGGTACAACGAAAACATGGAATTAAGAGACTACTTTTGTAAAAGGTCTTCTTTACCAAAGTAGTGAGGAAAACCAAAACATCATCTTGTCGTTCGCTTGGGATACCTCCCGTGTTTTTTTAGTTTTGGTGTCTTCTTCTTGCCTTTGCCGCCATCAGCAGGAGGGCTGCGTGCATGTGCATTTGCATAAAATACGAGTGAGTGTTTATGAAGTTTGTGTGCACTGTGGATGCTTGCCATCATTTGTAGGTGGACACAGCGCATTGCAGGCAATCTACGCAGGCAATCTATAAAGATGAAAATGCTATGATCTCTAGGTTGCAAGGAGCATGCAAATGAAGTCCCCCCAAATCACCTACGGCCGTACATCCCAGCATCTTCGTCTCCTTGTCCACCTGAAGCAGCACAAAGACAAGAACCAAGTAAGTGCTATTTTCAATTATATGAGATGGTGCAAAGAGCTAGTCAACATTTTTGTTATGTGTTGTGTTGCTGTCCTACAAAGTAGAAGCAATGATCACTCTCTGTCTATTAGTTCACAGAAACAGTGTTGATTTAGCTCTACTTTGAACTCCTTGATTGCACAAGAGGCAGATACCAAAGCCCTAGACATCTACTCACAACAGCGTCTAGCATACACACATTTGTAAACACAAACCTACGCGTACTCATGCACATCTACACACACGTCCATACACAAGAAGGTACTTGTGATACGCTCTCTGAGAGACAGCATGTACAGGACTGACCCTTTTGCTACTTATTACATCCATTCCGTCAGAGTATCACATGCATGCCTGACAACCCAGGTATTTAAAGTACAGGAATGTACTAGGAGCGACGAAGAGAAAACACATCGTCACTACAGTTTAGGGTTTTGGGACACATTTGTGTATCAGCTTCATGTGTAGCTCCTGCACGTGAGATTGAGACATTATCTGCCAATCTGAATGTACCACCGTACAGATGACATGTGCTGCCAGGAAAAGACTTGCACGTGCACAGAGTGACTTGACGACACACTACATGACTGATCTGGAGATTTCATGATCACTTGCTGCATGTAACTCCCTTGCCACTATAATATACCTGATACCATGCATATTTGAGATCACCAATAAGAAAGGAGCTTCATGCACACTCACAGAACTTACCGGCAGGTAGCCCTCCTTGCTGCTGCATTTCAGCGACAGTTGAGGCTGCGTTTGGTGAGTTTGAGGGGGGCTGGAGCGTCCAGAGGCAGCAGTCCTCGCCTTTCAAGCCAGCAAGGAGCTGCTGCTGGTGGAACTGCAGGTGTAATAGGCATGCAGCCCGGATGATTTCTAAACCACGGCTCCCATTAGTGAAGACCCTTCCTTGCTCCCCACTGATCACTGATCACTGATCCCTCCACCACTGATCACTCCCACTGATCCCACCACTCATCACTGATCACTCCACCACTGATCACTCCCCACTGATCCCTCCCCTTTTTCCTCATGCGTTGAAGAAGGTTTACGGTACCCAGTGACTCAGTGCCTTTTGCGCTACACATGAGGGTACATGTTTTTACTGCTTGCGTGTGTCAGCCTTTTACAAAGGCGTCCATCGCATATATGATCACAGTGTAAATGATGGATGAGAAGCGAAGGGAAAATCTGGAAGATGCACACAGGAGAATGAGGGAGACACACTGCAGCCAACCTGCATAGAGTGCAAGGTTTAACGTGTAATTACTGTACCGAAGTTTGTAGGAACTGTAAGGTGGTATCTCAGCCTACAAAGTTGCAGGAAGGCGACAATCCAGAAGCACTGTTTGTGGTGTGTGTGTGTGTTTGTGTGTGTATATGTGTTCGTTTCTCATGCACAGACTGGTTTTGCACTTGAGTTCAGTATGTCTGCTCCCACATTGACAGGCAATCATCTCCTTGCACCAGGCAGGAGTCATTTTACCTTGTAACCTTACATCTTTGCATGTCAACGCATTAAATATGCGTGGAGCAACTGCAGCCCCCTCTCAGCCCAACAACAGCCTACCCATGGTCCGCAATACTTTTCCGTCTACGGGACATAAACCCACTAGCCTCAACCTCTTCCTCATTTTCCTCCCAGCAGCATCTCGCTTTCATCCTCTGCAACAGTTAGTTGCTCACAGACAAGTGCAGCTGCTGTCAAACTCAGCCTGGCGCCCAGCCTACCGAACATGAACTTCCACAGCACTTTCCCGCCTGCACCACCTTGAAGCAGTTGATGCGCGCAGGTGCGTGTAAAGACAGGACCGGCTCCTTGAAGGCAGAGCCTCCAAACGCTGCGCCTGTGTGAGTTTGCATGTTTGTATTTAGGTATGTGTGTATGTGTGTGCGAGAGTATGGCAGTATGGTGAGCTCGCACCTAAGCAATCAGGTCCTATGTCTTGGACGAGTTGGTGCAGCAGCTATCAAGTATATACCCAGTTGCACCCAAAAACAACATATATTACCTCAGGCCCTACATCTTGGAATGAGTTGGTGAAGCAACCATCACTTACACCTGCTTGCCAACTGTACCAAATTACAGACCTGCAGTCCTGATGTCGTGGATGGTAATGGTAGAGCCAAAGCCCACGGCAAGCTTCCATTCGTCCAGCTGCACCCCACAGCAGCCTCCTCCTGCTTCGTCTTGACCACTATCACTCTCAGCTCCTTGCCTGGATTCGACCTCGCCTCCTGTGAGCATTGCAATTCACACACACACATAGTGTTGTTGGCTGAGCAGCTCCTGACTGACTCTTCATTGTGGCTTCCAGACGAGTAAGCCAGTTGGAATGCAGTTGTTGACTCAAGTTGGAATGCAGTTGTTCACTTTGCAGCTTGTGTGAACCTTAGAGTGCTGAATTCAGTCGTCACATTTCCACACCACGCCCGCTCATCTTTGCATCCCTTGAAACAGGCAAGTGTCATCCTTACAGGATATGGTGACGAATGTTTCGAAGCGAAAGGGGCTCAACTATATCCAGCAATGCTTAAAACCTGGCCTCTTCATGTCCTACAGCTTAAACGAGCCAAGCAGGCACACAAAACATGCGGACCTTTCTCTGAATGATCTATTCTTATTACTGAGCACACCCATTCCATGCCACTTCTTGTGACACATTCATGCAACACATACACAATGCCCTCTTTCCATTCACCCCCCAAGTTGCCACAGGCGTCAGTCTGGCCATTGTTAGAATCGTCACCCCCATACCCATTTGGCTCCACAGACATGGGAGTCCAAACACACTCCTGCCACCAAAGCCAACATTACTGCGCCTGTCCTTGTTCGTGTTCAAGAAACCAAATCTTCTCTGGCAACACTACTTCAGACCGAACCCACCATTGCCAACACCGTCAGCCTGGTCTTCCTCGTTGCCAAACACACACCCTGCCCCACCGTGACTGGCACTGCTGGCTGCACGCATTGCAGCAGCAGCAGGTGGCGACGACGGCTGTGGGTGCCGTGGTGAGAGGTGCTTGCGTTTGAGGCAGCCCACAGACTGCTGTGTTCGTGAGTCCCAGAGCACTACCTCACTGTCACGGCCTGCACATGTTTCACATGTACATGTGCGTATGTGTGTGTGTTCGTGTGTGTGTGTGTTCGTGTGTGTGTGTGTGTGTGTGTGTTTGTGCGTGTGTATGTGAGTGTACGCATGTATGTTTGTGTGTATGAGAACATGTGTTGCTTTGCGGGAAGAGTGCGCACATTATGTGGAAGCTGGTCAATTGCCGCAGCACACTTCAAGGTCATGACAGCGCTGCGGGTGACCGTGTAAGGTCTCTAAACCAGGCCCTCACTCCACCTGGTCAATCCATCACATCACCTCACTTGGCTGCATTTGCTTGCATGTGTACTTTTGCACATGCACGCTCTGTAGGGGACGTATGTCACACACACTCTATGTCATACTCTATGTCACACACACTCTATGTCATACGCCTTAGCGGCCAGATATCACAATGGGCTCGCAAGACACCCACAGCAAGCATGAAACATTGTCAAGAACACATACAAACACTTACATACACGCACAGCACACAAACAATTACTCACCCAGGCATGCACAACCACTGCAGGGGCTCCCGTTGTCTGATAAATTACACCGGTATTACGTTTCTTACATTATATTTAAAGTTCAACATCAAATTTCAGTGCAGCGCAACCCACCTGCAGCCAGGAGGCTTCCGTTGTATGCACACACAGAGAAGGGTGTTCGGGGACCATCCCACACACCCAATTGGTGATAGTCCAGATCATCATCGTTTTGGTGGAGTGCCTGCTATGCACACAAATGAAGAGGAACAAGAAAATGTATTTTGGTGGGGTGTGGAGCAATGAACAACACATACACGCACGCACAAGTACACGCACACGCACAAGCATATGCGTTAGCACATTCCCACATACACACAAGCACACACCTATATCCGCTTGAAGCAGTTACCTTGCTACCCACATACAAACACACACACATATACACAAACATGTACTTCCTTACATACCAGGCTGGCCGCACTGCCCTCAAAGGTGTGCAGCAAGGTAGCCGCCTCAAGGTCCCACATCTGCACGCCCGCCCTGCCAGTGGATACCAAGTAGCCTGCAAGCCATCAACAGAGTAGGTAGCCACACAGTGACATCCTACAAATGCACACCCCCTTCCCACAACTTGCAGTTAATACCTACACACATCACGCGCAGGCACACACACACACACAAATGCACACACACACAAGCACGGGCACATACACACAAACGCACACACACAAGCACAGGCATGCACAAGCACACACACACACACGCACGCACACACAAACGCACATACATGCAGCAACTCACGCGAAGTGTAGAGGCCAGCACACCGTAACAACTGATCACATGGCACACTGCATCTGTTACGAGACGACAATGCATACACAAATGTACAAATACCCATTTGTTCCATCCTGAATGCGGATCATCATCCCAGAACTGATGGATTGGTATCAAGGTTTGGGACAACTCGGTGCAATGGAAATTATTGTTACAGAGCAACCTGTACAGACATCGAGCAGCTGACCTGATCCGTCCTGAGTGGCAAGGCCCAGGACTGGAGCATCGGCATCGAGGTCAATTGGTATGGGTGAGCCTACAAATAAATTGAGGCAAGGGGTGCGTTGCATGAGCAGGAGGTTTGGACTGCGGGAGGTTGCATGAGCGGGAGGTTTGGACTGCACGCCCTTTCTGAGGCCCCTGAAGATGTCAGCACTTTGTGCATGAGCAATGGCAACAGTGCGTCCATTTCAGGGGGTCAATCGGATTACGAGCGAGCCTGCCGCCAATGCAAGGCATGCAGTGCTTTGTGTTGGTAGAAAGTGCCGTGGCATCCTTAGGGAAGCAAGCCAAGACTCTGTGTATAGAGTCTTCATATCAAAGGAAGCAGCAAAGTTGGATGCTAGCTTATCAGGAACGAAATCTGCAAGCATCGCAATACTACACGCAATTGAAAGAGCTGTTACATCTATCAATCAGCAAGGCTCATAGCTATGCTTGGCCAAAACCATACACCCACACCCACACCTACACCCACACACCTGTGCTGACATCCCACAGCCGTATGTGCCCATCCGCATCACAGGACGTCACAGGTATTCCTCCCTGTGTGATGGCAACGCCTGCAATATGGCGAGTGTGTGTATATACGTGTATGTGTGTATGTATGTGTGAGTGAGTGTGTGTGTGTGTGAGAAAGGGGGGGGGAGGTACTACCATCATGAATCCATCATAGTCGGTAGGCCCACAAATGTGGCACCTCCCACCCTCCTAGTGCTTGCTGCTCATTGCTCACTTTCCGCACTGGTGCAGAACCATACGCAACATGCTAGACTTGCATGCACAAGCTGAGGCCCTGCCTGATTTGACATCATATAGCCACAGGGGTGGCCAAGAAACACACACACCATCACACATCAACTCACACATCCACACACACGTACATCCACACAGTGCATTGTTTGACCACATTTCAAATCACGTACGCAGGCAGTCAGGCATGCACGCACCAGAGATGGCAAATCCCACATGTATGCCCCCTGCTGGCCCCCTGCTAGGGCTGTGCGAGCCAACCCACTTTGGAGTCGTCAGGGGGGCCAGAGACCGCCTCAATTGCACATTGACAGTTTGAACTTGCACGCACCAGTGATGGCACCCTCATGCCCCCTTAGGGTGCGCCGGCACTTAAGGTCATCCATGGCCCACACTTTGACCACAGACTGCGAACAGCCTGACACAATGAGCTCCTCATTGTAAGCAGCAGCGGTTATTCTACCTGTGTGTGAGCCAGCACGTGCGGGTAGGAAAATGTGTCAACAAGAATGCACATGGCTTGCTAACCATGTTACGGGCAGGGAAGTTTTGAACTTTGAATTGCAGGCTACGCTTCTGGTCAACCTTTGTTATGCAGCCTCACAACATGAACTCCTTGTTTACAGCAGCAGCAGCAGCAGCAGCAGCAGCAGCACTTGTTCTGCATATGTGTGATCGAGCATGCATGGAGAAGCAAGATATGGATAAAAGGCTTGACGAACACCCACACCAACCCAACCTTGACATCCTCACCCCTCTCACATCCGTCCACGCGGACCCACACACAGAGTGCTCACCTGAATGCCCTGGCAACGAAGCAATGCGCCTGTGCCGCCCTTCTATGTGACTCCACAGTCGCAGGACAGACGCATCCGCACTCAGGATTTTGCCGTCGTCTAGTTGGAGGCACGTGGTGTCCGAAAAACCCACGCCCTCGGAAACCTTTTGTGCGTGTATGTGTGTGTGTGCGTGTGTGTTTGCGTGTGTGTGTGCATGCTCCTCTTACTAAGTTTAAGCCGTCCAGGCTCTAGCGTTTTCACACACACTATAAAGAATTGCCGTCAAAAGCAATAATTGAGCCGTTCGTAATTCAGGATGTGTAGAGGGCTACGTCACCTGTGCTTTTAGCCAGAAATCTGCCGAACTGCCTCCAACAGAGCTCATGCACACAACACCCAAAAACACACACACACACACCTGCACTTTTGCTTCCAGCCATCTTGCAGCTCGCAGGGCTGAGCGCCTGAGGACAGCAATAAGGAGCACAGCCCAGTAAGTGCTTCACATCATAGCCATAATCGTACAAATTACGCATCCTCACCACAAAGCAAGGAATGAAGAACAGCCACACGGAATTGAGTTCAGAATGTACAAGCAAATCCACTTACACATACACATATAATACGCGCGCACACACACACACTAAAAAATGCGAGGCAACACAGTCCAGGGACAACAGCAGACAATGTTTCTTGCGTATTGACGAAGATAAGAGCAGAGATAGAAAAGTAATGAGGACACGAAAGTAGGCAGGGACGTAGGCACATCACACACAGCGACACAGCGACACACAGCGACACACAATGCTGTAGCCAATGAGCACTGTATGCGTTTTTTTGTGTGTTATATTGACAGGCCCAAGGTAGCACGTACAATGCAGAATGCATACATGTGCGTGTGAAATGTAGAGTGTGGGCGCCTGTTCTACATGACCCCTCTCATGTGCAGTTAGTTCCCTGAACGTGCATCTACGTGCATGTATGTGGGTGGGTGGTTGACTATGCAGGGATTATTTACGTCTGTGTTCATGCAACCCGCGATGCACCTCTCACCTACAGATCCTTTTCAGCACGCTGGTGCTGCTGTTGGGGGCGGGCTCACAGCCCAGGACAGAGCGATGCTGTGCCTTCCACACAAGGTCAGTGCCGGCCAGTGCCCTAAGCCACCTGTATATTTTTATGAATGTAGATTTGTTCCTAATCGTAACAAACACAGAGGGGGGAGGAAAAGAAAATAAAGGGTGGTTCGTAAGTTTTTATGGAGGTGGATTTGCTGTCTGATCTGTGAATTGGTTTGTGGGCTGAGCGTATGTCAACCTGTAGTGAAGCAACAGGGAAATCAATGGTGCTGCTCTGCATCTGAAAGTGTGCCCTCAGACATTGAAGTCAGCACGCGCTCAACACAAGGGTCCCTCGAAGGACACTAACATCTTGCTGCTACACACGCAAATAAATCCAATACAGTCGCTGAAGCCGTGTGGTAACTTAAATCACTTTAGGAAGTGCGAAGCAACACATACCCAACACCACATCCCATATGCACACGCTAATTGTGTGCTACTTCCCTTTTGTTCACCCTCCCAGCCATGCCTACATCCTGAATGTCCAGCTGGCAAAAGATTGACTAGCTGCTAGCACACAGACCCTGCTCGGGTTGCCTTGCTGCTAGTACACAGACCATGCAAGCACGACACCGGGCACGCACTCAAGAAGCCTACCTGTTCACCCTCCCAGCCATGCACACATCCCTAACGTTCAGCTGGCACAGGATTTGCATCCAGCAAGCCTCTGGCAGGTTGATCTCCTTGTCTTCTTCCTGCTGTTGTTGTTGCTGCTGCTGCTGCTGGTGCTGCTGGTGCTGCTGCTGGTGCAGCGGCTGCTTTTGCTGGTCGACCACTTCCCCGTCCAGTTCAAGCTGTACGTAAAGTTGTGAACAAAATTGGCGTGGTGACTTGGAGAAAAGATATGGCAGGTGAGAACCCTAAATCCGCAGGAGTACTCTTCATCAATACGTGCATGCGCTGCCGCTTAACCCTCTAGCCTTCTTTCTTTCGGCCCACTTAATTTCTTTGTTGTAGGCACGCTCTGCGTTCTGAAGAGTGAGGCTTGTGTAGGTGACGGCCGTGTGCTTACGTTTTTAGGGTGTACCCTTTCTGCCACGCATTACACGCTTGTTGGTCAGGTTTGAGACTGTTTAACCTTACCGTCATGTGCCATGTGCCACATGACTGTTGGTCATGTTCGATACGACTGTGGTTGAGCCCCAGCAAGCAACGGACATAAGCATAACCCTAAGCGTGACACCACCGAAGAAGCTCATGAAGCAGCAGTCTGCAGCAACACTCCCCCTTAGTGCTTTAGAAGAGCAAACCGGCTCACTGATGCTCAGTCGATGCCAGGACCAACTCATTGGCACATCAACACTGTTTTTGTGGCAGGGAGGCCAGAGCGTTTCATGCAGGACCCACCCGCCATTGAGCTCTGCCCTTTCTCCACAATGCAAAACCCACCTGCCATTGGGCATTGTCTTCATCAGACGCGCCACCAAACTCCACGTCACTGTCCTCTGTGCTGGAGCCCCCCACAAGCGCAGGGCTGGGGCTACGCAGGTGCATGCTCCTGATGCACAAGCACATAAATATAGAGAAATATATAGATATTTAGATGAAGCTGGATATACAGATGGATACATGCATCCTTCTGACACAACGCATACATACTCATTAAGCTGGCGTGGGTGTGGGTGTGGGAGTTTGTGTGGACATGCATGTGCATGTGGGTGCATGAAAAAGTGCGGCGCAGCAGCTGTGTTGCGTTTCATGACCAGACATGTGTTGCATTCTGATGAGCGCATAGACTCTTGGCTTAGGGCCTTGCTGCAATGAGGCATGACCTTGGTGCGTCAATTCACACCACACAATATATATAACTTGCACACCATCGGCCAAGAAACAGCGAGTATAACTGTATAACACACTTTCCTAAACGGCGTGTGTGGCGTGTCGCAAGAAACAAAGCGCTCCGCAATCAAAATGTTAAAGGTCATGAAGCTGCACAGTGCGACCCATATCAGCCCAAATTAGATCACTGCTAGGATTACGGCCAAGAAAGGAGTGGCCCCGGTGTTAATGCGCCTAAACGCACACGACACGTATGGGTAGCTGCAACGCAAGCCTGGTGCTACTGACTTATAGCGGACAGGCTGGAATCTTTGGGGTCGCAGGTTTGAATTGGCCTGGCTACATGAGTACTATGCCGTCTGACAGCAACGTCTCTGTTTCCTTGGTCCATGCTTGTGGCGCCATATGGCTGCATTGCGCACTGCTCAACAAGGTCTGGATGCAGGCTGTCTAAGCACCATTGGATTTGGTCTGATTCACCCGTGTCTGATAGCAGTACTTGCGTGATCTTTTTGTACATGTACAATGGCCTTGGAAAAGCCTGCCACTCACTAGTTGTTTGCTCCACAGCAGCTGAACTAAAGCAAGGGAATTTGCCGTAAAGTATCTGGCATGGCAACCATTTCTGTTTGTCTTTAATTGTGTGCCAGTGCTTGTCAAATTGAAACAACGTGCATGTTTGTGCACCTCATGGAAGGCAGCGACGTAGGTGTGCCTGAGTGCCCAGGCGGCAGCGGTGGTAGGCTCTGCAAATGCGTGCTTGCACTGCTCGATGGTTGTGCGAGGGAGGTCACTGAAGACTGCCTGCGCTCAGGTGTGCAGGGCAAGAGCGCTCATCAGTCCAAATCCGTTGCGTGCGTGTGTGTGCGTTTATTTGTGTGTTTATGTGCGTGTGTGTGTGTGTGTGTGTGCCTGATCACCGCAGCAACGCAGGTAATCTGCTTTTGCTTGCTAGTCAGTTATGTTGCAGTTCGAAGGTGTTCTGACTTCAGACAAGGCCCGTTTGATAGAACGTTATATGGAAGTGCAACACATGTAAAATGCTTTGAAAAGTCATGGGAACTAGTATAAAATTTTTAGCCATTATACATGGCGTGCTCACCAAATCAGTCAACCCTACCTCCGCGCAACGTGGGGGGAAGCTGCCTCTGCAGCAAAAGCCGCCTTTTTCCGGTAATACTCATTTTCCCTGTGTTTGTGCACACGGTCATGCTTTTGTCTCTTAGAATGGAAGGTGCATGCACGAAGAAAGAAAGAACAGCGTGACAGATGAGAGTTGGCACGTGTTTACGCAAGGTGCCAGAGAAATAAACTGCAGCAAGGCGTCAATGATGATGTCTTGTCGTGGTAAAGATTTGCGCTATTTACTTTTCATTTGTAAGCGTAAATAAAGTCTTAGGAAACCTCCAGATATACAGTCACATTTCACATTGTGGGGGTGCGAAATTGGCAGCCTATACTCCTTTCCAACCCACCAGATCTTTACTCCACGGTGCTTGAAGTAAGCAATTCTGTGAAAGGGGATGTCTGGGTCCCTGTCCTCATCCTCTTTGAATTTGAGCACAAACTTGTTGAAGGGAACGTCCTGCTTGCAACCAGGTGCGTGGATGGGAGGGTGCACGGCGAGGTGAACTTCAGCATGAGAGAGTACGAGTACATACAAGACTGCCAAACCGTTTTCGTAAATGGACACACTAACACTAAGTGGCAGTTTGAAAATCGAACCTGGAAGACATCGTGGACCCTCAGGCTCCAAGCTTCTGCCCCACTCTTGCGTTCCTTCTGTTCAACCGACTCAACAAATCCCACCTGCGTTTGTGTGTGTGTGTGTGTGGGTGTGTGTGTGTGTGTGTGTGTGTGTGTGTGTGTGTGTGTGTGTGTGTGAATGTGTGTGTGTGTGCACGTGTGTGTGTGTGTGTGTGTGTGTGTGCACGTGTGTGTGTGTGTGTGTGTGTGT
>Ga0307968_1002250_pt1 | contig 15996 bp, 19 predicted proteins | sample OrgLakmetagen650_FD_201834 | JGI IMG/M metagenome (GOLD analysis project Ga0307968, IMG submission 201834) | Saline water microbial communities from Organic Lake, Antarctica - #650 | ecosystem: Environmental > Aquatic > Non-marine Saline and Alkaline > Saline | place: Antarctica: Organic Lake... | reverse complement strand
GGGGTAAAGTGTGTGTTTAGGTGTTGCAGCTGCTGTAGTGTGAAAAGTGTGGGTGCAGTGTTAGTGTGCGATGGGTGAGTCAAGGGGGTAAAGTGTGTGTTTAGGTGTTGCAGCTGCTGTAGTGTGAAAAGTGTGGGTGCAGTGTTAGTGTGCAATGGGTGAGTCAAGGTGTTGCGTGTGCTGCATTGAGAAATGTGTGGTTGATGTGTAAGTTTGCAAAGTGTGTGCTTAGGTACACATGTACTGCAGTGCTGCAGTGTGGGTGCAGTGCAAGTGTGCAAAATGTGAGTTTACTTGTGCTGTAGTGTGAAAGGTGTGGGTGATGTGCGAGTGTGCAGAGTGTGAGTCTAAGCATTAGGTACACTTGTGCTGAAGTGTGAAAAGTGTGGGTGCAGTGCAAGTGTGCAAAGTGTGAGTTTAGGTATACTAGTGCTGAAGTGTAAAAAGTGTGGGTGATGTGCGAGTGTGCAAAGTGTGAGTTTAGGTATACTAGTACTGTAGTGTGAAAAGTGTGGGTGATGTGCGAGTGTGCAGAGTGTGAGTTTAGGTATGCTAGTGCTGTAGTCTAAAAAGTAAGATGTGCACATGAGTGCACGCCGCGCCAGGGAGGTTGGGAGGGCTTTCTAAAATGTGGGCTGTCTCTAGGCATTGCTTTTGGCTGCAGAAAAGAATCGCAGTCAGTAAGAATAGAAGGAAGATGTGCAAGGGTGCTTGTACAGAAGCACATTACCTAATACAACAACCCTTAAATTATGAGCAGGAGCAACACTCATGCATTGTAAGCACACAAGTTTGAGTGCACGTCATACTGCCTCTTCAGTATCGTTCCTCCTTATTATGGGAGTATTCTTGCTGCCTACATTTTGACACACAAGTACACACACATACACACACGCACGCACGCACACACCTGTAGGCAAGCTGTTACGATGGCACGAAAAGCAGCAGGGCAGTCTGGTGGCAGTGGGTAAGTAAAAGTGCGTGGGTCCAGCCAACTTTGGGAGTGCCACCGAGGATCCCTCCAAGGGGGTCGCCCCACATACATCTCCTGTGATCGTGAGTGTATGTATGTGCGTGTGTGTTTAAGTGTCTTTGAGGGTGTGTGGGCATGTGTGAGTGTGAGATGTATGAGAGAGCGTGTGTGTGTGCGTGTGTATGAGAGAGCGTGTATGTGTGTGTGTATGTGTGTGTGTGCGTGTGTGTGTGTGTGTGTGTGTGTGTGCTCATACGGAGCGGCACTAGCAAGTGTGCGTGCGTGTTAGTGCTCCAAACTTATGAATGTTTAAGGAGCGTGTGCAGAAGAGCTTGACACCTTGGTGAGCAGTTTTATTTAGTGCTAGCAATTGTAAGAGCCATACCAAGTTGAATGACACGAAAATGCTTCAAGGTGCCCTTGCCTCTAGCAAACGCAAGCACGCACACGGCATGCGCACACAATTGGACACATGTGCACATAAATGGACTAAATGCTTTCCCCCTGTGCACACACGCACACATGATGGAGACAAACCATAAAATATTGATGTCAGGCCCACTCACCCAAAGGATGACCCCAAATGAAAAGATGTCAGCGTCCTTGGTCATGAAGCCATGGTACAAAACCTGAGGGTGGATTCCAAAAGAAGTTGGAGCACACACACACGCACACACACATGGCGGAATGAATTGAACCTGGAGGTGAACCCCAGAAGAAGATGGATCACACACACGACGGCACGGTATACATTCTGAAGGTTGCCTCTAGGAGGAAAAGGTGTCCACAGGCAGTTGGCAAGGCATTAAGTCATGGCTTGAGTTAGTGGTGGAAATTTGGTCATAACGCGTCCTTGAGCTCCCTCCCCACAGGAGACAGGAGTGGAAGGAACAGGAAGTCGAAGGGGACCTTTAGTTGGCTGACTGGCCAAGCTTTGCCTGGCATACGCACACACAATCATTGCGCATGGTGCGCGCACCAAAAAAGCACGTCAGAACCTCTGGTGCTATGGTGAACAAAAAGCTACCGTACAGGCGCGTAATGAATGCGAGGTTTGCAAAATCCAATTTACGAAACCCCAATGCGAGCAGTGCGAGGGAAGCATCTGATTATTCAATACAATGCAAGCTTGTGCGAGCGTTGTTTGCCCCTTTCCTGATCAAGAAAGCAAGGCCTTCATGCGCCTAAGTAAAGGCGAAAGTGGATTTAGAGACGCGACGGAAGGCGGGAAAAAGGAGGAAATTGCGTTTTTGGAGCAAAAAAGCTGTTTTGGGGTGCTTTGACCCAGACTTAAGTAGTACCCCATTTTAAGCTCAAGGATGCCTATGGCTAAATTTTCACCACTAACAGACTTTTTGTGCACCTCAGGGGCAATGTAATACCTACGGGGTGCCCTGCCTCGCATTTGCAAGCGCACACCCCTCAGGGCAATACAGTACCTACACGATAGAGTACAGGTGCCCTGCCTGGCATTTGCCAATGCACACACACACACACCTCAGGGCAGTATAGTACCAACACAATATAGTACGGGGTGCCCTGCCTCGCAATTGCCAATGCACACACACACACACCTCAGGGCAATATAGTACCAACACAAACAGTACAGGCGCCCTGCCTGACATTTGCCAATGCACACACACACACACCTCAGGGCAATATAGTACCAACACAATATAGCACAGGTGCCCTGCCTGGCATTTGCCAATGCACACACACACCTCAGGGCAATATATAACCAACACAATATAGTAGGAGGTGCCCTGCCTGGCATTTGCCAATGCACACACACACACACCTCAGGGCAATATAGTACCAACAAAATATAGTAGGAGGTGCCCTGCCTCGCATTTGCCAGTGCACACAAACCTTTTTTCACACACCTCAGGCGCAATGTAGTACGGGGTGCCCTGCCTTGCATCAGAGATGTGGCTCTGGCTGCCCTCCAAGAATCGAGAGAGCCCAAAATCTGTGTAGAACATGACATGAATGAAAAAGAAGGGTGTCCATGAATGAAAAAGAAGGATGTCTATGAGCTTGTAGACCAGTGTCTGGGTGAAAATAGGTTGTCTGTCAGGAAGTAAGAGAGCCCAATTTATACAGATCCAAAATACAGTATTTTAGATACTGTATGCAAAGCTGGGATGCGTGTGATATGCAGATCTGTATCTTTCGAGATTTTCATTCCAGGGATCGAGAGGTGCTGTTAAAGAATGCTTCTGTGCATCCAGGAATAAAAGGGATGAACTTGAGGTATTTAGAAAAGCATTGTAAAAGAGATTACGACCTGCGCTGCCAAGAAGAGATGAAAATTTTCATTGAAGACCAAGCTGCACTGTTCACTGAAAAGAGATGAGTTCACTCAAAAGAGATGAAAAGTTTCATTGAAGGCCAAGCTGCACTTTTCTCAGAAGAATGTTGTTGCTACCTTCTATCGTAAAAGACAGTCTGCAGGAAAGTATGATCACTCGCAACACGGTGCAAGGACAAAATGTTCCTGTAAGACCGTACAAATAAAAGCAGCAGCTACGAAGATCGCGCTACATCCTGCCTGACATGCCCTACAGTGCAGCATACAGTGCAGCATACAGTGCAGAATACAGTGCAGCACACTGCTCTACAGTGCAGCATACAGTGCAGCATATAGTGCAGCATACAGTGCAGCACACAGTGCAGCATACAGTGCAGCACAAAGTGCAGCATACAGTGCAGCACAGTGCAGCACAATGCCCTACAGTGCAGCGTACATAGGGCAACTGTCTGTGCACGTTACATGTTGTCCTACAAATCCTCAGTGCACGAAATACCAAGCAATAGTGGAGTGCATGTATCCATTTTCCAGAACAGCACACATTGCCCCCGTAGTGCACATAGCAGTTAGCTAGGTAAATGGCATTCTCAGTGTGCGTAATAGCCCTTTTTGTCTTTAAATGTACGTGCATCCATCTCCCAGTGTCGCCCCCTGGCATCCTGAGACGATCACTGACAATGTGTTTGTCCTGGCAGGTTGAAGTTGGTATGTGGACAGCGGCAGACAAATTTTCACAAGGGATTAAATTAGGATTTCCACAAGGGGGCTTCCATTGCCTCCGCCATCATACTTACCACAGATCTTGGCTTTGAACAAGGAAGCGGAACGGGCGTCAAAGCGTAGCATGATGTTACCAGGGCTGCACACACACAGCACACACGAGTGTTACGTTTACATTTATCACTAGCATGTCTGTTTTGGCATTGCGTGTGTGCTGGTCCACACAGAAATCGCATGATGTCACCAGAGATGCGCACACAGCACACACGAGTGTTACAATTACCACTAGCATGTCTGTTTTGGCATTGCGTGTATTTAGGGAATTACAGAATTCGCATGATGTTACCAGGGCTGCACACACAGCACACACGATAGTTACATTTATCATTAGCATGTCTGTTCTAGCATTACGTCTGTGTAAAGGACAACAACAGTTAGTCCACTTTAAAAAGCTGTAGCAAAGTTGCTGAGGGTGTGTACACGGTGCACACATATTATTTATTTACCGACATATCTGTTCCAGCATTATTGCTGCCTGCAAATAAACACATGTCTACAAAGAAAACGCTTGGTGGGATGCTGCCAGTGCTGCATACGCGGAACACGACGTGACTAATGATATATGAGCATACTTGTGTTATTTGATTAAATGATTAATGAGCATACTTGTGTTAAATGATTATTGAGCACACTTGTCTTCATGTTCTGATTGGTACTTGTCATCACCATCTAACATACACACATGACCCGTTTTTAACCGCTTTAAACACCTTTTGCTTTTTGCTGACTCCCGAGTGTTACTCATACCCCTGCAAATAACGCCTAGGAACTGAGTCGCTAGGGTTGGCCAGAACTATATATAAACGCTGTATATCACTGTATATTTAGGGTGGGTCAGATTTGTACTAGTATAATTACAGGCATTATACGGTACATACAGTACGGTATATACGCCGTATAATACAGGGGGGGGGGCGCATCTGTATTCCGTGCATTCCGTATCAAAATGGATAGGTATTATATAGCGCCAATTTGGTTTCATTGGTGGTTAAAGTAGTCGGGCTTCTTATTGCACTGAAAATGGTCATTTTGGGGTCTTGTTGACTTTAAATAGGCCTAGCCCTTCAGACTTTGACCTTTTGGCACGACTGAATTGGATACAGGTGTGCAGCCCTTCAAAAGCCACAAAATGAGCCTGTTGTGATTTACATCTGAAGGGTACCAATTTCTCCGTATATACCGAATACGGTTTATACGGTATATGTCTATATACATACGTATATACGATATTTGAAAAGGTGATATACAGCTCTGGCCAACCCTGTGTATATTTGATGAAATCCCTGCGAAAATCACCGTGTATACACCGTATATATATATATGGTTCTGGCTAGCCAAACCTAATAATAATGCAAGTGCCCACGTTCTTTACCTTCAGTGTAAGTTTGAAATAGAAACCACAATTGGGGCATAAGTACGCACAAACCTATTACTAACGCAAGTGCCCACGTTCTATACCTTCAGTGTAAGTTTGAAATAGAAACCACAATTGGGGCATGAGTACGCACAAACAGATCACATGCAACGCACTCATCTGCGTGCTTGTCTTCATAGTTATTTCATCATGCACGATGGAGTCAATACACACACACACAAGTCTAGGTGTGTGATGTAAGACTGTCACAACAGGAAAGACGCACACCTGAGGTCGCCATGCACGATGTTCTTGGCATGGATGTAACAAAGGCCTTTTGCAATGTCTGTAGCGATCTGCGTGGGAAAGAACACAGCACAAAAATACTTAACAGAGACGTACACTTTGGCAAGATTGAGGTCAGGACCTGTGTCCATGGTATGTGATGATGTTATGTGATGATGGTGTATGATATGTGATGATGGTATGTGAAGGCATATGCGTGGGGCAAGGTTGAGGTTAGGACCTTTTTTCATGGTATGTGATGATGCATGGGATGATAGAGAAAAATATTTAAAAGAGACGTGTGCTTGGGGCATGACGGAGGACCTGTGATGATGGTATGTTATGATGGTATGTGAAGGCGTTTGCTTGGGGCATGACAGAGGTCATGGACCTGTGTCCGTGGCATGTGATGATGCGTGGGACGGCAGAGGTGAAGCGGTGTGGTGCATGATGAGTTTGTGTGGCGATTTGTGACAAAGTGTGAGAGCTGATGTGAGCTGATGGTGGCTCTGACAACACTTGCGTGGTGATGTGTGGTATGCGGCACAGCAGTACGCAAGGGATTGTGTGGAACAGGAATTGTCTGTGAGTGACGCATTGGTTTGGAACAATAATTGATTGGAACAATAATTGTTTGGAACAAAGGATCAAATTAAATAAGGACTGATTGGAACAAATATTGATTGGAACAAGAATAGTCTGTGAGGGACTGACACCCACATTGGTTTTGAGGCATACAGGCATACACACCAGCGGTAGGCAAGGTGGGGATATGGGGAAGAAAGAGGGAGAGGAGGGAGAGAAGGGAGAAACACCGCTTCAGGCTTGTACAACAGACCAGTTTGTCACAAACCGTAAAAAAAGAAACGATGCATCCAGAGAACTCAGTGGTCTTTTCGTAGGTAGTCTGCCACCGTGCCTTTCCCTCTTTGGTGCAGGTTTCATGATTGTTCAAGTCGCCTGCCATGCTGGCAAAGCATCTCACAGGTCGGGTGTAAATATTAAACAAGTGCACCAGAAGCTTTTCCCCCACCCCTCCTCTGCATTGTCCCCCCTTCATCTCTCGTCATCAAAAAGGTTAAATTGCCATCCTTACTAGGTGTATCATGTTGTGTTTGCACACTACCTACCAATCCCACGTACTGTTGAAAGCAGGCAAAGCACGCTTAGGGTGTAGGGTTTAGGGTTAGGGTTTTTTTAGGGTTTTCAACCCTCGTAGCTGAGGCACACAACACAGGCAGTGTTTCAAATCACCAACCCTTTGCAGCAGCAAAACTCCTGAAATCAATTTTTTGTTGTTGCCCTACCTTTCCTACATTAATGTGGGAGGTGGTTTTTCACCGCCTGCATAGATTTTCTTTCCTACAAAAACATTCATCGTCAAATATCATGCAGGGCATCTGTAGTCCTTACATGTATACACAGTTTTATAATTAAGGGGTGCGGGGAAATGCAAGATTTTGATAAAATATTTCTAAAATTCGGGGTAAGGGATGCGTGCGGCGGCAAAACATGGCACTTGTTTGCCAATCGCACACACCTGCAGGATGTGGTCCAGCTTTTGCTGCATCTGCAGCGCCTTGTCGAAAATGCCCTTGTCTATGTTCTCCAGCAGGCATCCTCCGTCGCAAAACTCTTGGATGATGTAAAGCTTCCAATGCGTGGCGTGCTCTTTATCGGGCAGCTCGTTTGTTTGGACCGGGCGAAGGTCGTAGGCATACGTGTTGACCTACAATACAACACACACACAACAGATGCACACATCAACAGTGAGTCAGACGAGTTGTCGTTATGCTTTGAAAAAGGGCTGCACTTGGGATACTGCATCGGCAACATCGATGTTAGAACAAAACACACTTTCATAAGCATGTGCCCTGACAGACATTCAAGGAACGGTCTCAAGACAAAACTAACGAACCTCAGGGCTGTCCAGTTCAAGGTAAATGCCATTTTAAAAGTTCGCAAAGTTCACATGCATTTTTTCGAGCCTTTGCAGCCAGAAAATTGAGCTAAACAACTCTTGCAGAGCTTGAGGCTTGAGCACACAGCTGTTCCAAATTGTTTGCACCATGAGATGGCGGTGGACTCCATACAAGCAATTTGAAACCACCCAAATAACAAGCGTGCTTTTACAGAACAAGGGCAAAACAATCGCACACGTGGAAGTTTATTGTTTCGGGTAACAGCATTATTTTAAGTTTGGCTGCAAACAGCACGGCAGAAGTAGTTCAGTCACGACTTACAATGTTTTGGTGCGAGAGCAACGTGTTGATGGCGGCCTGTGAGAAGAAGCAGCAAAACAGAGGTGTTAGTGTGTGTGGTAGACATGCAGAGGCGTAAAAACACATGGCAGCTGGTATGGTAAATGTTTAGGTGTTGGTGAAGACGCTGTGCGCTGGTGTGGTGAATGTGCAGAGGTGATAGTGGTGACGTAGTAAGGCTGCTCATATGATATGAGGACACGTAGCAGTGTTGGTGAAGACGCTGTGCGCTGGTGTGGTGAATGTGCAGAGGTGATAGTTGTGACGTAGTAAGGCTGCTCATATGATATGAGGACATGTAGCAGTGTTGGTGAAGACGCTGTGCGCTGGTGTGGTGAACGTGCAGAGGTGACAGCGACGTACAAAGGCTGCTAATGTGCTAAATGAGCTAGGTGCTGGTTTGGTAAACACGTAACGTTGCTGGTGAGAACAATGCGAATGTGTGTAGGTATGTGCAGGTGTATGAGTAATGTGTGGCTGCATTGAAGCTGCATGACTAGGCGGGCAGCAATGCTATGAATGAGCTGCATGACTAGGCGGACAGCAATGCTATGGATAAGCTGCATGACTAGGCGGGCAGCAATGCTGTGAATGAGCATTTGAAGCACAGGAGTTGGTGCTGGTGATGAAGAGGGCCATGTGTGTGTGTGTGTTTGTGTATGTGTGTGTATGTTAACGCCATGCTGTCAAGCAGCGTTATCGAGGACTGGTATCCGTGTACATTTATGTGAGCATATGTGTGCGTATGTGATGGATGATGGCACACCAGGATGTGAACATACAACACGATCATGAACATAAGCATGCTCGCACGCGTGTGTGTGTGTGTGTGTGTGTGTGTGTGTGTGTGTGTGTGCACTCAAGCACGCACAGACACACACAAAGACACACACACACACCTCTGTAATAGCACGCTGCCGCACGCGCTTGGTGGACCCTGCATCTTGGAACATGAGGGCCTTGATTGCAACAATCAGCTCACGCCACTTTCCCTGCACATAATTATCACATAGTGCACAGAATGACAACGTTTCTGTGCACACACACACAAACACTGAGACATACACATACAATCATTTACATACAAAAACGCATGGTTTTAATTAACAACACTCTATTGTCTAGAATCAAATTCCATAATATGTACAGCCACTAAACCCTTTTCTCCTGAACAGCCACATCCTTTGTCTCAACAAATGTTTTGACTGTACTCCTCTCTGTACTGCCTTCCTAGGGTTGGCCAGAACCGTACACCTATATGCACTTTGCATGACCATATATTTGTGGATTCCACTGCCAAACATACCGTGCATACACTATATATATATATATCCAGGCTATACCTTGAGAATTGGCCAGAGCCTTTTGCGCAAACCGTATACGGCCAAATGTATGGCAAGTTCCCTGATAACATTACCCAGTACACATTGCCTGAACGTGTATGAGTAAGGTTCTGGCCAACCCTACTCTACTCACTTTGCACCCACTCTATTCTGCTCACTTTGCACCCACTCACCCTACTCACTTTGCACCCACTCACCCTACTCACTTTGCACCCACTATACCCTACTCACTTTGCACCCACTCACCCTACTCACTTTGCACCCACTCACCCTACTCTACTCACTTTGTATACGACCCCGTACGAGCCTTGGCCAAGCACCGACTGAATGTTGACCTGCAGGGTGAAGGGACATGTGTGTGTCTTTTGTGTAAGTGTATGTGTGTGTCTTTTGCGTAAGTGTGTGTGCGTGTGGGTGCATGTGGGTAAATGAATGTGGGTGCATGTGGGTGAATGAATGTGTGTGTTTGTAAGTATAGAATAATATCTGTACAAGTTAGTTAGCACATGTGTGTGTGCGTGTGCGTGTGTGTGTGTGTGTGTGTGTGTGTGTGTGTGTGTGTGGGTGGGTGGGTGTGTGGGTGTGTGTGCCTGCAGGTGAACAAAGGCCCGTGAGGTATCAGCAGGATGAGGATGCACAGGATCAGCTACGGGCCATGAATGAGTGTAAAAAATATGAGGTGCGAATATGTGCAGCACAAAACAGAAAAAGTGACAGCTACCGCTTTTCAAACTACACTTAACCCATCTTCCCACTGCCACACCAAATTGTGAGGCGGTGATAGCATTTTCACTACCCAAACCCACCCTCTGACACCCACACCAAAACACACTCACATACACAATTACACATACACACGTAAACACGCACACACATACAAACACATGCACACCTGCTGCATGTCAATGCCTGTGTCCCTGCGCTTTTCAATCTCCCTATGCAACTCCTCCCCTGGGTCCTGTGCTTCTTTGTCCTCCACTTGTGCATACAAGCTCGCAGGGGCCTGACGTGTAAGAGCATGTGTGTGTACGTGTGTGAGTATATGGAAGTGTGTTGTGTGTGTATGTGTGTGAGTACGTGTACGTGTATGTGTGTATGAAGGCTGGCAGGACTGCCTATAACATGTGTGTGTAAGGGTGTGTACGTGAACGTATGTGTGAAGGCTGGCGGGGCTGCCAAGAGCGTGTGTGTGCGTATGCATGCGACTGTGAAGTGTGTGTCTTGTGAATATATGTGTGGGTATGTGCATATTTTAAGCTGCAAAAAATGATACCAAACTTTAAAATCCATGCCTCTTTGCAAGACTACTCTGCGCAGGTAGCTCTGCGCAGGTGTCTTTTTTTATTCAAGCACCACCTCCCTGGTTGCAGTCCCCATGCATACACGTGCACACAAACACACACGTCAACACCCACACCCACACGTACAGCCCCCACACCCACCCCTCCACGCATACCCACACCCACACCCATAAACAACACCCACCTGCACTGGCTCACACACACACACCTGTGACTTGACGTCGTGCAGGCTCAGTGCCTGCACCCCTTCTCCACGCATACCCACACCCACGCACACTGGCTCACACACACTGGCTTACACACACACACCTGTGACTTGACGTCGTGCAGGCTCAGAGCCTGCACCATATACACACACCCACGCACACTGGCTCACACACACATACACACCTGTGACTTGATGTCGTGCAGGCTCAGTGCCTGTGCCCCCCCTCCACGGCTGACAGACGGCAACAACTGCTCCTCCCTTTCAGCATGCCGGCCTGTCTCAGCACCCACTCCCACATGATTCCCGGTAGCATTCCCTGCCACATAACTCACAGCCGCACCCCCCCCATCTGCACCCTCCTCCAGCCCTTGCTGATCCCCCGACCTATGCATAGCTAGACCCTCATCTCCCATACCTCTTCCTTGCGCCAAGCTCAGACAATGTCCCGCACCCTCTCCCTTATCCCCCCCTTCCTGACCAACATTCCCGACGTGGCCCTTAATCTCATCAGTCGTTTGAGCGCAATCTTCCCTCAAGCCCCCTCCATTGCCCTCCTCCCCTTCTCCCTCCACTTCAACATGCACTTGCCCATGCATGTCCAGGTCGCCCACGCTGGCGTGCCTGCGTGACCTATGATGTAAAAAAAGTGTGCTAGGGTTCATTCACTGCTAGCAGTCGGCAATTTTAAACTTCCACATGCACCTGCCCATGCAGTTCTAGGTCGCCCACACTAGCGCGCCTGCGTGACCGATGATTTTTAGCACGTATCGTAGGGGTCATTCCTAGCCCACACTTGACCATTTTAAGGAGTGTAAACCTTGTGAATGACCAACACAGCATCACGCTTGACGGAATGCAAAATTTGTAGATGACTAACACAGCATCGTACGTGTAGACGTAAGAGCAGCAAAAGTTGTCATGACATGAGTTGTCATACACATGTGTGATCTTTGTAGCAGCGAAACTATTGTTTCATCTGTAGTGCCTTGTGCCTTCCTTCCACCACACACACGCACACACACACACACACAACTCAGACACACACACACACATATCTGTAGTTCCTTGTGCCTTCCTTCCACCACACACACGCACACACACACGCACACACACACACACACAACTCAGACACACACAACTCAGACACACACAACTCAGACACACACACACAACTCAGACAAGTGGCTGCAGCACGCCTCCAAGCACACGCAGCACATGCACTTAGCAATGGAAGGGATCTGTGCACTCGGTACCAAACCATGTCAACTCACTACCATTTGGTAACAAACGGCAACAAACTCAGTACCACTCTCCTCTATACCAGATCTATGCAATTATTAACCAGATCTACTCAGTACGACTTGGTACCCAACTCGGTATCAATCTCCTCTATCCCAGATCGATGCACTTGGTATCAAATCAGATCTACTTGGTACGACCAAATACCGGACTCGGTACCACTCTCCTCTATACCAGTCTATGCAATTGGTACCAAACCAGATCTGCTTGGTGCCAAACCAAATATATTTGGTACCAAACCAGATTCACGCTTTAGGTACCAAAGTGGCTCCTTCTCCTTAGTTGATGTGGGCAGTGATGTCTCTGCCTGTTGCTTCGTTTTGGTGCAAATTTTCCCGCTCTGCACAGTTGATCTAGTTTTTTTGGTTGCATCGTGAGATGCAGTAGGTGGGGATTTCTAACCAAGGAAAACTTGAAATGCAGAAAGTCCCTCACAACTTGCTGTTACAGAACCAAAGGAAGGGAAACAAAGGCAACGTAGGACTAAGCTTGATGAATCAATAGCAATTTGTGAGAACCAAGCAATTAGGTGGAGAAACAACAGTGAAACACAGATGAAAAGCAAGAGTGATATAATGATATAGTAGCATACCACTATCACTTTTGCTGCACAGCACACACGGGAGTCCATGTGTTTTACGTTTTCCACTGAACTCAGCAGTTTTGCAGCAAGCCAATGATGCAGTCAGCTCACACAGCGCACGCACCTGAAGCCATCCTCGTTCCACACTTGCAAATCCTCTCTCCTGCCCGCAGTATAACAGTCCGTGCCACCAGGAAGTTGCACTTGACTCATCTCTATCGCGTCTGCGTCCCGCTGGTCGGCTTGGTGCTGCTGCTCCTGCTGCTTCTGCCAGAAACGGAGTAGCTTCATGCTGCTGCCTCTTTGCTTGCTAGACGGTGGCCTATTCTGCATGCCACCCACACCTACACCAACACCCACACCAGCACCCAAACCCACATCTCCTGGCTTTTCGTGCAAGCCACCCATACCCACACCCACTTCAGAGATACTCATGCTCACACCCCGCTGCTGCAGCTGCTGCAGCTGCTGCTCCTGCTGCTGTACCTCTTGCATGATGTTGCTGTTGTTGGAGTGGGCCACTGCAAATCGCTCCCCCTGCACACGCAGGAGGGGGGCAAGCTTGCAACATGTCATGCTGCGCACTTATTTATGTCATGCTGCGCACATATATTTCTATTGCATATATGTTATGGCACATGTGTTGTTGCACGTACATATGTTTATTGCATACAAGTTGATGCAACATGTCATGCTGCACACATATATGTCGTGCTGCACACACATGTGTATGTCACGCTGCACACATATAAATGTCATGCTGCACACACATGTATATGTCATGCTGCACACATATATGATACATGCATCCAAAACAACAACACAACAATTTTATGCATGCAGCACACTCTTATCGGCTCCTTGATTTCCACCCCTTTTCTCGACAGCCCAGAATGTTAGTACCTAAGCACATCTCTTTGCTTTGATCCATGTCCACCAATGCAACCCTATCAGCTCAATGCAACCCGCATCAGTTCCCCGGTCCAAATTGCTTTCATCTTAACATGCCCCTCCTCTTGACCCAAGCCCACCAGTATCCGCTCACCCGTTCCCTCAACTGCCCGGATTGTGTTTAATAAGCAGACCTATATCCATAAATCCATGCTCACCAACACAACCCTGTCAGCTCACCCGTTTTCTCAACTGCCCGGATTGTGTTTAACAAGCAGACCTTTACCCATAAATCCATGCTCACCAACACAACCCTGTCAGCTCACCCGTTCCCTCAACTGCGCGGATTGTGTTTAATAAGCAGACCTATATCCATTAATCCATGCCCACCAACACAACCCTATCAGCTCACCTGTTTCCTTGACTGCCCCGACTCTGTGCTTGTCAGTGCTTGGTCTGTGCCCAGGCTGTGTCCTGTGTTGCGGCTAACAGGTGAGCCACACATACCCGAGCTCTCATGGTCGTCTTTGCCAGAAGAGGATAGAGGGAATGCCTGTGACAGCAGAATGGCAACGAGCTTGCTGATGCAATGAAAAGAGAAGGCTTAAAGTACCGCAGACAAGCAGCTCGTCCCAGAGCTGAATTGGTCACCGAAAGAGGATAGGAGGTCGCCATGTGTCAGCAGCGCACAAAAAAGGATAGGAGGTTGCCCTGTGTCAGCAAGAAAGAGCTGTATCAGCAGCGCACAAAATAGTTGTGTCACCATCGCACAAACGAGAATAGGAGGTCGCCCTGTGTAAGCAGTGCACAAAGGAGGGCTGTGTCGGCATCGCATGAACGAGGATAGGAGGTTGCCCTTTGTTAGCAGCGCACAACAGTGCACAAAGGAGCTGTGTCAGCAGCGCACATAAGAGTTGTGTCGGCATCGCACGAAAGAGGACAGGAGGTTGCCCTGTGCCAGCAGCGCACAAAATAGGGCTGTGCCAGCATGGCATGAAAGAGGATAGGAGGCTGCCCTGTGTCAGCATCGTACAAAAGAGCTGTGTCAGCATCGTACAAAAGAGTTGTATCAGCATCGTACAAAAGAGCTGTGTCAACAAAAGAGCTGTGTCAGCATCATACAAAAGAGCTGTGTCAGCATCGTACAAAAGAGTTGTATCAGCATCGTACAAAAGAGCTGTGTCAGCATCGTACAAAAGAGCTGTGTCAGCATCGTACAAAAGAGCTGTGTCAACAAAAGAGCTGTGTCAGCATCGTACAAAAGAGATGTGTCAACAAAAGAGCTGTGTCAGAATCGTACAAAAGAGCTGTGTCAGCATCGTACAAAAGAGCTGTGTCAGCATTGTACAAAAGAGTTGTATCAGCATCGCACAAATGAGGATAGGAGGTTGCACTGTGCCAGCAGCGCACAAAAGCGCACAGGTCACAACACCGTTCCTTGCTGGTAGATCAAAGACATAACGTTAGCAACTCCGTTACATTCTAGTCTCTTATATCTGACTTTCCCACACCTGGCTTAAAAAAACAGAAGGGCGCGTGTAACAATGGAAGTTTAAATATGCTGCGGAATTTCTAATGGCTTGACTACATGTCACTTTGAGAGGAAAGCAATGATAAAAAAGATCTGCTGTCCCTAAGGCACATGGAGCTGCCACAAATAGAACACATAAGTGCTGTGCCTGCCTCGAATGCTTGCTGCTGTATCGCTTTTTTGGGACCGCACACACATGAAGCAGCGCGTTCAAACGCTACACACTCCTGTGCACCTCTAAGTATGGCATCCCTCAATGTGGCACCAACTTGCTGCTCTGAGGGCCTCTATGCACGCACAAGTCACGGGAGCAGTGTGACTCAATTGCTACACACTTGCCCCTCACCTCTGACGACGACATCAGCTTGCTGTCCTGACGGTACAGTGTCAATCTGCCTGTGTAGCCTAGGGCCAAAAGTGTGATGACCAAGATGCCCACAAAGACGCAGATCACGATCACAGCAATCTGCGTTTGTGTGCGTGAATGTGATCGTGTGTGTGTGTGTAAGAGAGTGTGTGCATGTGTGTGTATGTGCGTGAAGCAACTTGAAAACACATCCATTGCTCATTGCATGGAAAAAATGATGCAGGCACAGTTTCAGGGCGTAATGCGTACAATTTCTCGGGTTTGTGGACTGGCAATTGAAGCTTGAACTTTCCGAAATGGATGAATATCAATTGTTGCGACCCGCTACACACAGTTTCAGTGAAACTGGTAGCAGCACCTTTGCACTAAACCAAAACAAACAGGTTTGTTCCCCGTTTACCAACTAGCAACCACACACACACACACACACACACACACACACACACACACACACACACACACACACACACACACGCACGCACGCACGCACGCACGCACGCACGCACGCA
>Ga0307968_1002245_pt1 | contig 16012 bp, 21 predicted proteins | sample OrgLakmetagen650_FD_201834 | JGI IMG/M metagenome (GOLD analysis project Ga0307968, IMG submission 201834) | Saline water microbial communities from Organic Lake, Antarctica - #650 | ecosystem: Environmental > Aquatic > Non-marine Saline and Alkaline > Saline | place: Antarctica: Organic Lake... | reverse complement strand
TGTGGTAGCAATAAGCAAGTGATCATGCTACGTTCTGAGGGGCTGGGAGTTCCTCTGGGGGGCTCTAGAGGGCTTGGAAGTGCCTCTGGGGGGCTCTAGAGGGCCTGGGAGTGCTTCTGGGGGGCTTTGGGGGGCTTGTGGCTGCAAAATTCGTTGTGTGCCCAAAATCGTATTATACGGAGCAATTTAAAAAATATGGTTAAAAACGTGAAATACGATACGACTTATAATACGCCTACGCCGTATGACCCATCCCTGCATACATGTAAACTTACGTACTCTTTTTTCCTCTTGATCCGATCCCTGAATCTTTTTCGGGCTTCTGAATTGAAATGTCTTGAATGTACAATGTCGTCCTATGCCTACGCAGGTGCTTCTTCCGTCCAAAAGCCCCTTACGCCGATTGGATGACGCTAGCTGCAAACGGGGGGGCCTCTCCTGTCACGCCCTCGCAGAAAGAGCTGGACATCCTCAACAAGGCAAGCAGTGTGCAAGTTCTCTACTTTCTATTTGCAAATTGCTTGTTCTGGTAGCGCCCCAATTTGTACCCTCTTTTGGTTCATCTTGTCCTAACAAACTGACTCAAACAAGGCCAGTGCCTTTCTTCTTTAAAGGGGCTCTGGGTTTTCCCTTGCTTACATGCAACTCGTCATATTCTAAACCAATCATTTAAGCAACTTTGCACCATTGCGTGGCTGCTTCAGGCCCGCACGAAGCTGTCCTCAGAGATGGAGCAAGCCCCCCCTCCTCTACTATCATTGGAACCGCGCAGCAAAGAGGATACAGTGGAGGAGGACTTGGCAGATGATCTGCATGAGGATGACATTGCTGACGCAGACGAGGTGAGAAAGAGGCAGGGCTGGCCTATCCAAATTATACGATACAATGCAGCTCCGAGCGCCGCCATTCTGATGATGCGACCCATGGTGATGCAACCCAATCGTCTGGCGGCATGTACTTGAGACGGGTTAGTGAAACATCAGGTTTAACCCACCACCATCGCCTCAATGGCTTCGAACCTCGGGGCAGACGCGTTGTTGTCAACATACACCATGTCATCTTTCCCGTACTAGGTCTCGTAAATTTCAAGTTGTCACCCGTTCCGCTGTGTGTCCCTGATCTTCCTTGGATCCATGTCACGTCATTGATGTGATAGTAAAATGTAGGCTGAGACAAAGTAGGCAGGTTTTAGAGCAGCATTGTGTAATGGATGTGAAAACAGAATCAACAAAACCACATGCAAAGGGTATCACGTGTAACTTTACACTTTGTTCATTGCATTATGCTATCAAATGTGAATGAAGCGTATTTTACAATGGTATGATGTACCCAAAGATACGCAACTCCTTTCTATTTGCGGGGCCTTGTTTAGTTATCTGTTTTCCACTCTGAATTACAATCTCAACTCATATTTCCCTAACTCCTACTTCAGGGTGATGTGGATGAGATTAACTTGGAAAAACAGCCAGAGGAAACTGCAGGTTCAACAGCAGCTGAAGCCCAAACACAGGAAAAACTACCTACCAAGCGGCAGCGCAGGAAGTAGTGTTGTAGGCCAGCTGTTTCTCATACATTATTGCTCATGATAAGAGTTCGCAAGCATACTAAAAAGTTGTTATGATTATCAATGTGCTCTAGCAGGACAGCATTAGCAGCAAGGAGGCGTGTGAAAGGAATAGGTAGCAAATAGTGCACCTTATTCGCTTTGCAAAAATAGCGTGCAGCATGCAGTAGTCAGGCTAATAGTGTAGCATTATTTAGCAATAGCGATTAGCATGCCTGAGCACTTCTAGCTGCGGCAACATTTCCAATAGATGTTTTGTGGTTGCTTAGACAAAACGACTCCCTATGTATGTGTTTTTCCTCAAGCAATTTCCAATTGTTTTATTGACGTATCATCATTATGCATGATATTCTACACTTTTATACTTCTGAGTTTAGTTTGTGTAACATGCATAAGTAAAGTACAATTTACTTATCGCTCATATTCATCCGGTTAACCATTTTGGGCCACTACGCTACATTTGGTATCGAAGCCGAGGTTCTGTTCGAGTCCTCAGGCCCGCAAAAACGTTGTTTTTGCGCACGCTTTACACTTCGCCGCATAACCTCCTAGTGGACTCCGTCTAAAATCGAAAGCCTCTATCATGTAAAAACCGTACAGGTTTAGGGAGTTGTGATATGCTTACGAGGACGCAAGCACTTGAGGGTGGGGCGAATGTAACATGCATAAGTAAAGTACAATTTATTTATCGCTCATATTCATCCGGTTAACCAATTTGGGCCACTACGCTACAGTTTGGATTACAAAGCAAGGCCTCCAGCCTGGCATGGCTGCTCAACCTATAGGTCCCAACAAATAAATCAATCAAAAAGATCGACAGTTGCACTAATAAATTTCTAGACTTCTGAGTGATGTTGAAAAACAAAAGCTTTGATATCACCTTCAGAAATATTATCAAATAAGTGGATGAACTGGTGCCGTAAATGTTCGGTACCGATACATGAAAAAATGACGTGCTTCTCATCTTGAATATAATCCCCGTTTTCACACAAATTGCAAACACGTGCACTCCTGTCCGGACTCCTGTGCCAATAAACCAGTTTCACACTTCAACCCATGTCCTCGAATCCTGAACCGAGCTACGTTTCTCATGACACTTTTGCTCAGAGCCATCTTCAAATACTCCGGCAAGACAAATGGTGCACGAGCATCAGAAACCGGTCTCTCAGGCAAAGCAAACCAGTTGTGATAAGCCACAGACTTCTTAAACAAGAGCAAGGGTCTTGACCATGTGCTTCTCTCCAAACTGTCTGCTTCCTGCAATGTAATAAGTCCGACTTACAGAAGACTTGTATACAGAAGTGAGTCACTTCTGTATACAGTGCCATTCTTCTGCAAATCACCAAAAGCATTCTTCATCTGTCTGGTCCAACAATTAAAAGCACCGGAATTCCCAAGTGAAATATCTGCTTTCATAACATCGCGTAAAGTATCACAGGGGGTCAACTGAGCAAATGTCCTGAAATGTGACCTTTTTATGCAAATCATGTTTAATGATATAAGAACAAAAGAAAAAGCTACGCAGGGGTGATACCACCGCAAGCATGGATTAAGGAAACGGAGACAGAGCTGTCGGACAGCGAAGTACTCACGCTACCAGGCGGATTCAAACCCGCGACCCCAAAGAGTCTGGCCTGACCACGGGCCACTAGGCTTTCAGGGCAGCTACCCCTGATATAACTAGATGGTCATGAAGTATGGGGCCAAAAGGACCACCCCAGTGGTCTGGACAGAAATACAGTTCAAATTTTGGCACTGAGTTTCCACATTACAGGCCACCACGCCCCAACCAGGGCCTCTTTTCATCCCAAAACAAGACAGGAGGACTTCCTTTATGATACCAACTTATCCTGGGGTTTGAAAAGTATATTTGGTGAAGGTTGGTTTTCTACCTTTTTGGCACCCCTTTTGTTGGTATTTTCTAACAACTGCTGGGTCGTTTTGCCCCATTTTTGTTGCAATGATATTCTTTATTAAAATTTAAACGATTCATATTAAAATGACACAAATCAGGTCGGTGGGTGGTGAGATATGAGAAAATGGTGGTGAAAAATAGGGTTCACGCCATGGGCAATTAGGCATGTGCGCCGCATCTGGCAGTTTTCAAGCTCAGGTGTAGCCAAAATACCTCTGGGTATAAAGTTTAAAAACTGCCAGTCGCGGCGCACATACTCGATTCAAATTTCAAAAGTATCCCTGTTTGGGGCCTCAGATGACCACCTATGGTAAAGTATTGCTGTTTGAATCAACCATCCTGTTCCAAAATTTGGCAGCTGACCTGAACCAGTAAAATTGTAAGGGTTCCTGCGCGCATTCTCAAAGCACATACCAGTTTGCAGAAGCAGATTTAATTCCCAAAATACTCTTTAAAACCGCCATGTGTGCGACCTGCAAAGGATTGCTGAAACCAATGTCATGCTTCAGAAATTGCGTAGACCAAATCTGACTGGCATACATGCCAGCTGACAACGCATATGTCTTGAAAAGCCACAAAATCGCATGAGGCCTGTCAGGAATCCTCTTTTCAGTTCCAAACTTTTTCACTCTACGTAGAGCTGCATTCAAAGACTTCAAAGCATGGGACGCAGCATGGTATAAGTTCATGTGCTTATCAAATAACATTCTCAGGTAGGTAAAAGAATCTCTCTCTTCAAGCTCCTGGTTGTAGAGACGAAAAACAGGAACTGCGTAATTTTGGTACGCATTAAATTAACTATGTAGGATTTCTGCACATTTACTGTAAGTCCTTTCCTGGCAGCATACGATTCCAGTCGTCTCAACATTTTTTGCAATTGAACTGGGTCATTAGCTGTCAGGGTCAGGTCGTCAGCATAGAGCATGTGAATTACCCTGAGCCCCTCAGTGCCAGTAAAAGCACCCATAAAGCCAGTCCCAAACTTATCATTCACATCATTGATAAAAAGGGAAAAGAGGAGAGTAGATAAAGAACAACCTTGTTTTACACTCTTAAAGGCACAGTGGAATTACCGGTACTGGTAGTTTTGGCACCATCATTCAAAACATTCTCGTCTCCATCGTACATTTGTTTGATAACATTGACAAGGTGAGTGGGCATCCTGAAACTATTTAAATGATCCCAAAGGTGGGGTCTGTCAATAGTGTCATACGCTTGTTTAAAATCAATAAAGGCCGTGTGAAGGGGGGAACAACCCTTTGGTTTTATCTGTTTGGCAGCGTGGACTAAATGCCTTAAAATAAACATAGGCTGGATCGTGCTACGGTCTATAGAAGCCAAATTGCGTGTCAGGAACTTTTCGGTTCTCAGCACACCACTTGGTCACCAGTTCTCTCAAAATGTTGGTGTACAGTCTATACAAAGTCCCACTCACAGCCAACATGCGGTACTTGTTGGGATCAAGGTTAGAGCCTTTTTTGCAAAGGGGGGAGATCTGGGCTTTTTTTCAACAAGCAGGAATATGTTTCTCACTCAAAGCAACGTGAAAGAGGTTGGACAGGTAAGGGACAATATTTTTAAGAGGGGGAGTCATCTGTGAGTTTCCTTTGGGCGCGTATAAAAATGGATCTGTCACACTGAGGATCTACCAAGAATGAGGGAGGCAAATATCTTATTATATAAACTCTTGCAGTGCGTTGAACCTGTCTATACCTGCCTCTTATGCAAGGATTGTCAGAATTCCAACTTAGCCAACCCAGCTTTTGAAAATAAGCATTTAGGCCAAGCAAAACCTACCTAACAAAAAGAATTGCCGGCTTCAGTGTTGTTTTCAAGATGCTCAGTGTATTGAAGTGCTTTGTCAGGATTCCACCTCAAAATGTGTTTCGCATAGCAACCTTGGCAAACATGCTGAGGCTCAAGATTCATATCAGCTCCTGTCAAGCCACTCTGTCTTACTTTGAAACACACTGTGATACTGCAATGATCAGCGATTCGCTCGTTGGAAGGTTGAATATCAGTGCTCAGCAAATAATGGTAAAATTTGGGAGTCACGAGGATGTGATCAGGTCTACTTCTATGCCTGCCATGATACCCCACAAAAGTGGCCTGTCCAGTGTCTCCCTTACCTCTGCCAGTAGTGAGCATGTAAGGACTAGCGGCAGCAATGTCAAGGAGCAGTTTACCAGAACGATATACCGATTTGCAGCAGGTAGATGAGCATGTTGTAAGCACTTGAAGTCATCTTAATTGTCGTAGTGCTCGTCGGTAAAATCAGAGACAACCTATGTGCGTTGAAATCACCCATCATAAGGGCGTTAGTAAAGTTCAGAGAAGCAGTGGTGGCCTCGTCAAAGAAATGTTCAAAGCTCGCCGTAATGTCACTGTTGCTCCTTTTATCTGTTTTAGGGTTCAGGTAGACAGCGCCCAACGCTACATCACCAGGAACATTGAAAAGCTGCCCTGCACACTTCAGCCAAATAGCCTGAATCTGCTCAGAAGCGTGCCAAACAGTGACAAAGTCATGAATGCTTTGGTCTATGAGAACAGCAACTCCATTGCCTTTACGGCCAATCATGGTTGAAGAGATAGGAATATGATACACAGTATACGTAGGAAGTGCAGTAGCAAAAATGGAAACGACTTTGTTTGTTCTAGTCTTATACTTCTAAGTCCAGTTGTGTGAGTATTGTGCGTGTCACCACATAGTGTTCCTTGAAACTAACTTTCTCACTAATATATTAGTATTTCTTTAGTTATAAAGATTACGCTGCCTGATGAGAATCAGTGTTCCTAACTTGAAAACTTGTAGGGAAAACTCTTGGTGCGGGTGCTTACTCTAGCTAGCCAAGAGCCCCCAAAGAGCTAAACAGAAGCACGAACAAAGAGGAGCAGACTCCAGAAGGTTATTGAAAAGAAAGGAAAGAATAACTATACAAGGAGTTCAATGCACTCCCATGCATACTAAGGAAAGGAGCCATTTGACTCTGTACCACAAAAAAATAGATTAAAGGGAAAGAAAAGAAAGAAAAGGAACGCAGATGGTGTAAGCACTACCGGCAAAAGAAGACAAAGAAAACCAAACACAAACACAAACCCACCATCATACATCATACCCATACAACAAACATGGCCTATTCTCCTCCCCCAAAGCTCTGGTACCTACCAAACCACCGTGACGCCCTTCAAGCACATATGCATCTTCTCCATAAATTAGGAAATGCCAAAACTGAAGCGAACTACCATGCGTACTATCAGACCCTCATAAAGGACGGCACTGCCAATGGAGCCACTAGCATTGCTTACCTAACATCATCCGATGTCCCCTTTAAGACCAAATCTATCATTATGAAATACAGAACAGGCACCCTATATAATCAAAAAAGGGGGTATTGTTCAAACTCTCAACAAGTCAAACTTGCCCCCTCTGCCCACAAGTAGACAGTGCACTCCACATCCTTTCTGGGTGCCAACACACGCAAATAAGGAACATTATTACCGAAAGACACAACTTAGCATGCCGCATAATCTTTAAGGCTATCAGAAAAACAGGCTCCTTAGGATCATGCATTGTCTCCATAGATATAGGCAGCAACGAACAGATGACCATGCAAAATCTCCAGACTCCTGAAACAGCTGAAAGTAGAATAGTTTCCAAATGGCTCTTCCCACCCCGCTTCCCAGGTAAAGACAGATTTACCTTTAGCCGCCCAAATTTTGTGCTGGTTACTCCCATCGCTGCAAAAACACAAACACAACAAACTAATGTAGGGGGGTGGGTTCTTCGAAGTGGCAGGGGGAAATTGAGGGAGACTGGGAGTACCTCAGCAGCACCGCCAGACACCAGTACAGCCACCAACCCCAGACAGCACCGACCTAAAGACCTCAGCAAACCTTGGCGTGACATCCACCTTGTCGAGATCAAGTACTGTGAGGACACCAGACCTCAGAACCAGCTGAATGCCGCAAAGGAACAGCACAAAGACCTTTGCAATTACATTCTCCAAGGAGCCTCCGTTACTCTCCACATCATCCTTTTGGGTGTGGGCGGCACCATCTACAACACTCACACTCTGAAGCCTTTCAAGGAACTGGGTCTCGATCCTCGAAGAGTTAAGAAGCTTGCCTCCAAGCTCCATGTACACTCTGTGAACTTTGCTGCTAAACTTGTCCATACCAGACGTGCCCTTTCCACTACTGTTATCAACTCTCATCAGGAGCCGGTTTCAGGCCAAGCCTGCAACCCTCCTGATCCCCATTGATTTCTCCTTTCCTTTTTGCGGTGCAGGAGCTTTACGGTACTCGGTACCAAAGTGGTTCCTTTTCCTTCGTTGATGTGGGGAGTGGCGTTCACTGCCTGCGTAATTTTTTCTTTCTCCTTTTCTACCGGCATGGATCAGGAAAGGATGTTGATTTGTGTTCTGCACCACCCGACAATTCTTATATGATTTAGAGACACACAACATCCCACCTGGAGCATATATTTAAAAGGAGCTTTTCAAGGTTTCACAAGGTTTTACAAAAAAGGCCTTCAGTCAAGAAGAGCAACTGCTAGCCTGCTCATAAAAAGCAATTATTTCATGGAGGAAATGACAAAGCTCTAGCTTAAGAAAAGGACACTTCGTGGGCTCCTGTTGGGGGAAACAGAGATGCATATTTCCTGCGGAGAGAAATTACGTGGGGATTGACGCGGTGAAAAAGAACATGCTGCTCATCTTGGATATCATCAACATCACACAGGTCACAGATCACAGGTAGGGGAGTTGCTTTGGTTCCATGTCGCTGTCTAGAAAGGGCAAAGGACGCAGATAGTGTAAAAGCTACCGGCATAGATTAGGAAGGGCTAATCTCATGTGGATGTCATGTTAAATTATGCTGAGATCTATAGGTCGGTGCTGCTTGGAACCAAACTGGTGGCTTTGTCATTGGCTGGCAGTGCTACTCTGTCTTAGCTGTCCAAACTTTGAAGATAGACAGATGACCCAACCCCCTCCAATAGCTAGTTCTTGGGGACTTTTGGACCACCGCCACCACTCCAGGAAGATGCCCTCCAATTTCCAATCCATTGCCAAAGCAATCCACCATCGCCCATTCATTTCCACAAAGTCAAATCCCACGCAGGTATCATAGGCAATGAAAATGCTGACGCTCTTGCTAGAAAATCAATCACAATCACAACCTACTTTGACGTCGCGGACACCTCCATCAAATCAGCTGGCCCTGAGGGAAATCCCTTCTACGATATCTACTGGCTTGCAAAAAAATATGAAGAACACCAAATCATACAAAATCACCCAAACACAGCCCAGTACCTGCCTCAGGGCTTTGGTACCTATCCAATTACCACGACGCCTTGCAAGCACATATGCACCCCCTCCACAAACTAGGAAATGCCAATACCATAGCAAGCTATCATGAGTACTACCAGACTCTTATCAAAAATGGCGCTGCCAATGGAGCCGCTAGCAACGCTTACCTAATAGCGTCCTATGTCCCTGTTATAACCAAGTGCATCATTAAGAAGTACAGAACAGGAACCCTGTACAACCAAAAGTATGCGGTATGGTCAATAAGCATAACTTGACTCTTCGCTCTGCCCTCAACTAGACAGTGCCCTGCATACCTTTCTGGATGCCAACACAAGCAAATGAGAAATGTGATCACTGAGAGACACAACTTAGCATGCAGTATGATCAGTATGATCTTCAAAGCCATCAGCAAGACAGGCTACCTAGGATCCTGCTTTGTCTGCATGGATATAGGCAACAGCGAACGGCTGGCTATGCAAAATCGTCAGATTCCCAATACAGCTGAAGCTAGGATTATACCAAAGTGGCTCTTTCCACCCCGCTTCTCAGACAAAAACAGGATTACATCCAGCGGTCCGGATGCTGTACTGGTTGCTCCCATCTTCGCAAAAACAAAAAGCAACAGACTAGCAATGAAGGGAGGTGCGTTCTTTGGAGTGGCAGAGGGCAACTGAGAGATACCGGGAGCACTTCAACAGCACCGTCAGCCGCCACCAGCAGATCCACCTTCTCCAGACAGCACCGACCCAAAGATCTCAGCATTCTATAACATGACATTCACCTCATCGAGATTGAGTAATGTGAGGGCCCTAGACCGCAGAACCAGCTTAGCACCGCGCAGGATCGGCATAAAGGCCTCTGCTCCATCCTTCAAGGAGCATCCGTTACCCTCCACACCATTTTTTTGGGAGTGGGTGGCACCATCTATAACAATCATATGCTGGAGTCTTTTAAGGTGCTGGGTTTTGGCTTCCAAGATTCATGTCCATTCTGTCAAATACGCTGCCAAACTTGTCCATACCAGACGTGCCCTTTCCAGCACTAATCTCAACTTCTCATCAGGAGACGGTTTCAGGTCAAGCCTGCAACCCTCCTGATCCCCATTGGTTTTTTTTCTTTTGGTGGAGGAGTTTTGCGGTACCCAGTACCAAAGTGGCTCCTTCTCCTTAATTATTGTGGGAAGTGGTTTTTCACTACCTGTGTGGTTTTCATTTTTCTAAAAAGGTTCTTGCTGTGTAGTTTTCTATTCTGTTTTTGTCTTTGAAGCGGGGTGGAAATATCCACTTTGGTAAAATTTTAGTTTCAGCTCCTTAGCCGTTGGTACAGTTACATTTGCGTGCTCACACCCAAAGAGGATATGGAAGGCACGGTCTAGTTGTGGGCAGAGGGGCAAATTAGATTCATTGAACGTTTAAATATACCGCATGTTATTGGTTGTATATGATTGCTCATCTATATTTCTTATTGATGCACTTGATTTTAAAGGAAACATTACTGAATTAAACGTTATCAGGTAAGCGTTGTTAGTGGCTCCATTGGCATTGCCGCTCTTCACAAGGGTTTGGCAATGTTGCATGGTTGTTTGCTTCGGTACTGGCGTTTCCCAGTTTGTGGAAAGCTGCACATGTGTTTGTAGGGCGTCATTGTAGTTGGACAGGCACCAAATTTTTGAGGAGAGTGGCTGGCCGCGTTTTGATAGTTTGGGTTTGTGTAATTTGGTGATCTTTATCGTCTGTTGCAAGCCAATAGCCAATAAATATTGTAGAAGGGATACTGGGATACTGCTTCCTCAGGTCCTGCTGTTCTGGTGGAAATACCAACAATGTCGGAGCAGGTGGATATTGACTCTCTAGCAAAAGGGGAAAGGGGTGGGATCATGCTGTCTACTTATTGCTTCTTGGGCATGTGCAACGTTTGGGTTGCAGTTAAAAATTCTCTGAGTTGATTATTTATCCTTGCCTTTTGAACACTGAACTTGCCAGGTTCTAGGCTTATTATATAATTAGTATTTGTAATGTCACTATGTTAATGGTTGGGGCTGAGGGCCTCTGAACCGCCAGCTGTGTAGTTGGCTTTCCCCCGCGCAGCAAACTCGCCCACTCGGTGGTGCTCTCAGGTGAGAGACCACCAATAACATTGCAGCATGTACACTGTGCCCAAAGCTTGGACCGCAGGCAAGGAGAGCAGCATAACTGGTTGCCCAGCACTACTAATGGGTGATCTGCCAAATCCGTGTCAGATATATGGTTGGATGTAAGCATTTCGATTTGACTGCAACTTGATTAAATCTAAGCAATCATCCGGGTTGTGCTGCAAGCAGGTGTCTGCCTTCCAATCTTCATTAAACAGCCATATCACTTTTTAGATATTTGCGTGCTCTGCATTCATCGGCCGGACTAGATCTATTAAAGACCACAGAACAAAGAAAGAAACGAACACAGATAGCGATTCCCTCACACATGCACATTTTAAATCACGCTGTAGGCGTTGGGGTTTTCCTTTCCTTTATGATACCATATCATCCTGGGTTTTGAAAAGCAGATTGGTGAAGGTTGGTTTTCCACCTTTTTGGCACCCCTTTTGTTGATTTTCTTAAGGGAAATGGGCCAAAATGGGGTACCTGGCCAACTACTGCTCCGTTTTGCCCCATTTTTGTTGCAATGATATTTATTTATAAAAAAAATCACCATTTAAATAAAAATGACCCAAATTGGTGCAGTAGGTGGTGAGTTCTGCCGGATTGGCAGTAAAATGTTGGGTCCACGCCACGGGAAACTGGACATGTGCCCCCTAGCTGGCAACACTCAAGCTCAGGTGCTATTGGTAGGGCAGGGCATGCCCTGCTACCTATGTAAACTCAGTTTGAGTCTTGCCCGCTGGGGGGCCCATACTCAATTCTCAATTTACATTCCAAAAGTACCCTTGTTTGGGGCCTCCGTTGACCCCCTCTGGTAAACCAGGTTAAACTCCTTTTGATTTGAAGCCCATGCTGCTGAGCTTACGGCAGCAACAATCAGTGCTCATTTGACATAGCAGGTTCAGGCCAGAGAGAGGCCCAAAAGCAATTTAGCACACTTATGCTTTGAAATTGTATAGAGCATCTGTCCTGATTCCAGCTCACTGATGTGCAGAGGTGCAGGATGAGCAAAGGGGGGAAATCCGACTCGTTATATCAAAAAATTAAACCAATTCCTGCTGAATCTCTCTGTCCAGTTTCGCGAGAGTGCCCAGGAATAAAAGGAAGACAAAATGCTGGGATGCTTTTTTGACTTCGCCTGTTTCTATTTACCTTATGGCGATTTGCAGGTATACGGTAATGTCCCAGTTGTGTCCCCGGGAAAAACAAAAAAGTGAAAAAAAACAAAACAAAACAAATGCAAATGCAAATGTGATTGTTAAAATCAGCTTACAAGGGGCGCAGGGCTCAACCCCGAGCTGATGGAGCAAGAGAGACAGCTGGGGCCTGAGCCGTCAGACGCAGACACCCCCCCTCCTCGTAGGCGCAGAGGAGCTGCTGCCAACACACAGGAGGAGAGCACGGAGAGCACTGAGGAGGTGTAAGGGCAATGGCTACAAGACAGTGGATGCTACAAGATAGTGGATGTCCGCTGTGCAGGCAAGAAGGTGTGCGTCCTGGTCGCCCCTGCCATGGATGTGCGTGCAAGCATGGCAAGGGGTGTGCAATGCAAGCATGTGTCAAACCTGCATGTCATCCTGCACAATAGACACCAGCAGCTGGGCAGCCACCGCATCATGCTTTCTGTGGGAGCGGAGAAAGCCCTTCCCTACCCTGGGGCACGCGGACTGCACGATGCACCCTGTAGTCCTGGATGATCCGCTGGACAGTCTTGCTGGACAGTCTTGCGGGCAAGGACGTCCGCTGAACCATCTAGCAATGGCTGAGCACTTCACGCCACTCACAAAGTAGAGGTGCACAACCTATTCTCTCAAGTGCTTGTCATAGGGACGGTGAAGGGGAGGCTGTGCTTATGCCCCTTCTTCTATATTTATATCATAAAATCAGTTTTTTTTCACTTTTTTGTTTTTCCCGGGGACACAACTGGGACATATACCTGCAAGTCATCCTAACTAGAAAAATCCAACATGCAACCCCAACCTCGAACTCGACGTCGGAGCAACTCCTCAGTGTCAACGTGTTAACTTATGAGTTCAATGCACATTATAACTCGATGCAATTTCCCGGCTGTTTTGACATCATGGGAAAAATTAATAAGGGAAAATCTACTCCAATAAATGTTTCTCCAGAGAGGACTCCAAACGGGGGGCGGCTGGAAAGCCTGTCAGAGGCCCCCCGCACAAAGCCCTGCTAGATGTCTGCGCACTATAGACCTGCCCACCAGGATGTGCGCTTCTGAACAGGTGCGTGCGTGCAAGCGTGCAAAGCAACAGACTTCAGTATTCCTGGTGCGCTGACCTGTACAACGGTATGAATATGGGAAGGGCTTGAGGAGCAAGCAGGTTGTTTTCTAAGCGTGCAGGTTGACCTTGCAATCACCTCCGAGCAGCAGGCCTACTCCGACACTGAGTTGAATGGCCTCTGGGAAAGCACGCCCCGTGCCTTGCTCAAACTCGGCAAAAGCGGGGCCCAAGGATCTCATGCCAGGTGTGTGCAAGATGCAGTGGGGCCGGATTGTTGTGTTTCTGCTACGAGCACGCAGTTCGTGCTACCTCTGAACCTACTAGCTAGGAGTACAGCGAGCCAAGCGTTTCATCCATGCTGTGCATGCATGCATGGCTGTTATCGCTGTTTCAGCCAAAAGCCCTAGCAACGCAGGAGCTCCCAGGCGCTCCTGACATCCCACATCCTCCTGCTCGACGGCGCTCTCAAAACCTGCTGGGAGGAAATAACAAATTTGGATTGCTTTGCCTCTGTCCCGAGTGGTTTTAGCAACAGCTTTTCCAATTTGTCTATTGCGAGCCAGCTTACAGCTCTTTGTAGGTTAGGACAGTGCTGACTGAGCAGGAAGGACTCCATAACTTGTGTGTTATATCCTTGTCAGCGGCACAGATTGCCACCTTAGAATGATATGGATACATACTTGGATGGCTAGTGAGTACGCAATCCAATCTGCAGGTTTTACCGGGCTTGACAGCACTGTTCACAGCAAGTGCATTGGTCTGTGCTGCCTTGCAGGTCATTGGAAGAGTTGCTCCCAGCACATGTTATAGTTAAAGTACAGCTCAACGGCAACCCAAGTAGAGCCGAAGAGGAGGGGCAGAGATTAGCTGTTCTGGCCAACGCCTGCTTGTTGGAAGTACGAGGCTCGCATATGCTCTTCACATCAGGTGAATATGAGGACAGCATCTGTTTCATCATTTTCAAGCTCCCAATACTTTACTAACAGAGCCCCAAGTCAAATATGTAGCGGTTTTGGCCCTCTTTCCTCTTTTGCCCGACCACCTTATATAATCTCTTTCTTTGGCCTTCTCCTCAGATGTTCACTCCCGCGCCAAAGTACTAGAAATCTCACAGCAGTCCAAGAAAAAACAGGTAAGAGTATTTGATCATGTTGGCTTGTGACATATTCGCAGGCTTTGCTGTCCCTCAATAAAGCCCTCTTTCAAGCAAAATTGCCCAACACAATTCAGAAGTTGCTGTACACAGTGATTTGCTGAGAGTGGAGAATTTGTGAAAGCACGTGTAACTTCCCTCCTTGCTGCTTTGCCCTCACTTGTCCTTGCATAAACAGGAGGCCTTCCATCAAAAGAGGAAACAGGCACGAATTGATGCTGAGACTGCTGAGCTGACAGGTCCCAGCAATGCAGTGCCGGACCAGCAGCCGCAGGGTGAAAGAAGCAGGAGAGCTGGTCCCAAAAACGACAACAGCGAAAAAGACACTGGCATCAACAAGCTCATAAGCAAAGTGAGCAGCAACAAAGGAGGCATGTCTCGCAGCAGCCTGAAGAGTGAATGGGAGAACTTGGAAAAGGCGATCTACGAGAGCGAAATTGCAGGTTGGTGGTTGTGTGTTGGTTGTGGCTGGGGCTGTGACTGTGGCTGTCCCTTGCCGTGTCCTGCAGAGCCAGTACATAAATTTGTAATCCCAATGGTAAATCAAGGAAAGGAATGCCAATCTGAATAAAATCTTGCACATTTTGTATTACAAACTATCATGGAATGCGTTTGTCTTGTCTTGCCTCGTGAATCTTCCTTTAAATAACCTTGCACTTGCTTTCACTACAATCTCCCATCTTACCAAAATTTGGTCCACCATGCCATTACTCTGCCCTTCAACATATAACGCTCCCTGTCACTTGTTTTAATCTCAGAGGCGGAAGCGGAGGCACGCCTGTCACGCTCTGGGAACAAGAAAAGCACAAGCGCTCCCCCCAAAAATGTTGGAACAGCCTCACGTGCAAATGGCAGAAGCAGTAGAACATCATATAAGAGCCACTAGGTGAAATGCTCCTTCGTCAATTTGCCTTTTTTATGTTTAATGCATGTTACTAGCTTTCTATGTTGCAATATTGGTAACTAAACTGATTTATAAAAAATCGTGATGTTTTATCTATTGAGATGACGGCCTTTTTTTTGCCACGTAGCTACTTGCTCATTCACAAACATGAAAGGACTCCTTACACTGCTAAGTTCTCTATCGGATAGAGAACTTAGCAGTGTAAGAAAAGAAAAGCTATGCAGGCAGCAGTGAGAACCATTCCCCACATAATTTAAGGAAAAGGAGCCACTTTGGTACCGAGTACCGTAAAGCTCCTCCACCGCAAAAAGGAAGGGTTACAAGGGTTACAAGCAAGGATGGCCTACAGCCTGAGACTCTGGCTGATGGCAATTGGCTGGTGAAACAAAATCAACCAGTGTCGAAAATTGAAACTAAATCTGACACAAACTTGAGAAGTCTGTATGCATAATAATAATAAGCAGTACTGCTTTCTTGTTTACTGCGCGAGGACATGAAAGGGTAAGGGTAAGGGTAAAGGTTACACAGCTATATCCGCCAGCGAGGGCAGTTGAGCTATAGCAAAAAAAAAAAAGGCAGCTTCAAGAAGAGAAGGAGGCCAGACTGAATAAGACACCAGAAAAAGAGACAAGGTCAGTGATCAAACAGAGCAAGGCATTCGTCCGCAAAGTCAGCTACTCCTACGGCATCAGACTGATTGAAGAAGTCTCTCAGGCGAGCAGTGCTACCTGCTGGTATGGCATCAAACAGGTGCTGGAATTGATTGCGCAAGCTGACCAGCTGAGCA
>Ga0307968_1002239_pt1 | contig 16031 bp, 15 predicted proteins | sample OrgLakmetagen650_FD_201834 | JGI IMG/M metagenome (GOLD analysis project Ga0307968, IMG submission 201834) | Saline water microbial communities from Organic Lake, Antarctica - #650 | ecosystem: Environmental > Aquatic > Non-marine Saline and Alkaline > Saline | place: Antarctica: Organic Lake... | reverse complement strand
TCGAATGTGGTGGTAGGCAGTAGGCGCATAGGCAAGTGCACTTACGTAACAAAAACACAGTGGTATGTCTGTAGATAAGGGCACCTACGTGAGTGTTTCAAATGCGGTGGTAGGCACGTTGGCACAAAGGCAAGTGTACTTACATAACAAAAACACAGTGGTGTGTCTGTAGATATAGGCACCTATGTGAGTGTTAGCCATGCGGTGGTAGGCACGTTGGCACATAGGCAAGTTCACTTACGTAACAGAAACACAATGGTATGTCTGTAGATATAGGCACCTATGTGAGTGTTAGTCGTGCGGTGGTAGGCACGTTGGCACACAGGCAAGTGCACTTACGTAACAAAATCACACAGTGGTATGTCTGTAGATAAGGGCATTTATGTGAGTATTAGCCATGCGGTGGTAGGCACGTAGGCACATAGGCAAGTGCACTTACGTAACAGAAACGCAGTGGTATACCTGTAGATAAGGGCACCTATGTGTGTTAGTCATGCGGTGGTAGGCACGTTGGCACACAGGCAAGTGCACTTACGTAACAGGCAAACACAGTGGTATGTATGTAGATTAGGGCACTTATGTAAGTGATAGTCATGCGGTGGTAGGCACGTAGGCACACAGGCAAGTGTACTTTTGTAACAAAAACACAGTGGTACGTCTGTAGATAAGGGCACCTACCTATGTACGTGTTTCGAATGTGGTGGTAGGCAGTAGGCGCATAGGCAAGTGCACTTACGTAACAAAAACACAGTGGTATGTCTGTAGATAAGGGCACCTACGTGAGTGTTTCAAATGCGGTGGTAGGCACGTAGGCAAGTGCATCTGACTGAGTAGCTTAAGTGGAGCCTGCAAAGGTAGCGAAAGTCCTCACAGATTAGGAACGTGCGTTAAAACAAGGCGCTGTGCCGATGCCGTCACTCTCCAGGACCCACTGACCTACAACAGTAGCAACAAGGAACTAGAGTAATTAGATTAGGATAGATGCTAGGAGGCAAGCTGAAACTGGTTCAGGTGTCTTCCTTGGTATTGTCTGTGCCTGTTCTATGAAACGCACAGCTGTGTATGCAAGTAGATTATGTCATATTGTCTGTTCCCGTTCTATAAAACGCACAACTGTGTAGATTGGTATTGTCTGTGCCTGTTCTATGAAACGCACAGCTGTGTATGCAAGTAGATTATGTCATATTGTCTGTTCCCGTTCTATAAAATGCACAGCTGTGTAGATTGGTATTGTCTGTGCCTGTTCTATGAAACGCACAGCTGTGTATGCAAGTAGATTATTGTCATATTGTCTGTGCCTGTTCTATGAAACGCACAGCTGTGTATGCAAGTAGATTTTGAGCATGGTAGCCCTTGCGTGTGGCTTTCAAAGAAGAGGTTCTCGATTGTCTGTGCCAGCCTGTTCTTTACTCTTGGCAATCGCAAAATCTTGGGCTGTGTGTGTGTGTGTGTGTATGTGTGTGTGTGTGTTTGTGTAAGACATGATGGCAGTTTGCAAGGACAGTCACAATGAAGGTACAGACGTGTACAGTCGCATTCGTCACCTTCGGTTGGTCGAGCCAAAACACAACTACATAGTCCCCTAGAGTGCAGAGCGCAATCACTATGCGGTCGGTGTTGCATGGCCGTGTTGGCATAGTCTCATCCACGCCTAGCATCCTCCGCACAGTGTCCATTACGCTTGTAGCAGTGTCGGTCTCAAGCAGTGATGCCACAGCAGCAAGTGGATAGCTGTTCACTTTTGATTGGTGCGCTTTGACATCGTAAGTTGTGTGTCGAATGGATGGTCGGTCGGAGCTGTGTGAGACATGATGGCACCTTGCAAGGACAGTCACAATGAAGGTATAGACATGTACTTTTGATCGGTGCGCTCTGACATCTTATGTTGTGTGTTGGATGGATGGTCGGAGCTGTGTGACTTCTCTGTGTTATCCCTTACATGTGGACTTTACTTATTCATTACATGCAGACTTAATACTTATACCTTGCTCATGCCCTACGCGTGGACACGTCCCTGCCAGACCTGCTGAATGTCAACAATAAATGCTTGTGTTCAACTTACATTTGGAAGCGACCCTGCTAGAGCACCGTACATACACCAAATGCATGTGATCCTGGTCAACTCTAATGTGTTTTGGCTGTGTATTTGAAGGTGTTAAATGGCCAAGACGAGTCTGACCTCATTCCCACGTTGGAGGGCTACTTCACAGAAAATGAGGTGGGAAGGCACATGTGGGCATGTGTGGGTTTGGGGGAGGGGGAGAGGGAAAGATGCGTAGATTCGGTCGTGAGCTTGCATGTCTGTGTGTGTGTGTGTGTGTGTGTGTGTGTGTGTGTGTGTGTGTGTGTGTGTGCATTGTTGCAAGGAGGAGGATGCGTTGTGGGTACAAATGAGGTTTGCATCATGCACAGCAAAACACGCACACACACACACACATACATACACACACAAACATATATACATACACACACGCACACAAACACACACACACACATGCACATACGTGCTTGCACATACGCACAAGCTTGCCCTGCTCAAACATCAGGACATGCTGCGTAACTACTTCAAGTCTATCGACCCAAAGGGCCTGGGCGTGCTAGACCACAAACAGATTGCCAAGCTTGTGAGCCAGATCCCTGGTATCGACAAGAAGGTGAGCAAGTCATCTGCCCGCGCGTGTCGTTTACATTTTTCGCATCAACAGTACAGTATGCTCTGTCTGATAGGCTCGTTTTTTTTGTTTAATAGCCAGGAGCCCCTCTGTGGGAATAGGGAACAAGAGCTGGACTGGTTCATCTCTGTTTCACGTGCATCCATCATCAGAAAAAAACTGTGTAGCTTGGCCCACAGACACACACACACACGCACACTTACACACGTGCAGGAGTGCAAGTTTATCTTGTCCTATTTGTACCAGTGTGGGCGCAAGGACGGGCAGCTTAACTTTGACAGCCTGCTGACCGCCGTGCGTGCGTTTGGGCTAGGAAGAAAGGAGGAGGATCTGTTGGAGGAGGAAGTGGCCAAGTGGCAGGTACATTCAGACTTCTGAGCGATGTTGGTAGGGTGTCAGCTATTTTTAGTCCGTTACTTTCCTAGAAACAAGGGGGGTTTCGGCTAGGTGGCAGAGGTGGCCATGTCGCAAGTACGTCCAAGCTTCTAAACAACATTGATGGAGCGTCCTAATAAATGCTGCCGTTGATTTGCTGAGAATAAGGAGTTACGGCTAGGTGGCAGATGAGGTGGCCATGTCGCAAGTACATCCAAACTTCAAACTTCTAAACAACATCGGTGGAGCGTCTTTGTGAGTGCTGCCGTTGATATTTTGAAAACAAGGAGTTACGGCTAGGTGGCAGATGAGGTGGCCATGTCGCAAGTACATCCAAACTTCAAATTTCTAACCAACATCGGTGGAGCGTTTTTGTTAATGCCGCTGATGACATTTTGAAAATAAAGAGTTACGGCTGGGTGGAAGATGAGGTGGCCATGTCGCAAGTACATCCAAACTTCAAACTTCTAAACAACATCGGTGGAGCGTTTTTGTGAGTGCTGCCGTTGATATTTTGAAAACAAGGAGTTACGGCTAGGTGGCAGATGAGGTGGCCATGTTGCAAGTACATCCAAACTTCAAACTTCTAAACAACATCGGTGGAGCGTTTTTGTGAATGCTGCCGTTGATTTTTTGAAAACAAGGAGTTACGGCTAGGTGGCAGATGAGGTGGCCATGTCGCAGGTGTTTGCAGTGCCTGCTTGTACTGAAATTTGGGTCAGCGTCAGGCACTCATCTACCTCAGCACTTGTCCGTCGTTTGGCAAAGAAACGGTTGTTTGGTGAAGTAGCTGGATCCCGAGTCTGTGCTTACAGCTCCTGTATAACACCTATGTGCGACCTCAAGGAATCTGGAGTCTGGTGTCTGCTGAGTTCAGTGTGAAACACATGAACTCCAGTTCTTGCAGTGCAGCAAAAGTGATATGTCAAGCCCCCGCCTACTGCATCTCACGATGCAAACGGAAAAGAACTTGGAGTCTGTTATCATCTGCTGTGTGTTCTGGGAAAAAGAGGGATTCGGTTACACGAATTGCCTGACCAAAGCTGGTAAGCCACACCACAAAACGGCACTTAATCTCATCATCATTGTTATTGTAAAGGCCGCATTAATATTGTAAAGGCCGCATGGTATGTATGTATGTATGCGCCAAAGCAATTGGAGATAAAGGCATGTTAAGCTGGTAAGATGTTTGCATGTGTCATTGGTAGGGTTGGCCAGAACCATCAAGTTACACCGTATACCGTATTTGACCGTATCTTTGGTGATTTCCCTGCCAACATTACCGTTTATATACACTGTATGTTTTTATGGTCCTGGCCAACCCTGGTTATTGGCGAATTTAGGAAGTAGTCAGGACAGCATGGCACAGTGAGGAGCATAAGGATGAAGGAGGGCCGTGCACAATATACCGAGCGCGCATGTCATCACGAACGACAGCCTGGCGTGCGGCAGAGTAAAAACAGATGTAAGGACTCGTACAACAACCGATCGCGCATGTCATTACGACAGCCTGGCGTGCAGCAGATCAAAAACAGATGTAAGGACTTTTACAAAAAGCCGACCGCGCATGTCATCACGACAGCCTGGCGTGCGGCAGGGCGAAATAGATACGAGGTCGTGTACGAGTACAACATGCCAATTGTGCAAGTAACAAGGCAGACTGGTTTGTGGCAAAGTACAAGGAGAAGGATATTTTGTGCTACGGTTTTGCGGTATTATGGTGTCGGTATAAGTGCAGACGTACAGACTGAGGTAGAACTGCACTGCAGTGCTCCTTTAAGATGTAGAGCAGCTCTCCTGTAAGTTTTAGTTTAGTTTGGATTACAAAGGCCTCCAGCCTGGCATGGCTGCTCAACCTATAGGTCCCAACAAATAAATCAATCAAAAAGATCGACAGCTGCACTAATAAATTGAAAACCTCAGGGGTCTGTTTGAAAATCATGAAAAAATGTGTCAAGCATATGTCCTTGCACCAGCATTTTGAAACAGAAATTGGAAACAGGAAAGCCTGCAAGGAGCTCCAGAAAGCACCTGCTTTAAGATGTAGAGCAGTACTCTTTTTAGATGTAGCGCACCATGCTCACAACGTGCCGTTTCTTTGAGCCTTAAACGATCGAAGAAACGCAAGCACCCAAAGAATTGCACGCAGCTGCTGGAGTGCAAAAGAACTGCTGCTGAAATGCGAGCTGCTGCTTTCATGTCTGCAGAGATACTGAATTTGTTATTTGCTCTAGGCTGAGGCGGTATGACCCACAGCAAGGTTTTTGCTTGAGATAGAACTCCCTTTTCACAGCTCACACAAAAGCTACTGTTGTAATCTACTGTAGGCTGAGGCAACACAACACTGCTTTTGCTTGATATATAGCGCTCTTACTGCAGCTTACATTGAAGCTACTGTTGTTATCTACTGTAGGCTGAGGCAACACAACACTGCTTTTGCTTGTTATATAGCGCTCCTACTGCAGCTTACACAGAGGTCACTGGCTGTGATTTGCTGCAGGCTGAGGCGGCACGACTCACAGCAGAACTCGGTCAAGAGGCCCTCATGAGGCGGGTGGAAGTGGATCATCTGAAGTACCAGCAAAAAAAGCAGGTGTGTGTACGCGCGTGTGTGTGTGTGAGTGTGAGTGTGTGTGTGTGTGTGTGTGTGTGTGTGTGTGCGCGTGTGTGCGTGTGTGTGCGTGTGTGTGTGTGCGTGTGTGCGTATGTGTATGTGTATGTGTGTGTGTGTGTGTGGCAACCCCTCACTTCCTCTCCCTCTCCTGCGTTGCTGCGTTGTTAGCAAATTAAAAGCAAAGCAACCAGCGTTGCTGTTAGTACTGCTGCGTGACCGACCCCACGCACAACTTTAATTGGGGCACTTTTGGGGCACTGGCCAGAGTTACTTAAGCTCAAGTCCGAAATCTTCCTTCACGGACACTGACACTGATCAGTCCTTCTCTTATTTTTTTGTAGAGTTGCCCAGAACCGTATGCACACACCGTATATTGTTGCATGCACGGTGATTCCTCTGCTCAAAACACTGCATACACATTGTGTACGTACATTGTTTTGTAGAGTTCCCCAGAACCGTATGCACACACCGTATAGTGGTGCATGCACGGTGATTTCTCTGCTCAAAACAATGTGTACATACGTCTGGAGTTGGCCAGCCCTCATTTTATGGTGCCACAGGGGCCAAAGTCAGAGCCCGTTCAGTGCCCTGGCAATAATGGTGTGAGTGCAAGTCTGGAGCCTTCCTTAATGCATTCTGGTCTCTGTTAGCACAGTCCTTCCCTTATTCCTTTGGACCACAGGGACCGAAGTCAGACCTCAACGCTCTGGCCCAGCTTGAGAAGGCATTTGCAGAGAGTGCGCAGCTCAAAGAGGAAATCAAAAAAGCAACCGCAGAAGATGCTCAGCTCAAGGAGGAGATCGAAAGGGTCAAATCAGACCTGCAAGCTTTGCAAGCCAGCCATGCAAGTGCTAAAGCAAAGCTCCAGGTGTGGGTCGTTAACTCACTAGTATTTCTGTAGCGTGCAGGTTGACATGTGTACGTGTGATTGTGCACCATGTACTTTTGGAATGGTGCACAAGCTACTCCATGTGACAGTCATGAAAGGCTAGCTTAAAGTTATGGCACGCTGCAATTCCATCACACTTTCACCCAGTACCAAGGTGCTCCATGCAAGGAGGAGGAAGCATCCGGCTACACAGTGTTTGAACAGCTGCGCCAGAGAGCCATACAAATGCCCATGATAATAGAGGGGCGTGCTGCCCGCCCAAATTTCAACCCGACGAAGGACTCACGTGTTTTCATGTTTTACCTTTTTACACATCTTTGTTGCCTGTCTGTGTAACCCAAAGACATTTGTCCGTGTGTCCAACTCCTTCTGCACAGAGCTCCACTGCCTTCATTCAATGTCAGAACCTACCAAATACATCCTTTGACCTTGTTTGAACAGCTGCGCCAGGGGCAGCCATACAAATGCCCGTGATAACAACCTGCCCCAGCATGGAACAGCCCAAAAGTGAACACCTGCGCACTTGGAACCTGCGCACTTGGAACCTGCGCACTTGGAACCTGCGCACTTGGAACCTGCGCACTTGGAACCTGTGCACTTGGAACTTGCGCACTTGTAACCTGCGCACTTGTAACCTGCGCACTTGTACCCTGCGCACTTGTAACATGTGCACTTGGAACTTGCGCACTTGGAACCTGCGCACTTGTAACCTGCGCACTTGGAACCTGCGCACTTGGAACCTGCGCACTTGGAACTTGCACACTCGTAACCTGCGCACTTGGAACCTGCGCACTTGTAACCTGCGCACTTGGAACCTGCGCACTTGGAACTTGCACGCTTGTAACCTGCACACTTGAAACCTGCGCACTTGGACCTGCGCACTTGGAACCTGCGCACTTGTAACCTGCGCACTTATAACCTGCGCACTTGGAACCTGCGCACTTGGAACCTGCGCACTTGTCACCATGCCATCGACTGCCACACATGCAGGATGCCCTCACCAGCGCCCAGGCCTTGCAGTCCGAGCTGCAAACAGTGCAGCAAGCATCCGCAACCTCCAGCGCCGACCTCAAAGGTATCCACGAAGAGGCGCTGACCTCCCTACGGGCAGACCTGGCACGTGCTCACAAGGCAGAGATGGTGGCAGTTAGAGCTGACCAGGCAGCTTCCCAAGCCAAGGTAGACGAGCTGCAGGCAGCCATCCAGGCCATGCAGGCTGACAGAGATTCAGCAGCAGCGCAGGCAGCGGAGCAGCACAAGGCTGCGTTAGATGCCTTGCACGGCCAGCTGTCGGTCCTGCAGCCCCAGCTGTCAACCTCGCAGGCGCAGCTGGAGGCTGCACGGTCACAGCTGGACAGGCTGCAGCCTGAAATGGATGCGGTGCAATCGCAAGGGGCTGTCCGTGAGAAAGAGCACAGCGCCATACAAGCAGAACTACTCAAACTCAAGTCTGAGCTTGTGAGCGCACAAACGCTTTTGTCAGAGGCACAGGCAGAAGCGGCAAGAGCAGCAGCAGCGCAGGAGGAGGCGAAGAAGCAGCTAGAAGTTGCAAGAGCAGACACCGTAGCTGCACATGCAGAGACGGCGACAGTACGGGCTGAGGCAGAGGCTGCTGTAGCTGCAAGGGAGGAGGCAGTAACGAAATCAGAGGTGAGAGCAAAGTAGCGGAGAGGTAGTTAAGAAATGAGAGGTGAAAGCAAAGTAGTGGAGAGGTAGTTAAGAAATGAAAGGTGAGAGCAAAGTAGCGGAGAGGCAATTAAAGAATGAGAGGTGAGAGCAAAGTAGTGGAGAGGCAGTCAAGAGGTCAGAGGTGAAAGCAAAGTGGTGGAGAGGTAGTCAAGAAGTCAGAGGTGAGAGCAAAGTAGTGAAGAGGCAGTCAAGAAGTCAGAGGTGACAGCAAAGTAGTGGAGAGGCAGTCAAGAAGTCAGAGGTGACAGCAAAGTAGCGGAGAGGCAGTTAAGAAATCAGAAGTGAAAGCAAAGTGGTGGAGAGGTAGTTAAGAAATGAGAGATGTGAGAGCAAGTGGTGGAGAGGCAGTTGAGAAATCAAAGGTGAGTGCAAGGTAGCGGAGAGGCAGTCAAGAAATCAGAGGTGAGAGCAAAGTAGTGGAGAGGTAGTCAAGAAATGAGAGATGTGAGAGCAAAGTGACGGAGAGGCAGTTGAGAAATCAGAGGTGAGAGCAAAGTGGCGGAGAGGCAGTAAAGAAACAAAGATGTGAGAGCAAAGTAGCGGAGAGGTAGTTAAGAAATGAGAGATGTGAGAGCAAAGTGGTGGAGAGGCAGTTGAGAAATCAAAGGTGAGTGCAAGGTAGCGGAGAGGCAGTTGAGAAATCAGAGGTGAGAGCAAAGTAGTGGAGAGGTAGTCAAGAAATGAGAGATGTGAGAGCAAAGTGACGGAGAGGCAGTTGAGAAATCAGAGGTGAGAGCAAAGTGGCGGAGAGGCAGTAAAGAAACAAAGATGTGAGAGCAAAGTAGCGGAGAGGTAGTTAAGAAATGAGAGATGTGAGAGCAAAGTGACGGAGAGGCAGTTGAGAAATGAGAGGTGAGAGCAAAGTAGCGGAGAGGTAGTTAAGAGATCAGAGATGTGAGAGCAAAGTGGTGGAGAGGCAGTTGAGAAATCAAATGTGAGTGCAAGGTAGCGGAGAGGCAGTCAAGAAATCAGAGATGTGAGAGCAAAGTAGCGGATGGATTGCATCAAGGTCACATTGTGGTTGCAATGTTTATTTTCATGTGGGCAGTTGAAGAACAGAAGCAGCAGAGAGAAAGAGGGAGTTTGGTTAGGAACTAGCTATGCATGCCATATGTTTTGTCGTAGGTGATGGAGATTGAATGTGGGTTATAGCACAAGTCCCCCACCAGGAAGAGGTGGGAAGCAGTGTGTGTTTGTGTGGCGAGAAAGCGACTAAGATAAGGTGCCTGGTTGTGTTTTAAAATGAACCAAACGCAATTGAAGCAGGAGGAGGCTGGAAGCAGTGTGTTTGTGCGGCTGCTTGGCGGTTCAGCAAAGGTACTTATTGGGTGGGGAAAATCAAGTAACTACAAGGAGGTTGGAAGCAATCAATTAAGTACAAGGACATCAGTTTAGGGCAGATGCAGTTGTGGAACTAGTGGCAGCGCAACTGGTTTGTCTAATAGGCTCTGGAGGCAGCATCTATGCCACATTGTGGTTGCAATTTTTCATGGGTAGTTCAGGAGCCCCCAGTGAGCATAACTTTCAGACATCAAGGGTCAATCCCATTAAAATGTATATATTCGAATCCTGAGATTGAGAGCTATCGATTGATATATAAATGGGTCCAATCGGAGAGGGTCGGGGGTGGGTGGTCCCTCGAGGGGGTTTGTCTAAGAGGCTCTGGAGGTAGCATCTATGCCACATTGTGGTTGCAATGTTCATTTTTTTATGGGTAGTGAAAAACAGAAGCGGTAGAGAGAAAGGGCCGTATGTATGCAGGGACCTGTAATTGCTGTGTGATGAATGTAGCCTGCAGGGCAAGAAGGCCTGTGTTGGTTTTTGTACACGCTACCAGAACTTACTTCTGTCTGCCCACAAAACTACGTGAATGGCGTAGACACAGGCAATGCTCTGCATGCGTACGCACGCGCGCGCGTGAATGTGCATTTTCATGCACACACAGGAGGGTGCTGCAATATGTGCGGATCTGGATTCTTGCCCACAGAGAGCCCGAGCCGCGCAGCAAGAGGCAGAAAACCAGGCCCAAGCAGCAAAAGCAGCACAGGCAGAAGCAGAGCAGCAGGCAATCTCTTTGCAGGTGTCTTTGAAAGAGGCAGAGCAGCAGCTACAGGCCGCACAAGCAGGCCGGGAAGAGGTGGAGACGAAGGTGCAAGCAGCACAGACAGCACAAAAAGAAGCAGAGGATAGGCTGCAGACGGCACAGGCAGCTAATGAAGAAGCAGAAAATAAGGTGCAGGCAGCGCAGGCAGCTCAGAAAGAAGCAGAAAGTAAAGTGCAGGCGGTGCTGGCGGGTCAGAAAGAGACAGAGGGCAAGCTGCAAGCCCTAGAATCAGAAATACAGGAAGCTGCAAAGCAGGCGGAGGAAGCAAAGTTGAAGGTTGAGAGGCTCCCGTATGAAACTGAAGATGTGGGCTCGCTGAAACAGAGCATCAGTGATATGCAGGAACAGGTAAGGGGGGGAGTTTGAACGGGTGAGAGTAAGCTTGTTGTTTCTGTTTTGGGTGTGCGGCACGAGGGTGTCCAGATTGGGTTGGATGAAGCAGGGCAAAGTGTGAAGTGTTGTGCAACTACAGCGTTGTGCAACTAAAAAGGCTTGTTGTTTTCGTTTTGGGTGTGCGGCACGAGAGTGTCCAGGTTGGATTGGATGAAGCAGGGCAAACTGTGAACTTCACACTGCGAAGTGTTGTGCAACTACAGTGTTGTGCAACTAAGAAGGCTTGTTGTTTTTGTTTTGGGTGTGCGGCACGAGGGTGTCCATATTGGATTGGATGAAGCAGGGCAAAGTGTGAAGTGTTGTGCAACTACAGCATTGTGCAGCTAAGAAGGCTTGTTGTTTTCGTTTTGGGTGTGCGGCACGAGGGTGTCCATATTGGATTGGATGAAGCAGGGCAAAGTGTGAAGTGTTGTGCAACTACAGCGTTGTGCAACAAAAAAGGCTTGTTGTTTCCGTTTTGGGTGTGCGGCACGAGAGTGTCCAGGTTGGATTGGATGAAGCAGGGCAAACTGTGAACTTCACACTGCGAAGTGTTGTGCAACTACAGCATTGTGCAACTAAGAAGGCTTGTTGTTTCCGTTTTGGGTGTGCGGCACGGAAGTGTTTAGATTGGATTGGATGAAGCAGGGCAAAGTGTGAAGTGTTGTGCAACTACAGCGTTGTGCAACTAAGAAGGCTTCTTGTTTTCGTTTTGGGTGTGCGGCAAGAGAGTGTCCAGATTGGTTTGGATGAAGTAGGGCATTGGTGGAGAGAAGGAGCAGGTGTTGGACGATTCAAAAATAGGAGGCTATTTGTTCTAGTTACGCATGTGCCGTGTGAACAAGTCCAGATAAAATGCAGGATCGAGAGGCGTTACTAGTGTTGCTAGATTACAATTCTGGAAAGGTTCTCATCACGGTTATGAAGAATGACGATGTCCATCCTCTGCATGCAGGCACATATTCTTACATAAACATACACACAAACAAACACACACACACACATGCACGCACACACACACGCGCACACACACACACATGCACACGCACACGCACACGCAGACGCACACACTCACATGCACACACACGCACATGCACACACACACACACGCACACGCGCACGCACACACACACACATGCACACACACGCACACACACACACACACACACGCACGCGCGCACGCATGCACACATGCACAGGTCAGGGTGGCACAAGCAGCTGTAGAGGCTGCAGAGTCACGAGTAGCAACAGCTGAGGTACAACGGAGTGAGCTTGAACAGAGGGCAAGTGCGGCAGATGAACAAGCAATTTTGGCTGCCAAGCAAGCCAAGGAGGCGATTGAGGCTGCGGGGAAGGTATGTGTGGGCGTGTGTGGGCATTTACGAAGGTCCATGTACGTCTGCTCAAGTTTCAGAGCTTGTGTGCTTGTGACTTATATCTTTTTGACGTGTGTTACATTTAGAAGTTTGAGTATTTATGTGTTTGTGATTATGTGTGCTCATGGGTAACATGTTGTGTAGCTTTAAGAGTATGCCATTGGGCCCTGTGTAAGCATAGCAGGGGTCCTTGAGGTGTATGCCTACAGATTACGTACACTGTGGAGAGTGTAAGTAGTAAATGATGTATGAGACTGTATGAGATATGTTTTGTGATTGTTAAGCGTTTTGTTGCTTTGTTGTTACTTTAACGCGCGGCAGATGTGGAAAATGTGGTAATAGCAGGTGGGATGTAATAAGGGCATATCCATGACGCATTATGTGATCATGTGAATGAGATGCTGGCAACAGAGTGGGATGCAAGAAATGCACAATCATGACGCATGACGTGAAACAAATATTGGAAACGTTGCGGGGTGCAATAAGGACACTCCCATGATGCAAGACGTGAATTAGAGGTGGCATGTGGCTGTGTAGCGTTCACTCGTGACATTCATCTGTGGATTAGATGCTGGTGACAGTGTGGGGTTTATACAGAGCATCATCATTCCTGACGAAATGTGCAGGAGGTGCAAGAAGCCAGAAGTGCAGCTGCGCTGGCAGTGCAGCAGCGTGAAGAATCTCAGGCTGAGACTGCACGTGCGGTGAAGCAACAGCAGGACGCCACTACAGCTGCAGAGGCTGCATCATCGCAAGCTGCTGCGGCGGCGGCTGCCGCAGCAATCGAGGTGCAAGCATTACAGCAGCAGCTGTCAACAGCGAAAGAGCAGGCAGCAGCGTTGCAGGCCCAGAAAGGAGGGGAGGCAGAAAGGGTGGTAGTTGTGGCCCAGGAGGCTGCTGCGGCTGCAGCTGTTCAGGCGGAGGAGGCTAAAGCGCGGGTGGTGGTGCTTGAGCAGCAGCTTGAGGAGGTGAAGGGGGAGGGGGTGTCGATGGCTGAGAAGGTCAAGGTGGCGGAGGGAGTGGTAGCAGCGATGAACGAGCAGTTGGAAGGGGTGAAGCAGGAGGTGCTGGTGCTAGGCGGGCAATTGGAAAAGGCAAAGGGGGAGGGTTTGGTTTTGAGAGAGCAGTTGGAGGGAGCGAAGGCAGAAGCAGGGGCGCTAGCACGGCAACGAGATGATGCTTTGCAGCAGACTGAGCTGGCAGAGGGGCGGGCGGTGGCGTCTAGGAAGCACCAGGAAGGGGCAGTGCGTGAGCTGTTAGCTGCGCAAGAGCAGCTGTCGACAGCTCAGCAGGAGCGGTCGTTGGTGCAGGAGCAGCTGTCGGGAGCTGTTGCTGGGTCAGGTGCGCTGCAGAGAATAAAAGGGTTTGGGAGCGAAATATCAATTTCAGGTGTGGTATTCCGATGTAATTTTGAGTCTACCAAAGAAAAGGGGTGGTTGACAGTTCTGGCAGTGTACCTACTTGCACGTGATTTTGTTGGCGTGCCCAGGTGTCGTTGAATACTTCCCTACCTTTCTTTGCCCCACAGGAGCACAGCAGGGTGAACTAGAAGGGCGTGTAGCGACAGAGAGGGCGCGTGCAGATGCTGCAGAAGCAGGGGAGAAGGAGGCTAAGCAAAGGGCAGAGACAGCTGAGGTGAAATTGAGAGAGGCAGAGGAGGCAGCTGCAGCTGCAGGTGCACACGCAAAGGAGGCGGAGGAAAGAAGAAGTGTGGCTGAGACTGGTCTCAAGGAGGCGGCAGCAAGGGCAGAAGCAGCAGAAGCGCAGCAAAAAGAATTAGTCGCAAAATCAGCGGCATCAGAAGCGCAGCAAAAAGATTTAGATGCAAAGTTAGCGGTAGCAGAAGCACAGCGAAAAGAATCAGACGCAAAAGCAGCGGCAGCAAAAGCGCAGCGAAAAGAATTAGACATAAGAGCGGCCACCGCTGAGTCACGGCTGAGAGAGGCAGAAGCAAAAGCAGCAGCGCTAGAGGAGCAGCGAAAAAAATCAGACGCAAAGGCAGCGGCAGCAGAAGCACGGCAAAAAGAGTCAGACACGAGAGCAGGCATAGTTGAATCACGGCACAGAGAGGCAGAAGCAAAAGTAGCAGCGCTAGAGGCGCAGCAAAAAGAGGCAGGGGACAGGCTTGCAGCAGCACAGCCGCAGCTGTCGGATTTGAAAGGCCAGCTGTCAGCAGCAGAAGGGCGAGTGACAGCTGCCAAGGCACGGCTAAAAGAGGTGCAGGCGCAGAAGCAAGCTGCTGAGGACATAAATGAGGCTGCGCTCGCGGCTCAACAGCACGCGCAGCAGGAGCTGTCCTCGTTACAGGTGTGTGTGGGTGTGGGTGTGGGTGTGGGTGTGGGTGTGGGTGTGGGTGTGTGTGTGTGTGTGTGTGTGTGTGTGTGTGTGAATGTGTGTGTGTGTATAAATGTAGGTATTTGTGTGTGTACTTGTGTGTATGTGCATATGAAGGTCTGTAATTTGGGCACCGTGTGAGTTTGTGTGCACTAGTGAGCTACCTGCACACTGACCATGTGCAGCGCATATGTCTAGGGTTGGCCAGAATCATATTCATGTATATATGTTGTATGTACCTTACAGACTTGGGTTCAGTCCGCAGCCCCAAAAAAATATTTTAGTTTCACACTCCCGCATCAACCCCGCACCCTGGAAATATTTAATTTACACCAACCCCGCACAGGGATTTTTGCCTGACAGGCTCCAAAATACGCCAAAAATCCCCGTTTTTCAATCCCGCACCCCCAAAATAAATATATAATTTTTGTGCGCGCAGTCACCCCGCAAGGCAAAAAACGATATTTTTGCGCGGTGATATAAAGTCTGTACGGTATACGGTATTTTTGGCATGGAAATCACCAAATGTATGGTTATATACAGTGTAAATATACAGTTATGGCCAACCCTACATATGTCCCACACAACCAAGTACATCTGCGTCTGCATTCCACATAGAGCAAATGTGAGCTGCACACTGACTGTGTGCAGCGCATGTGTCGCACGTAGCTGAGTGTGAAAAGAGCTGCATCTACAATTCACACACTGAACTTTTGAGTTACCTGCACACTGACCTTGTGCAGCGCATGTGTCCCACGCAGCAGAGTGTGAAAAGAGCCGCATCTACAATTATCTACAATTCACACACTGAACTTTTGAGCTACTTGCACACTGACCTTGTGCAGCGCATGTGTCCGACGTAGCTGAGTGAAAAGTGCTGCATCTCCAATTCACACACTGAACTTTTGAGCTACTTGCACACTGACCTTGTGCAGCGCATGTGTCCCACGCAGCAGAGTGTGAAAAGAGCTGCATCTACAATTCACACACTGAACTTTTGAGTTACCTGCACACTAATTGTGTGCAGCGCATGTCCCACGTAGCTGAGTGTGAAAAGAGCTGCGTCTGCAATTCACACGGTGAACTTTTATATTACCCAGGGATGGGTCATACGGACTTTTGAGACGTCCCATACGGATAAATACGCTATTAATACGACATACGCGTATAATACGCAAACGTATTTTTGCTATTTTGGGGGGTACCCTGGGCTTGCACCAACCACCCTCCAGCCACCACGAATTGTCCCTCCAGCCTCCAAAACATTATAATGCCTCCTGGTAAAGACCCTGAGTGGCATCGTGTTGTTGTAATGGGACAGAAGGGGCAAATTTACGAGATGCCAGATGCCAGATGCCAGCATTCCGAGATTTCAGCAGCGGTGCCCCCCGCATCCGCGAGCACTTCATGAGGCAGAATTTTGGCGTAGGTGTAGCAGCATGCAAAGCTGACCCGGCCGGAATCCTCAGGGCGTAGTCTCAGCGCTCGCTAGCAATGGGAGAAATTGCCGACGCTAGCGCTCAGAGGGAGGAGCATGCAGGAAAAGAGAGGCACCTGCACAGGACTACAGCAAGCACATCAGCAGCAGCATCTACACAGTCATTGG
>Ga0307968_1002235_pt1 | contig 16038 bp, 14 predicted proteins | sample OrgLakmetagen650_FD_201834 | JGI IMG/M metagenome (GOLD analysis project Ga0307968, IMG submission 201834) | Saline water microbial communities from Organic Lake, Antarctica - #650 | ecosystem: Environmental > Aquatic > Non-marine Saline and Alkaline > Saline | place: Antarctica: Organic Lake... | reverse complement strand
TACATTACATTACATTACATTACATTACATTACATTACATTACATTACAGTATGTGCCATCCACATACCAGCCCACCCACCAGCCACATTACACGCAACCCACTTGCCGAAGCTGCACTCTGCTCACCTGCCACGCTCGGTCACGCTCCAAGGCCGCCGCCCCTGCATTTTGTGCTAACCGATCCATGGCCTCAGCTTGCATGGCAAAGTCCTCTCGCAGCCTCTCTTGCTCGGCCTGCACCCGCAAGAAGGCACGAGGAGCTGGCATACATAGTGGTGGACTAAGCAGGGCCTTCAGAAAGCGCACTCAGACCATGTTACATAGTACACATGCAAATGTGTGTGTGAGGGTGTATGCATGTGTGTGTATGTGTGCGTGTGTGTGCTTTTGTGTGTGCCTGTTAGAGTTTTTTGAAAGGGTTGTGAGCACAGTTGTACGGGGGTATGCAGCCCTTGGGAAATGCATGAGCATGTGAGTTTTAGAAGGGACACACTCGCGTTGGCTTGAACAATTAACACATGGGACACGTTGCATAAAGGCGGCAGTAACGCAGAACGCAGTGGAGTACGTCAACTGTCACATCTACCAGGAATGCAGGGCTGTTGCTCCATCGTATGTGTTTCACAAACATACATCTATGTATTTCAACCTGAGTTCCAATGTTCAAACAACTTCTAAGGACCTGTACTCGATACGGCTTACACCAATTGCGCAATGCGCCAACTTGGTCGACAGAAGCATAGCCAACATCATTAATTGTCGCACCCTTGTCTAAAAAGGCCTGACCTTTCCACCTCAACCGTTCCACACCTGTAAGGCTGCCAACAGGTGTGCTACGTTACACAAGCGGTGTGCTACGTTCCAAACCTGTAAGGCTGCCAACAGGTGTGCTACATTACACTAGCGGTGTGCTACGTTACACATACGTCACACAAGAGGTGCGCTACGTTACACACCTGTAAGGCTGCCAACAGGTGTGCTACGTTACATAAGAGGTGTGCTACCTTACACACCTGTAAGGCTACCAACAGGTGTGCTACGTTACACAAGCGGTGTGCTACGTTACACAAGAGGTGTAAGTTACACACCTGTAAGGCTGCCAACAGGTGTGCTACGTTACCCCCGTCCTCTCTGTCTCGAATGTGATCAGCGTCGTCCCCTACAACACGGCACAACAGGTGGTCTACCTTAATTTATGGTAGTCAAGATGGGTGCGGGACAAAAGTGCATGCTGGAAAGGTGCAGCTAGGCTTGTGTAGCTACAGGATCTTTGACAGAAACATAAAGTATGTGTCCTGGGTTGCAGTCAGGAGTCAGGTATGAATTACGTTAGGCTGCAAAGGAGCGAAAGCAAGATAAAGGTGTGCGCTTTGCGAACAACAGCTCACCGTCAGGGTGCATGAAATGGCTTCTATGCCAATGTGTTCATACGCACACTGGTGTGAATGCATGTATGTGTGTGTGTGTTGTGTGTTGTGTGTGTGTTTATGTGTGTGTGTGTGTGTGTGAGGGCATGCGTGTGTGTATATGCGTGTCAATGCGGAATACAGTGCAGACAGTAGTGGTCCTCTACATTTGCTCCCTCACACAGACGCATGTATTATCGGTTGTCAGGTGGCGGTTGTCAGGTGGGCTCTTCTTGTAGATTGGAATGCAAACGGCTGAGTATTGTCTCAAGACTAATACAAGTCTGCAAAACCAGGGCAAGCCAGCTGCTGAGGCTTGCTTGATATTCACTGATGCACTTCACATGAACACTTGTTAAATATACACTAATGCAATTCACATGATTTGCTTGCTTGATATTCGCTTGCTTGATATTCAATCATCATGAATTCGCTTGCTTGATATTCACTGATGCACTTCAAATGAACACTTGCTTGATATTACTGATGCACTTCACATGAACACCAGGGCAAGCCAACTGCTGAGGCTTGCTTGATACTCACTGATGCACTCACATGAACACTTGCTTTAATATTCACGGATGCACTTCACTTAAACACTTGCTTGATATTCACTGATGCACTTCACTTGAACACCAGGGCAAGCCAACTGCTGAGGCTTGCTTGATATTCACTGATGCACTTCACATGAACACTTGCTTGATATTCACTGATGCACTTCACTTGAACACCAGGGCAAGCCAACTGCTGAGGCTTGCTTGATACTCACTGATGCACTCACATGAACACTTGCTTGATATTCACTGATGCATTTCACTTGAACACCAGGGCAAGCCAACTGCTGAGGTTTCCTTGATATTCACTGATGCACTTCACATGAACACTTGCTTGATATTACTGATGCACTTCACATGAACACCAGGGCAAGCCAACTGCTGAGGCTTGCTTGATACTCACTGATGCACTTCACATGAACACTTGCTTGATATTCACTGATGCACTTCACTTGAACACCAGGGCAAGCCAACTGCTGAGGCTTGCTTGATATTCACTGATGCACTTCACATGAACCCACTTGTGACACGCTCTATAAAATCTCCCATGCGACAAAGCCACATCTACAGGCAATACCCAAACACCAGCACTTCTGCACACACGCATAAGCACCCACACGCACACCCACACTAGCATGCACACATACACAGTGCACAATCATCCTAAACCTTCTTGACCACTCACTCACAGCCACACACACACCTGAGAGGTGCGCATTAAATTGCCCGTAGTGTGCCCCCCCATTTTCTCCACTGCGTTGAGGCCCAGAGATGAAAGTTCCCTGCTGCTGCCCTCCCCCCCTTTCCTCAAACCCTCTGTCTAATCCTACTGCATTTGAGGTGGGGTTTACAAAAGGTGTAAGGAGGGCGTGAACAATTTACTCGCTATAAGCACAATAAGCTCAACAGCCTATTTTAAGGCAGTTTATTAATGCCACAACCTACCCTGTCTCCGTTGTTTGCACCCCCAATACATGCCAATAACAATTGCAAAGCACAAACACATCTTAGAGCAGGTTTTTGCTTTCACCTGCTCTGCCTCCATCACGTACACCCCCCATATGTGCACCTGCAGCAGCAGCCGAGGCTCTGGAGTCCAAATCGGGGCTACGGGTGGTGTGCAAGGAGGATAGTGGGAAGGAGGATAGTGTGCAAGGAGGATAGTGTGCAAGGAGGGTGGTGTACAAGGAGGGTGGTGTGCAAGGAGGGTAGTGTGCAAGGAGGGTAGTGTGCAAGGAGGGTAGTGGGCAAGGAGGGTAGTGGGCAAGGAGGGTAGTGTGCAAGGAGGATAGTGTGCAAGGAGGGTAGTGTGCAAGGAGGATAGTGTGCAAGGAGGATAGTGTGCAAGGAGGATAGTGTGCAAGGAGGATAGTGTGCAAGGAGGGTAGTGGGCAAGGAGGGTCAGAGCTCTAACATGTAAGAGCATCCCACAAGCTCAAGTCACAAGCACTGCCATGTTAATATTTACATGCGTTTTCATATTAATGTTCACAACACCAGTAGGCAATGCATCACATGTGGGTTTGTCCATTTTATAGGGGGTACGGTAAGGCAAGAGCACAGCGCGGGCACAGAGAGGAGTGAAGCACAATCGAGCGGTACACGTATGATTTACAGCTTATCCAAAACCTCAACCAGAATTGAACGGTACACATATGATTTACAGCTTGTCCAAAACCTACCCAGAGTTAAACGGTACACGTATGATTTACAGCTTATCCAAAACCTAGACCAGATTTAAACGGTACACGTAATATTCATAGCTTATCCAAAACCTAGACCAAATTTGAAGGCAGGTGCGCATATTAAGGGGAATCGCTGGTCCATCAAATTTGTGTACACGAACAGAACTGTAAGCTTGTAGCTACAAATTTCATTAAATGGAAATTGAAGAGGACGCGACACTCTTGAAGTACTAAGGATTGACAAGCACGCATATTTATTTCAGCACTATAACCTAAAAAGCGCACAAAATTTCCAGACGCTCCAAACAACTCTGATTACCCCTCCTTGAGCAGCATACAGCTGTTTGCACGCAACCTGTCACATGCAATTCATAGACATGCACAAGCAATCAAACAAATGTAACATAAGAATCAGATAAATGTGATTGAGTAATCAAATTAAAGTAACACAAGGTACTCAACCAACAAAACAGTCCACACGAACATACCTTGGGCTTGGTCCTTTTTTGGGTGCGTCCAACCAGTCTGCTTCCACAAGCTTTTTGTTGCCACGTCGTGCAGGGCCCTGAGACCAAAGCAACGTATAACAAGTTGACAAGAAAGCCAGATAGGCTGCATGAGTACTCTCTTCAGAAGATGATCAGCCGTGCCCTGTTATTGAGCTCAACGTCAGCCCCCAAATACAAAGAAGTTGGTGAAACTTATACCATAAGGGACCGCCGGTCTGACACTTCAGGGGCTAGCCTAACCATAAACCATAAACCTAACCCTAGCCTACTGTGCTCTTTCCTTTGGGGCTAGCAGAAGGGGTTAGCAGGAGAGGTTAGTTTAAATTGAACTTTTTAACCTGAACCTGACCCTATTGTGCTCTTTCCTCGGACGTCACAATAATTGCATCTGGGTATGCGGCTCACCAACTTTATATTACCAGCTGGAAGTCATGCCAAAGAAAACCACCAGTCCGACGTGCTCTTTTGCCCAACGAGCTTTAAAAGCTACTTTTTTATCATGCAACTCACCGGAGCCCCTACTCGTCTACCAGCAAGCTCGTTGCTCACTTGCGGCTGGTCTTCAGACGCCATCCTGGCTTTCTGCATCTCCTTCGCTCGCTCCTGCTGACCAAAGCACGGGTGGTTGTGTGCGAAGGAAGGCAAAGGGAATAATGATTGAATAGCTTACGGATGCCCAAACGTGTGAAAACGCGTCTGTGTGTGTGTGGGTGGGTGGGGGTGAGACATACGTAGTGTAGGTAATGGCACAGGTGAACTTCAACCCTGTCAATACCAAGTCTTCAGAGTATTTGCTTAGATTACCAAATTTATACTGATGCACAGCCAGCCATGTCATGACAGCTTTTCCAGCTCTGATTGCTGTGCTTCAAAACACACAGCGCAGTTCAGGGCGTGCCTGGACATCAAACAACATACAGCGCAGTCCAGGGCGTGCCTAGACATCAAACAACATACAGCGCAGTCCAGGGCGTGCCTAGACATCAAACAACAAACAGCGCAGTTCAGGGCGTGCTTAGACATCAAACAACATACAGCGCAGTTCAGGGCGTGCCTGGACATCAAACAACATACAGCGCAGTTCAGGGCGTGTCTAGACGTTTAAATGACATTAAACTTCTGTAGCTAGTTGAGAATATACGACTGCCACAATTTGAGTGCTTTATTTCAACACAACTAGTATCATCCTGTGATCAAAAGATGTGCACTCGAGATCAAGACAAAAAAGCTGGATTTAATGTGCACTGCAATCATGCTCTTGAATTATGTATTATGTATATAGCTCCTTCAGGATTAGACCGAGGTGGTGGTCGGGTTTGATCACTTTTAACCAAGTTCCTTCCCCAATACAACAACATCTTTCATCCATGCTTTTATTCTTTGTGAGTAGCATTGAAGCGTGCAGCTCTGGCACGTAATGGAAAAAAAGGACTGCCACCCTACCTCCTTTGCCAGATTGTCAAATGCTCTAGCCCAGTGGTCCTGTGATCAATGGTTTTCAATGCCTGTGCAATTATTCCCAAGTAATCTGCTTTGCCTGAACACACACACACACGCACACACAGCTTTGCCTGAGCACGCGCTGCCTCAAGCTCTTCCTCCTTCTGTGCTTCCATATGTGCATGGTAAGCCTGAAGCTCAGCTTCTTCCTGAAGTTTGCAAGTGTGTGTATGTATGTTTGTGAGCATGCGTGGGTGTATTTGTGCGTATGTGTGGCCCTGAAAATATTTGTCATTCTTTTTGAAAGCGTTATACAAGCGAATATCTTTAAAACATGAATTATTTTTAGCACAGCACAGAAGCATTACTTTTGGACGACACGTGTCAAATTGATTACAAATTATATATTTGGAATTCTGACGTCGAGAGCTATCAATTGGTATATATATGAGTCGAATCCGGGGAGGGAGGGGGGGGGTGGTCCCCCATGGTATTGGTTTTTTTGGGGAGTCTTCAATTTTTTCCTGGGCCATTCCCACGAAATTGTAAATATGTCATCGGAATCCTGAGCTCAAGCCCAGTCGATTTGCACTTTTTTTGAGCAAATTGGGTTAAAGGGGGGGTCTGTGGATATGTCCAAAAGTCAGAGGCACACGCGCAGGGTGCAGGCCGCGGGGTGAGTCAAGCCAATGGAGCAGCAAGTTACCCCAAACTTACAGGATTGTGCCAGCTTGAGATAGTCAGTGGAATTCTGAAGAAATGGAAGCAATGTAGGATTGTGCAAGCCAGTTATGGGTGCCTGGTAGGTCACGTGTGCATGGGCGTCCGTATCTCAATTTTCCCCCCATAACTCTACAACGCTTCAATTTCAGGTCATGATGAGTATGCCTATTTGAAAAAGGAGCAGATTGGTATCCTTTTTTGTCTAGCGGGGGCACTGGAAGGGGGTTTTTGGGGGTGGGCGGTCCCTCAGGGTTTCCACCCCAAAAAGATACGTGCCATCCAAAAAAATAAAAAAATACCCTCCTGCACCGCATGCTGATTTTTGGGTGGATGGGCTGCGTTTTATACAGGGTTCTTGAGGAATTAGGCAAAAACACGTTATGTTTTTTTAGAAGGAGTGCAAGCTGTATTTCATATTTGAAAAGTTGGGTGCAGATCGAGTAAAGATGCCGCAACAACCCTGTGTAATCAGATCACATACCTTCTCAACCTGTGCAGCTTCCTCTGCCTTCCGCCGAGCTTCCCGCTCCCGCTTCTGCCGTATCTGTTCCTCCAAGTCTCGAGCCTGCAGGAAAAGGAAATGGTGCACAACAACACAGGGATATCATCTTACAAATAAGGTGGTATTGGGGCGAACATACACATCAGATCCACTGCACAAGCCTGCGCAAGAAGGGAGGCGTTCAAATTGTTCAAATTGTTGAGGCGTTCAAAATTGTTCAAACTGTTCAAATTGTTGAGGCGTTCAAAATTGTGAGTGAGGCCAGGAGGCTGCAGAAAGCATAACTTTTGGACGGCACGTGTCAATTCAATTATAATGTGTATATTTGGAATCCTGGCGTCGAGAGCTATCGATTGGTATATATATGGGTCCATTCATGGGGGGGGGGGGGGGAAGCTGTCACTATCCATTGTTACTGCTGTACACATGATTTATCTAAAGTCGAACTCCTAATTTCTTACCCCTTATCTTCTGCAGTACTACAATCACAGCCACAGATCCAATGAATCACAAAACTGCTGAGTACTCTGCAGCATGCAGAAGTACTCTAGTTCTTGGAGGCGAGTGCAACCGAACGTCAGTTAGTACTCTCTTGGCACAGCTTGCGCTGTGCTAACCATCCTTTTTATGCTTGTGCCTTAGATAGTTGGCAGCTTGAAATTTTTTTGTTCAAAACTGCCTGCCTCAATTGCGTGCAAGGTTTAAATAAAGATGACAATCATAAATAGAATGCACGTACTAACCCCAGTAGTATACACGCACATCTTGAGCTTGCGAAAGAGACTCGCGTGCACAAACTCCCTCCATTCACTCCAAATACTTCATTCACGCCACACACCAAAATGGCTCTTTATCCTTAATTAATGTGGGGGGTGGTTTTTCACTGCCTGCGTGGTAATTATTTTTACTTCACGTCACACACACCAGCTGAGCTGAGCACGTGCTTCTTTCCGTCGTTCTTGCTCCACACATTCCCTCCAAACTCAAATCTTGTCACCCACCAGCTGAGCACGTGCTGCCTCTTTATGCCGTTTTTGCTCCTCACTGGGCCCAGCCTTAAGCTCACTGAGGGCAGACATGTGCTTGTGAGCAGCCCGGCCAGGGCCTGTGCATGGAAAACAGGGGCACGTGTGTTATGAGAAATTGGGGGAAATGAGGCAGGGTTGGTCATCAGATATTGTGGTTTCTGAGGTAGGTATGGCGATGAGCAACTTCACAAGGGCCTGTGCATGGAGACACAGGTGTGGTATTGAGGTTATATGGTTATACTTGGTTTTGAGGTTATATGGTTATACTTGGTATTGTGGTAAAAATGGTTATAATTGGTATCGTGGTTATATGGTTATACTTGGCATTGTGGTAGGTATTGAGGTTATATGGTCATACTTTGTGAGCCAGCTGCGGGCATGGAATATTGTGGTTTATGAGGCAGGTGTGGGCATGGAATATTGTGGTTTATGAGGCAGGTGTGGGCATGGAATATTGTGCTTTATGAGGCAGGTGTGGCTCTGAGATAGAAAGCAGGTGCGGTTGTGAATAGCCCTGTCAGGGCCTAAGTCAGGGCCTAAGGAAGAAAGAAAGTGGGACCACTGGTGGTGCAGCGCAGGCATTCATGCTTACGAGCACCCCAACCTGAACAGCTTTTTTCTTGTTTGAATGATGAAGGAGGTGTGGCAAAAGCTATGAGTTGGCGCAAAGCCATATAGACGTGACATCCATACAGTGCTGTACAAACACACCCGCCCCCACTCCCAAACCCACCAATACCCCCACCCACATGCACATACATGCACATGCACCCCCACCTCCACCTCCACCCCCACACCTGCACCCAAACCCACGCCCATACCCCCACCCACATAAACACATCCAACAGCTCCTGCGTCCCTACTTTGATTGTCGCCCCCCCAGCCAGCATGTGCAGCAGGGTCATGCATCCCAGTGGGGTCACCCATGAACGGGGGGTGATGCCCTCCTGCTGCTGCTTGGCCTTCCCAGGGCCCTCCCATACCATTAGGGGCGTGGGTCAGACCACCAGTGAATGCAGGCACATCCTGTGCACACACACAGGCGTGTTGTGTGTTGGGCCAAGGGTGCGTGCGTGTGCTGTGTACGCCATGTGTGTGTGTGTGTTTGTGTGTGGTTGTGTGTGTGTGTGTTTGTACCTGTGCATGTTGTCAGTTTTGCCTTGTGCAGCTTTGCCGTGTTCCATTTTTTTGCGACGCAATGTTGGGCAGACAGAGCAAAAGGCAGGGGACACACTTCTAAAGAGGCCAGGTGGGTATCAACCGACCTGTAATTGGTTTCCCCAAGGTGCGGGAGGGGCGTGAAGGGGGAGGGGTCGGGCAGGACCTTGAGCCTACAAAAAGGCATACACAAAGATGTGGTGTTGGGAATACCAGGGTTGCAGGTTTGCCAAATGCACAGAAATGGATTGCTGGTGTGACTGTGAGTGATGTCAGAGTCTGTAGGACAAACATGGGACACTGTCTACTGTGCTTTTTAATAAGAGGGGACAGTGCTGCACAACAAGGCCTGCTCGTTGCTTTGGTCAATATTCTTGGAAGATGGGAACTGGTGAAGTGCTGTATAAGAGGGGGGGAATCTGGAAATTGATGCGCATGCACAAACAGCGTGTTAGGTATTCAAAACATGTAAGAGTGCAATGCGGGCCTAGTAAGAACAAGGTGGTGAGAACAAATGGGTGGTACCGCCAACTGACCATCTGCTCAAACAAACACATAAGCGCACACCAATCACACTAATCTGCAAACTGCGTTGCAAGAAAAAGTCCTCAGCAAGTATGGGGATAGGACTAAGCTAACGTCAAATGGCGCAGAGCGCACCAAACAGGTGTTGCTTTTGTTTGCACCCCCTAAAAACACACACATGCACATAATCAGGTGCATAACAGAGAAGGCTCACCTGCCATTGTAAGTGGTGCTGTGTGGGGGCCAAGCTAAATAAAAGGCAGTGAGCTGCTTACTGACTATATATTTTTTTTACAACCCCACTTCCCACTCCCTAACACATATCTACCCTTCCACCTCCAAATACACACATACCTAAATGCACACTCACCTACATACGCACACACATACAACATACAACACACCCAAGTACACTCACCTTTGCACACACACACACACGCACACACACACATGCACACACACACACACCACTCTCACCTGCTGATGAGGGTCCCAGTGAGGAGGGCCTTGAGGCTGGTGTGAGGTGGCCTGGTTTGTCCTCGCACCACGGTCAGCACGGTGAATGGGGAATCCTTGAGCTGCAGCAGCCTCGTGTTTTTGGCGGATCTGCACACACGCACCCACACAAGGTGTGCACCCATGTGAGCACATAAGAGAGACACCACGTCAAGTAGGAACATCTCTGCTAAAATAGTTTGCACTTATACTGATCTACTGTGTTATACATTACACGTGTGCAAGGTGATGTATCAACGCCCATGATGCTGCTTGTGAAACTACCTGCTGCAGCAGATCATCCTGTCTCTATAATAATAAGTGCAAGTTTGTGCAGCACGTGTGAGAACGAGGTACATCATCACGACAAATAAATGGTAAAATTTACCAGCTGCCTTAATTCTAGCAGACATTGATGCTGTGAAAGAGCGACATCCATACTATTTCTCTTCAAGTAAAACGATGGTGGGTGTCAGCGTTCTACTTCTACAGCTGACAGGCGTTGCTTACCTGTTCTGTGAGCTCCTTTCGATAAGCCTCTTGGCGTGCTTCTACAGCTGCACGCTCATCCTCATTCCCCCCCTGTGTATACACGCGTGTGTATGTGTGTGTGTGCGTGTGTGTGTGTGTGTGTGTGTGCGTGTGTGTGTGTGTGATACCGTAGCCTGCTTTTGCTTGAATGTGCGAATGCTATACGTAGGCTCATCTATGAGCTTCAGCGGTACTAAAGGCTATCCAGCACGGTTGCAGATAAAGGTCAGCATGAATTTGCACAAAGCTGGAGACACAAGTTTCTGGGACGCTTCAGAATCTGGGACGCTTCAGAGATCATCTCGACGGAGGGTAGGAAAGCGCAAGGCATGTGGAAGTTGCACCAGGCCACCTGATGCGTTGCCACATAATTAGGGTTGGCCAGAATTATATATATACGGCGTATATACGGTGTTTTTGGCAGGGAAATCATCAAATATACGGTCATATACGGCGTATATATACGGTTCTGGCCAACCCTACACATAATGCAAAAGCGCCAAGCTTGTTCACAGCACAAATTGCAGACACTAATTCACTCGTATTACGAGACGAGGGTTGCTCCTTGGGGCTTTATTGTTGGGGTTGCCCCTGAAAGAATAAGCCCAGAGCAAATAAAATTGCTCACGCACATAGGATCTGCACCCAGGACGTAACTCCTAATGCCAGTGTGCAGCACTGGAATGCACTGGATCTTGCACTGGAATGCACTGGATTTGCATGCACTGGAATGCACTGGAATTTGCTAGAATTTGCACTGGCTTGGAATGCACCGAAATTTGCAGAATGTTGCACTGGATTAGAATGCACTGGATTGGAAAGCACTGGATTTGAATGCGCTGGAATGCACTGGATTGGAGTGCACTGGATTTTGCTGGAATGCACTGAAGTTCAACACTGGTAAGCTTCCCAGGGCCGCCCGTGCCTTTTGCTGCTACCGCCACACTGCTAAGAAACAACAAAAAATAGATTTCGTTCTATTTTAAAAAGCATTCAAAACACAGCCTCACCCACCTGTTGCTGCTGCCGCCACGCTGCGCTGGGTCGCCCATGACGGCCTCCTCCTGCCTGCCTGTCTTGCTGCCCTACCTCACCTCTTCCAAACCCCCTCCCAGGCAGGACACTAGCACCTGCACAATGCAAGGTACATTGAGAAATCTATGTTCCTGTAAAAATGTTTTGGTATTCACATGCGCACACATACATGTGATATACCTAACCTTTATCACACATCGATGTACACCTAGGGGCGTATAGAGTGCACATCTTGTATGTCAGAGATTGAAAGTCTTCAAACAGGTAGTCAACGGTTGGTCCTGCGCAAGCTGATGCAATCAAGAGCGTCAGATGCTATGAAAAGGAACTGGTAGAGATGGTACATATAGCTTCAAAAGCGTAGCTCTGCCCACCCTATCAAGTTATTACGGGTTTGTATAGCGGTATATAAGGCGCCTTTGACAACATAAAACACCAAATATTGGACAGAGATATATGCAGTGCATATATGTATAGGAGTCAGTAGCAAAATCTCACAAATAGTTCTGGCAAACACACACACAACACACACACACACACCAACACAATGTGTATACCCTTAAGGAGGTGGACAGTATAACACAAGGGGGACCTGCAGCAGCTGCTGCTGACACACTGCCTCAGATGCACCTGCTGTCCACACACAAACTCGATGTAAATATGCCTGTAACAAACAGGTGCACACACAAACATGCACACATACACACAACAATCAAACTCCACCTCCAGAAGAAAGATTGACACCTGGAGGGGGCTGAGCGTGACTTGGGTGACCACGGCCACGACCACGCCCCCCTGCAAGTGGTAGTGTGTGTGTTGTGGGTGTGTTGTGGGTGTATGTGTGTACACGTGTGTGTTTGATTTTCTTACAAGCATGCTAGAGGCTAAATTCCCCGCAGATGGTAGCCTGTGTGTTAGCATTTGCACGCAATTGCAACTGTGGCGACTGCCGCTACCACAATGAGTGTTAAACCTGTTTGTGGGGGGTGCTTTAAACCGTGTGCCCTGTGCGACTACATGCTTGTTTGTGTGCTCAAGCTGACTCAGTTGTGTGCATGTAGTGGTTCTTGTGTGAAATGCTTGAGAGTATTTCAATTCCAGCCCAAAGGATCCTAGGGCGGCATTTACAGAAGGGGGACAGCATGTGCAACTGTGGATGCGTGCAGACACTCTTACGCTGGTACCATATATACGTTACAAATGTAACAGGCTATAAAAAAACTCACACCACATTGGGCGTCCTCTGGATAGAGTCTAGAAGGACCAGGTGGGCACCAAAGCCCCGCCCATACACTGCTGTCACTAGAAAAAGTCAAAGCGCCATACGAGCATGGACACAAACCCCACCAGCGTGCATTGTCTGCAATGGCGGTTGCTGCTGAGGAGGGGGGGCATCGGGTGGCACAGGATCACCGTTTGGAATGGAGAACACCATTCCAGGGTAGAAAGAGGGGGAGTCAGGGAAGGTGCCCTCCGGTCCTAGAGAACGAATCCTGTATGCATGGTGGCGTGTGTGTGCGTGTGTGCGTGTGTGACTTTGTGTGCGTGCAAAGAATGTGTGTGCATGAGTGTGCAGTGCGCTATCAGACATGATTCTTCTCCCATGCTTGAGGTGTAGCTTTGAGGTTTTAAGAGAGTGTGAATGCTCACTTCAAAACACAAGGTAAATAGGCAATTGTGGGTTGACGATCAAGTCAGAGCAGTTGCCACAGAATTTCTAGTCACCTCATTCAGCAAATAGTGCAAAACAGGTCCCTGAAAAAATGGATCCCCCTCTTCTGAGCTGCCTCCAAGTATGACCAAATAATAAACCCTTCAAAATAGATTACTTTTTATTATTCAGCACACTTAGGACTGGCCAGAGCCATATAAGTAATTACGACCGTGAATACGACCGTATATTACTCCTAAGTTTTTTACAGCAAATTGCCGGTACTTCTACGGTGTACGGTTTTATGCAATATACGGTATACGGTATATACGTATATATACGGTTTATACGCCGTATTTATACGTAAACAGGAATCCCATATACGGTCCTGGCAAAACCTAGGCATACCCTTTCTTTGCCCAAGATCACATGCTAACAAGGCGTCTGTGCTGGGTAAGATGCACATATGCAGCTTGCCTATACATGCACATGTGCATGCACACACCCTGGCTCGTCATCAGCAAAAAAGGCAGCACCAACAGCGTCTTGCTCTCCTCCCAGGCCAGGGACCTGCCACATGGATGTGTATGTGTGTTTGTCTGTGTGTGTTTGCATGTTTGTGAGTGGGTATGTGTGTTTGTCTGTGTGTGGTTGCGTGTTTGTGAGTATGTGTGTGTGTTCATGCATGCCTGCTTGTGTGCCTTGGTCTGGATGCTGAAATTGCTATCGTGCTCACGTGCACAGCTTTATGTATTTGCGAGATATCACACACAGCTTTATGTATTTGCGAGATATCACACACAGCTTTATGTATTTGCGATATATCACACACAGCTCTATGTATTTGCGAGATAGCACACGCCCTGCGAGTCAAATACAGCATCGCAGCCCCAAGCTATAAAACATGCAGGGCTGCTCACACCTCCTTTGCTCCACCAAAAGCACCTTGCCCAGCCCCTTTGTTTATAAAATTGCTCCCTATACTTCATATTTTCCTAACATTAAATATGTGTCACCTGTTGAGGGTGAATCAAGGACCTAGGCCCCAAGCCCAGCTCAAAGGACAGTACCAGTACCTAAGAAAAACCTGTACCGCACCTGCTGAGGGTCAAACAAAGTACCCTTACAAACACAGTACCAACACCTTAAAAACACCTGTACCGCACCTGCTGAGGGTCTTCACAGTACCGATACAAACACAGCACCAACACCTTAAAAACACTTGTACTGCACCTGCTGAGGGTCAAACACAGTACCGATAAAAACACAGTACCAACACCTGTACTGCACCTGCTGAGGGTGAAACACAGTACCAATACAAACACAGCACCAACACCTTAGAAACACCTGTACCGCACCTGCTGAGGGTCAAACACAGTACCGATACACAGTACCAACACCTTAAAAACACATGTACCGCACCTGCTGAGGGTCAAACACACGCCCAGGCCGCCCTATGAAATTGTGATTGCGGCTCCCTTGGGCAGGTCCACGACTGTTGTGGGGACAGAGACGGACTTTTTTCCGTGAATGTTAATGCAGGTTTGTAAACACGCTTGTGCATGCTCGCGTGCATTATGGGGCAGGGCCATGACTGTTGTGGGGACAGAGACAGACTTTTTTCCATGGATGTTGATGCAGGTTTGTATACGTGCTCGTGTGTGCTTGCGTGTTTGGGGCAGGGCCAAGGCTGGCTGTTGGGCAAAAGGCAGATCGTTCAAAAGTCATAAGGGATAGCTTAAGTACTTGTGCGTGTGTGTGTGTGTTTGGGGGTGAGGCTTGGACATATGAGGGGCCAAACAAATATTTTGCTTGAGGGTGATGCAGGTTCATGTGTGTGTGTTTGTGTGTGTGTGTGTGTGTGTGTTTGTGTGTGTGTATGTGCGTGCACGCTTGTGTACTCATGTACGTTCTGGAGGGCAAAGCAAAGAACAATGCGGCAAATTTTTCCCGGGGAGAGTAACATGTGAGCGATGTGAGTGACATGATGAGATGTGAGTGACATGTGAGTGATGAGATGCGAGTGATGCAGAGACCACAAAAGAGGGCACCTCAACGAGACCTTGACAGTTTATTGTTAATGTGGTCACTGGTGCTCAGGCTTCTGTGCTTGTAAGCGGCACAGCCATCAGGGCAATAAATGCAGCCGCACAGTGAGATGCTGCATAAGGATATACACACCGTGTATACGTACATACGTATACAGAAATCCCATAAACGGTCGTGGCCAACCCTAATGGTACAGTGATACAGCATGGTCAGCATAGGGTCGAGGTCAACCTTACTGATACAGCGATACAGCATGATCAGTCACACGCGCCTCAGGTGGGTCGCTCGTTTTTGGGGAAGGCAAAGGGCGGTTTGTCAGCCTTTGTGCCAGCAAACATGGGTGTGTGTGCCCAAAGCTGCTTGCAACTAGCTAGCAGTTGCAGTGATTATTAGCGGGGGGACAAAAAGCAGGAGCTGAGCTAGAGAGGTACACACCGTTGCCGGCACTTGTTGGGGCACACATCATTTCACGTAATCTATCAGAATTTCTAGGGATTTTATAAGATGTGGGGAGGGGCGCTGATCGAAATTTGTTTTGTACAAAATTTATTTTATAAGGGGGGGCGGTGAGTACAAGTATGTAGGGTACACACACACGCGCGCACACACACACACACACACACACACGCACACACACACGAACGCACGCACGTGCACACACACACACACGCACACACATACATTTAAATAAAGTACACACAGGGCCAAGTATTCCACCTTTGTTGGGGCAATTGCACAGGGGGGGG
>Ga0307968_1002234_pt1 | contig 16041 bp, 27 predicted proteins | sample OrgLakmetagen650_FD_201834 | JGI IMG/M metagenome (GOLD analysis project Ga0307968, IMG submission 201834) | Saline water microbial communities from Organic Lake, Antarctica - #650 | ecosystem: Environmental > Aquatic > Non-marine Saline and Alkaline > Saline | place: Antarctica: Organic Lake... | reverse complement strand
TCCTTCCCCCTCCTCTTCCTCTTCTTCCTCCCCCTCCTCCTCTTCTTCCTCCCCCTGCTTGCTGCTGCCCTCCCCGTGATTGCTTGCTGCCTGCTTGGACATTGAGCGAGTAACACGGCTCCTGTTTGCTAGCTCAGCCAGCTCTGCCTCCAAAACAAAACCTCTCTTTTTTGTCCCCCCGCTCTGTGCCTCTCCTGCTCGCTGCTCATCTGCCCCCTTCACACTTGCTGTGCGGTTGCTGGGTTTAAAGAGGTCTGCAACCCCAAGCTGTATGTCCCCCTTGGGGGCCTTGAGGGGCGGCTCGGGAGGCCTATCTGGCCTGTCCCCGTTCATGCTTAAAATTTATTAATTAACCCCAATGCGAGATTCGCGAGACCCTTGTACCTTAGTTATTGAATTGCTCCCGACACACCGCGAGGGGGTCAAAAAAGTTCGCGTAGCGCGGTAATATCAGTACAGTATGGTACAGACAAGAATGAGTATTTTGTGTGAGCACTGAGTTAAATCATCAGAAAACAATGGTCTTGTTTGAGGAAAAGGGGCCAGTGGTGTTGCCTCTTTGTATATGGTGCTTGGGCCTCCTTTACTTAGCTGCTTTAAAACTTATGATTATCTAGTGGACGTCAATTTTCCATTTTTGGGGCGCGTAGTGACACAAAAGAGAGGAAATGTTATACAAACCTGTTGGTAAGAAGATGGCAAGAAAGTGTAGATAAGGACATAGAATGTGTCCAGCTGGAGATGGAAGGTTCGAACTGGGTTCACTCCCACGCTAATATGGTGGCAATCTGAGGAACTACATGCTCACACGCACTTGCTGTGCGCACTCTGTTTACAAATGCGACAGGTTGAAAAGTGCAGCCTCAAGCTGGATCGTGCCCAGGAGCTCATCAGTGGCCTGGGAGGGGAGAAGGTAGGGGGTCCTTGGCTGAGAGGCAAGAGTGATATGAAGTTGAGGTGCACCTGCATATGCACACAAACACATGTGTGTGTGCTCGTACCAGTGTTGTGCACATACGGCATCATTCAAAAATGGCACCGTAAATAACGATCGTAAATAACGGCGTTACCGTCACTAAACTCTGACGATTGACGGCGTAATTTACTATTTTCACCGTCAATTTTACACAAATTACGTTGTCAGCGTCATTTACCATTGACGCCGTCAAGCGTCAGGTGCACAACACTGGCTCGTACACACATGCATATGCACTTGTACACATACGTATTACCCCAAATAAGTGCTCACACATGCTTAGAAGTGCTTACACGAGCACACACACACACACACACACACACACACACACACATGCATGCACAAAATAATACACACGCGCACTTACATCCACACATCCGCACAGGAACGATGGATGGAGGCAGCACAAGGGCTGCGTAACCAATTTGGGGGAATTACGGGTGACATGCTGGTGCGTATGGTGCCTGCATCAAAGTGTGTGTATGTGTGTGTGTCTGGTGCCTGCACCAAAGTGTGTATATGTATGTTTGTGTCAGGTGCCTGCATCAAAGTGTGTGTATGTGTGTGTTTGTACGTGTATGTCTGTGCACTAGAATTGTGTGTGCACGCATACGTGTGTGTGCATGCGAGCATGTGTGTGTGTTACCTGTAATTAGTGTGTGTGTTGGTCTCATGAGGGTTGGCTTTAGGACAAGAACGTGAAGGGTGACCTGGGCCATGGATCAAACATTTAAGTAGCTTTTACTAAGAGTGTTATTGGGTGGGAGAGGAACTCTTCCTGAGAAACTCTATGAGGAGATGAGAAATACCTAACAGGCATTGATATTTATCAGCCTCCATTCGCAGGCACACATTTGGAAGCGTTTCGTTACATATGCGCTTATTGCAACTTATAATGTTCTGATCTTGTACTTCAACGCTTTTGTTAAACCTCGCATGTAATCCAGTCCTGGCACAGCTGTTTGTTGCGGTCACCAGTGATTTTGACGCAGGACGATGCATGCCATGCATGGGATCAGCTCTGCATGTGGACCTGCCCCTGCACAGCTGCCTGCTGGAGTCACAGTCTGAGTGCACTTGCAGAGAAACACACTTAACACACGTAGAAGACTCAACACCTACTCCTGTACCTGCATGTGCACCTGCCCCTGCACAGCTGCCTGCTGGAGTCACAGTCTGAGTGCACTTGCACAGGAACACACAACACACGTAGAAGACTCTACACCAACTCCTGTACCTGCATGTGCACCCGCCCCTGCGCAGCTGCCTGCTGGAGTCACAGTCTGAGTGCACTTACACAGGAACACACTTCACACATTTACACGGCTCCTCCTGTGCTTGCAGCTGTCTGCTGCAGTCATCAGCTACCTGGGTGCGTTCACAGCCCCCTTTCGTGACGAGTCCATCGTGCAATGGGTTAAGGCGTGCAAGAAGGTGCGTGTGTCCTACATATAATAATAGACATACATATAATGGGTATATAGGTGTGCGTACATATAATGGGTTAAGGCGTGCAAGAAGGTGCGTGTGTCCAAGAGTGAACCCTAAGTCATTACGGGTCACCTGTCAGTACTGTTGTTCCACCTCGACAAATCAACATACCCTCTCTTTCTCTCTCCATATATATCTTTCTCTCTTCCTCTCTCTCTCTCTCTCTCTTTTTCTTTCTCTTTCTCTCTCTCTCTCTCTCTCTCTCTCTTTCTCTTTCTCTCTCTCCCTCTCTCTCCTCTTTCTCGCATACCCTTCTCTCACAACTACCGCTCCTGCTTAACCTTCTGTCCACAAATAAGGACATACTGCATGCCTGCTACAGCGTGTGTGCCCGAGCCGCCACAAACCTCTACATAATAACAGCCGCCACACACCTCTACATAGTAACAGCCGCCACACACCTCTACATAATAACAGCTGCCACACATGCCGCCACACACCTATACATAATAACAGCCGTCACACCTCTACATAATAACAGCTGCCACACACCTGCATAATAACAGCTGCCACACATGCCGCCACACACCTATACATAATAACAGCAGCTTGACCAAAGCACGATGTTGTTTCCTTGCAGGTTGGCATTGCAATTTCTCCCAAGTTTTCACTTGCGGATGCATTGGCAGAGCCTGTGCGCGTACGCAGCTGGGTAATAGCAGGTGAGACAGATCCTTAGTGCTGCTAACATACTCCCTCAAGGACACACCTGCACTCTGATTAGTGCACTTATGCATGTATGCTTTTTATATGCATGTACTCAGAAATACACATACACACACATGCGCGAATACGCACACACATATATACTTACACATACACACAAATACATACACATATATACACATATATATGCTACACGCTGCACACACACAGGCCTCCCCAATGATACCTTCTCCATTGACAACGCCATCATGCTGACCAACGCACGGCGATGGCCGCTGTGCATAGACCCCCAGGTATGAGTTTGGGAGTGGCAGCAGGTTTTTTGGATGGCACAGCAGCTCTCCTCTTTTATCACATCATGTTATTGGTCACATCATGTTGTTAGTCACATCCTGTTCTTAGTGTTTGTCACATCATGTTATTGGTCACATCATGTTGTTGGTCACATCATGTTATTGTTCACATCATGTTATTGGTCACATCATGTTGTGGGTCACATCATGTTGCGGGTCACATCATGTTTTTTTTCACTTCATGTTATTGTTATCATCTTGTTGTTGGTCGCATCATGTTAATAGTCACATCATGTTATTGGTCACCTCATGTGAATTTTGCCATGCTGCAACATTACACCTCCCCCTCTGCTTCACAAATATGAATGGACACACTTATAAATGATCAAGCGTGGCGTCTTAATCGGCTCTTTTTTGTTTCATGCTACTACACAGAAACAAGCCAATAAGTGGATCAAAAACATGGAGGCTGCTTCCAAACTATCGGTGAGTCACAGCTTGCTTCATAGATGGGACTGGTGCTCAGCGTGTTATAAACTGGATATTTATCTCAATAGATAACCGCATCCTGCAATTGCAGTGATACCAATTCAGGCAGTGACACTTCTGTCGGTTGTAGTTCTGCCATGAAACAGAAACACTCCGCAGCGTGTTATGACGCCACTGTGTTGTGTCCGCTGTTCGTGTCTTGAGCCTTGGTTACGACACTGGAATGCCTGACCTCCTTCACAGGTTGTGAAGCTGACTGACTCCGACTACATGCGTACACTGGAGAACTCCATTGTGTTTGGGCTGCCGGTGCTCATGGAGAACATTGGTAATTTTGTAAAACAGGGTCGATGGGTGTTGAGGTTCCAAATCCATGATGCGCGTTCCCCCCCTCTTTATCGTTGTGTTAAGCCAAGCGCCCTCAAATCGGCTCCAGCTCTTAAACCTTGAGATTGGATAGCTCTAGTCCCATGTGCGCAAGGCTTATACCTTAGCAATTATGACCAAATGCGAGTGCAAAAATCGTTGGAGTGTACGTCTAGCAACACTAAAAGGGAATACAGGTGAGAAGGTACAGGAGATGTCAGCACGTACATGCCAAGTTATGAACACAGATAAAATAATGTTGCGCGATTTTTTTAATTGCGCGTCCCGATTTGAGTGCCTTTATACCTCTGACTGTTAATGCATTTCCGTGCACACAAATGCACCTGCACGTCTACACGCATTCACAAGCCTGCACACTTGTACACATGCGCTTGCATACACACGTGATTGCACTCACACAGGAGAGGAGTTGGATGCATGCTTGGATCCACTGTTGTTAAAACAAACCTTCAAGCAGGTAGGCAGCCTCGGTCCAGTCGGTCGGTCCAGTCGGCAGGGTCTTGTGTCTTGCTGTGGGTGCAATGGGTGCCCTTCTTAAGAGCACAATATACAAACGGAAATTTCCCTTCTTATGATCCTGAGTGCAAACATGTAAAAACAAGGAGTGCCCTTCTTAAGAGCCGCTTTGCAAGCGATGTACAAACAATGTGCAAACAATGTGCAAACAATGTGCAAACAATGTGCAAACAATGTGCAAACAATGTGCAAACAATGTGCAAACAATGTGCAAACAATGTGCAAACGATGTGCAAACGATGTGCAAACAATGTGCAAACAATTTGCAAACAATTTGCAAACAATGTGCAAACAATGTACATACAATGTACAAACAGTGTACAAACAATGTACAAACAAGGAGGTGAGCAACCAACACGTAAGATGACGTCCTAAAAAAATTGTGTTTTGGCGATACTGCACCTTAAGAAGACCTGACTGGCTTGCTCTATAGTTCCCTTGTGCATGGAAGCCTTGTTACGGCTTCTGGAGCTTCTCCACTTTAAACTCTGTTGCGTGCATCCCAAGGTGGTGCGTCAACGCACATACAAACAGAGTGCAGCAGTGGTGCATTCCTGGAATTACATTTTAGCTCGTGCACCTCCTTATTCATGCAACCGTTCAGCACAGCTGGACAGGAACGCACATGCATGCACTCGCACATGCACACACACAAATACACACCATGCTCTTGCACACATTGCCTCACACATTGCCTCTCTCTCACACACACACACACACACACACACACACACACACACACACACACATGCTCTTGAGCACGTTCCCTCACACATTGCCTCACACACATGCTCTCGCTCACAATGCTTCACACATTGCCTCACACACACACACACACACACACACACACACACACACACACACACACGCACACACACATACAACGCACAGAAAACACACACACATACACACACATGCACAGGGCGGCGCAATTTGCATTAAACTTGGGGACAACACTGTGGAGTACAGCAAAGACTTCCGGTTCTACATTACCACCGTCCTGCGCAACCCCCACTACCTGCCCGAAACTGCTGTCAAGGTGGGTAGTTTTTTTAAAAGCTCTCTTTGTTGTGTGCCTTCACTTGTGTTGCTTGTCCTATATGACTCTAACTGCTTGCCTGATATAGGTGCTATTACTATGCACAAACCACACAAACGCACATGCACTCATACTCAGACTCAAACGATGAAACCCCCAGACAATAATGCTGTGCTCTTTGAACCCCTCACGATCACTGACAGCTTGGGCAGGCTTGAAGCCTTGCTGCCAGGGATAGATCATACGTCATACGGCGTTTTTGTACAATACGCCGTATCGTATTTAACACGGATTTTACCGTATTGAACGTCTCAAATGACCGTATGACACATCCCTGCTTGCTGCAGGTTTTTTTGTCGGAATTCCTTTTCACAGGACGTGCCATTCTCCATCTCTTGCACACTGCAGGTCACGTTGCTGAATTTCATGATCACCCAAGAAGGCCTTGCTGACCAACTGCTTGGGGTGGTGGTAGCGCAAGAGATGCCAGACCTGGAAGAGCAGCGACAGCAGCTGGTGTGTGGGTTTGCAAACTGCGTTTGTATAAACTGTATTCACGCGAACTACATTTGTGTGAAATTGCATTTGTGTAAACTGCAGCTTGTGCAAAGAGTCAACTAGATAATGGCCATATTGGTGTGCACGATGTGTACGGTATAGCATGCTTACGAAGCAGCAGCTTGTGTGTGGCGGGTGCGGTTAGAAGAGAAATAGGTACCTGATGCAATCTTCTGTTTGCAGAGAAGTGTACCAGACCTGTGCGTGCATTACCATTTGTTCCTGTTTCCACTGAACAAGTGATGCGCAATGCAGGAATTGCTGCCACACAGCACACACCACACACACATACACACACATATACAAACGCGCTTGAAATTGCACACACACACACACATACAACTGGCCACAGGTCGTGAGCAGTGCAGAGAACAAGCGCAAGTTGAAGGAAATCGAAGACCAAATCCTGGAAGTACTCTCTAAAAGCCAGGTGGGTTTGCTTGGCATGCGCAGATACAAGCGCAAAGCAGGCTTGCCCCACAAAGCTCAAAATCCAGGTGGGCTTGTCTGATGTGCGCAACATGCAAACAAACATGCTTGGTCTATATAGCACAAGGCACGCCCACGCAGCCACAAGTTTGCGTGCCTAGAAGTTTGTGTGCACCTATTTGACCAAACACTGAATACTCTAGAAGACCGGTGCTGATCACACGCGTGGTGTGAGTAGTACCAGACGCAATTCAGGTGCTTGTCTTGGACATCTTAAAAGATCACTGCGTCCATTATTTCCCTCTGTGCTACTGCAGGGTAACATTCTGGAGGATGCCACGGCGGTGCAGGTGCTGAGCGAAGCCAAACAGATCAGCAACGACATCACCCAAAAACAGGCAGTGGCAGAGGAGACGCAGGTGTGTGTGTGTGCGTGTGTGTGAATGTGTGTATGATCTGACGTCACTTTGCCAGGCTAGACCAAGTTCTGTGCTGCTCTTCTGTGTATACTTGCACTTAACTTGGCAAAATAGATTTCATGAACAGCAGCAGCTTTACGCCTGTCCCAGTACATCTCTATTGTTTTGCTGCAAGCATAAAAATCGTCATACGCCCGTACAAGTCCGTACATACACACACACACACACACACACACACACACACACACACACACACACACACACACACACACACACACACACACACAAAACATGGACGCACTTCCACACAGGCTAAGCTTGACGTCGCCCGGCGAGGGTACCGCTCGTGTGGGGAGTACAACGCGGTGCTGTTTTTCTGCATCGCAGACCTGGGGGGCATAGACACAATGTACCAATACAGGTCAGGCAGGCACAAGCGGGTGGTCAAGTGCCTGTGAGCAAGTTTGTCCGGGGCATACACACAGTGTTCCAGTACAGCTTTGCCACGGATGCAAGCACAAGCGAGTGGTCAAGTGTCTGTGAGCAGGCCTGTGCGTGCACGCACACGTGTGCAACCACCAGTGTTTCATGTGTGTGTGGATGCCTGTGTTTGATGTGCTTGTGTACTTACAGCCAGATGGCACATCAGCACTGCAGGTACAAGTGCAAAGCAGTGTGAGAGTGCATGTCTTTTGCGTGCTTGTGGTGCAAGTGCAAAACAGTGTGAGAGTGCGTGTCTTTTGTGTGCTTGTCCTCAGCTGTCTGGCACTGAAGTCGCTGCCTCTTAGCACACAAAGAGCAGGGTAGAGTATCAACAAGTTTGCTGTGAAGCACAGCTCAATCAATGGGAGAAATATAGCGTGATTTTAGAATGAACAGCGTATTTCCCCATGCCCGCTTGATTGACCTGACCCATTTCACTGGTACAAAGCATCTGACCTCTCAGTCTAGCTAAAGTGCCTCCCTTGCCCAGTTGTAATGACATTTAACATCATAGTATACAACCAAAACCCCAACAATCTCACGTCTTTACCCCAATTATTCCCCTGTCTACAGCTTAACGTGGTTCATCAGCCTGTTTGTGCGCGCCATCACCAACAGCGCACGCTCAGACACACTCCCCCGCCGCCTTGAGGCCATCAACAGCCTCTTCACGTACATGCTGTATACCAACGTGTGCAGGCAAGTGCACTCTTTTTCCTTGTTGTTTGTGCGCGATGCTCGTACTGCACACCGACGCTTTCAGGCAAATGCACTCTCTTTTGTTGTTGTTTGTTTGCGATGCTCGTAGCGCACACCGACAGGGGCAGGCAAATGCACGACTATTGTAGAGTTGCCCCCAATGATGTCACTTATCAAAAGATCCCTGTGACCAGGCTGTCCCTTACACTGTCATGACTCTGTTTGAAGTTAGAATGCTGTTAGCAGGACCCTGCTTATGCTGACCCTCAATGCTCATCTCTTGCACTGTATCCTGCTGCCAATGCTGACCGTCGTTGCCCACTTCTTGCACTGTGTGCAGGTCCCTGTTTGAGAAGGACAAGCTGCTTTTTGCCTTCTTGCTCGCCACACGTGTGATGCGCCACAAAAAGGTGCTGCCCGCTCAGGAGTATGACTACCTTACCACAGGCGGGGCATCTGCTATTGGTCTAGGAGGTGGGTGTGTAAGTGTGTGTGTGTGCTTGTGTAGGTATTTGCGTTCATGAATGTGTGCGTGTATGCGTGCTTGCTCATATGCGTGTGCTTACATTTCGTGTGTTTACGAGCATGTGCTTGTGCATTTTCGTATGCTTGTTCGTGTGGGTATGTGTATGCCTGTATGCTTGTGTGTGCGTGTCTGTCGATGTGTGGATAAGAATGAGGAGAGCTTGAATTACCAGACAATCATTAATCACATGTCGTTCCTGTAGATGTGCGTTAAGACATCAAGACTGTCAGTTGTGCTGCCACCTCTTTCTTGTAGCTAACAACTTCACCAAGATCATGTGCTGTGCCCTGTTTAAAGTGTGCTCCCAGAAACCTGTGCTCATAGCAGCTAAAAGGAAAGTATCATGCTCATAATTGCTGTTGCCCTTACTCGTGACCCCAGATCAAAGTGTGCTTCTAAGCCCTGATTCATTACTAACATCCATGGCCATGTACAGCTTCGTATGCACCCCATACAAACAATCGCTATTGTGCTCACTCGTGACTCCAGATCAAACTATGCTTCCCAACCCTGACCCCTCATGGATATCAGCCAAGACGTGGACAGAGCTGGGGAAGCTGAGTGCGGTGTTGGAAGCGTTTGGGACTCTGCAGGGGCACATGGCATTATCTAAGGTGTGTTCAGGGATGACAGGGTGGAGCGCAAGGTGTCATGAATGATGAGGGCACCGTTGCATGCACGTTTTGAAGTCATCACATTGAAGTCTGGAGAGCTTTCAATGCATGGCACATTTATAACAAGTGCCAGAAGTGGAGGCCCTGGAGGGCTTTTGCAGCTTTGGTTCCGTGCTTGGTTGGGCTGTTTCATCGACACCCTTTGCAACGACTTTTGCTTTGCCTCCCCTCTGTGCAGATTGCTTGGCGCCAAGTTATGTACGACTCGCCCAACCCACACACCCAGTCTTTTCCAGAGCCCTTCAACACGTGAGTGTAAAAATCAACTGCTGGCGTGAAACCAGGGAAACAGGCTTCACCCGTGTTTGTATGCATGTAATTACGTTGAAGGGTGTGCGTATGTCAATGGGTGGGTGAGCGATGAGCAGGCGAGCGAACACGTGTGTGAGTGACGGCACCAGCAATGATCTTGCTTGAAATGTGAGCAACAGCGCTTGCAGCATGACCGTCCTCTAGCAGACCATTCTGAACCCTTTATTGCCTCCCCCTCTTTTTCCAAACACATCATTCAGCCGGTCAACTTGCAAGTCTATCAAATACACACACACACACACACACACATACACACACACATGTCCACAGACACATACACATGCTCACACACACACATACACGTATAAACATGCACACCCACACTGCAGCTCGCTAAACGCCTTCCAGCGGCTCCTTCTTCTGCGTGTGCTGAGGCCCGACAAGTTTGTGCCTGCCGTAGCAGAGTTTGTGTCAGCCTCCCTGGGGCCTAAGTTCACGCACCCTCCAGCCTTTGACCTGCCAGGTAGCTATAGCTGGCTCTTTGGCGTTGTGGCTCCCTTCGGTCCAGAGTACTAGACTAGTAATGTACGTGTGTCAAGAGTGTGTACATTATAAGCAAAATGCCTTTGGAGGTACGAAAGAAAATTGCATGAGAACATGTACATCATCTAGGCATGCTGCGGACCTGGCCACATGCATTTTTACTATGAAGCCCCTGCCTCAGTCAGAGTAAGCGCTTGCTGCTTATTGAACTCTTGATCTGACTCTCTGACTTCTAATTATGGCGCAGCTGCTATGCTGAAGCTAAAGCAGGCACCATTGAGCATGAATGCATGCAGTTGCACTTGCACCTGCACTTGCACACACAGCTTAATGTATGTACGGTACTCATACGCAGTATGGGCACCCATTCATGCTCACAGCTGCCTGTACAGATCACATGCTCACACACATACGCACGTGAAAACACACACGTTTACGCACGCACACAAGCACACGCACACATGCACCTCTGCTCACAGCTGCGTACGCGGAGAGCTCAAGCAGCATTTGAAAACACACGCATTTACGCACGCACACAAGCACACGCACACACACATACACCTCTGCTCACAGCTGCGTACGCGGAGAGCTCAAGCAGTACCCCTCTGCTGTTTGTGCTGTCTCCTGGGTCAGACCCGACCGCTGCCCTGCTCAGCTTTGCTGAGTCACGCAACATGGCTGGGCCAGGAAAGTTCATGGTAAGACCCCCTACTTTGTAACTCTCAAGAATACACTGCCATTAAGAACAGGCTTGAACTCCCCACCGCCCCCCCTTCTCCAGCAAAGCTGTCAAAGCGCTTAAGTCTTGTTTCTGCAACTGCATTTTTGGCCTTGTGTGTCTACCTTTGGCCTTGCGTGTTGGCCTTGTGGGTCTACCTTTCACGCTGTTGAGTCTGTAAATGAGGCAAGGTTTGCACACACGTGCGTGCTCATCAGGTGCCGACTCACCATAGGAGGTTGTGCTGTGATGATATATGCATGAATGTGTTGATTTCGATCTCTCCTCCTATATATACCTCTAAAATACATTAATGGTCCTGATCCCTACCTACATGAAAGATCTCAAGATTACATGCATGGTTCTTTTTCGTTTGCATCGTGAGATGCAGTAGGCGGGGATTTATTACCAAACAAACAAAATATAAGAGTGATCAAAGTTTACAACTTTTGCTGCACCACAAGAACTGGAATTCATATGTGTTATACGCTGGACTCAGCAGTTTTGGGACCTCCTAGTCGTCATTAGATTCATAATTGATCAATTACCATTCATCTTGCATGTAATCTCTCCTAGGTCGCCATTAATTTCGTTTATACATCATTCATCTTGCCATGCATCCTCTCCTAGGTCGCCATTAATTTCGTTATACATCGTTCATCTTGCCATGCATTCTCTCCTAGGTCATCTCCATGGGCCAGGGCCAAGGGCCAAAAGCAGCTGCCATGCTGGAAGATGCAAGGTCGCTGGGTGCTTGGGTGCTGCTGCAGGTACGTTGGGGGTGGGGTGAGAGTGCAGGTGCGGGGGTGTTTGAGGTATATTGTGAAACGTGTGGTGTACAGGTGTGAAGGCGTTTTTGTGCTGCAGGTCTGTTGTACGGGGTTGTGAGAGTGCAGGTGTGGGAGTATGTGTGTGTTTTTAAAGGGCTATTGCAAGTTCGCGTGGTGTACGGATGTGAGGGCGTTTATGTGCTGCAGGTTTTACGTGAAAGGGTGTTGCAGATTACTTTGCGGTGGTATCTGAGTGCTGCTGCAGCTGCAGGTGATTTGTCGGGAATGAGGGAGCGTGCAGGTGTGGGGGTGTTTGAGTTGCATTGTGGGGCGTGTGAGAGTGCAGGGTGTGAGTATGGGAGTCGGGATAGGAACATTGAGAGGAGATGGACAGTATGATTGTTCTTTTTGTGTGATGTATTTTACCATTGCAAAGTTTCCTTTTCTCCCACTCCCAGCACATGAGTGTCACACACACACGCACACACACACACACACATGCCTCTTCCCTTCATACACACACATGCGCCGGTAAACGGCAATATGAACAAAAAGAATTAGCCCTTGGGGGTGCAAAGGTCTAAAACATACACGCGCACACACCAACACACACAACATATGCACACAGAACTGCCACTTAGCGCCCAGCTGGATGTCTACGCTCGAGCGCCAGTGTGAGGCCCTGTCAGAGTCAAACACAGACGAGGGCTTCCGACTGTGGATGTCCTGCATGCCCTCCCCCGCCTTCCCTCCGGCCATCTTGCAAGTAAGTGAGAGCACGCGTGTGCGTACCTTCATGCGCAAGCGTGCTAGGAGGTGCTGCTGTTGTGTCAGGACTCGCCACACGGATACCCTGCACGCCTTTTCCTGCCTTCCCGCTCTCTTGCAAGGGGGTGAGATTATGTGTGTTTGTGGTCACTTGTGCTCGCTTGTGTCCAGCTGTTTGTGCCAGCATGGCAGGAGGCCATTACTTTTCAGTGGAAGCCCTGCATACCCTCTTTCACTGCATGGATCTCCATACTGAGGGTTGTCTACTGCTGTTCCTATTCGGCTGTACCAAACATTAGATAGAGGCACACACACACACACAGACACACACACACACATGCACACAGGCACACACGCACACACACGCATGTAATTGAGATAAATTTCATGCCCGCTCTGGACTTGACAAGCATCGTAAGACGGTGCACACTCACAAACACACACACACACACACACGCACATGCACATATAACTGTGTAAAGATGATTAGCGAGCCCCCTGCAAGCTTAAGAGCAAAATTTATCGCTGCACACACACCAAACGTCACACCCATACACACACGCAGAATTGTGTAAAGATGACCAACGAGCCCCCTGCGGGCTTGAAAAGCAACATGAGACGGTGCCTAGTGCTGGAACCCCTGAATGATCCAAAGTTTTGGGAGGATCCTACATCAGAGTCAGAGCCTGCCACTCAAATGGCCAAGGATAAGAAGGTCAGTGGAAGCATTGCTGTGCGCGTGTGTTTGTTTCAGATGCCATGCTTGCAATCACTACTGGCATGTATGTAATGCATACACAATGTAATGTCATATTAACCTTCACATATCTAGGCTGCAGATGCCCTAGCAAACATGCATCTGTGCATAGATTCATGCACATGCGTGCACGCAGACACACATACGCACCCTCACACACAAGCACGCACACACACATACATACATACATACATACATGCACACAGAAGTCACAAGGCCGTATAGGAGCAGCCTCTGAGGCTCAGCTAGATAATGATAGTGGCCCCCCTCCTGAGCCTGTGTACGGGCCTGAGACCAAAGCCGTGAAGCGGCTGCTGTTTGGACTCGTGTTTATGCATGCTTGCGTGCAGGTGGGTTGTGCGTGTGTGCGCTTGCTGGTGGTGTGTGTATGTGTTTGCAGGTGGTGTGTGCGTGCATTAACGAGTAGGCTTAGCTGCCGTATGCACGAGTTGATGGCGGCTGCTCATTTGATCAAGTGTGCATGATTGTGTGTGTGTGTACATGGGTGGGCAATGCTTGTGCGTGTGTATCTGTATGACACGCATACGTAAATCGTCAGCCTTGCGGAGTATTTCCACCAGACTTCCTACTTCAACAAAGACTGAGACACTCCTGCCTGAAAGCCTGATCTGCTTGGTCAAAGAGTTGCATTTGAATTTGTTGCACACATACACACGCACACACACACACACACAGAGACACACACACACAGAGACACACACACATTCACACACATGCGCACACACACGCACACACACATACACACATATGCACACAAACACATGCATACACACATTCACACACACGCACACTCTCATATTTTGAGCACCATTGGAACTCTGTCGACCTCCCATGCCTCACTTGCTTTACGTTAACAGGAACGGAGGAGATTTGGGCCCATAGGCTGGAACATACCCTACGGTAAGTCTCCTGCTGTAATTTATTCCAGCCAATTCATACTGGGCCACCTCATCAGTGATTCATCACACTTCTGCCCACGAGCATGCACGCTCATACAAACAAGCACAATCATTGTCTCACTCACGCTCACTTATGCATTCACTAGCAGCTACAAACAGGCATGCATGCACAAACACACACACAAACACACACACATTGATAACCAATCCTTTCACCCGCGCAATTCCTTCCTATTGCTACTCTTAAGATACTAATATAATGCACAAGCTGTTACGAACAAGCGTACACACAAAGGCTTTGACGATGGTAACCTGCATCCCACTCCCAAGCAATCACACACTTTTGCCTACACATGCACACATACACACGCGCACAGGCTATGACGATAGTGACCTGCGCACCACTCCCAAGCAATTGCTTACTTTTGCCTACACATGCACACACGCGCAGGCTTTGACGATGGTGACCTGCGCATCAGCGCTCGTCAGGCGCGCATGTACGTGCTCAACGCTAGTGGCAAGGAAGTGCCCTTTGCTGCTCTCCAGGTGTGTGTGTGTGTGTATGAGGTAGTTCGTGTGTTTGCACTGTTAACGGCAACTTGTGAGGAGCGCCAGAAGACAATGTTTGCACAAAACAGTAGCACCATGCAGCAATGGGGCAGCATTCTTGGATGGAGGGCGCGCATTGAGAGTCTTCAGTGTGGGCTAGAGGACACGCAACTGACAAATAAACAGTGTTGGCCGCATCCATTCATCTATTACCATGCATTATGTGTGTACGGTATTTGTACCATGCACTATGTGTGTACGTTATTTGTACCAAGAAAATGTACAGTTGTGCCCGATGCAGATGTCCAGTTATGGCCAACCCTACAAATGATAGCTGACAGATAATAGTAGCGTATACCATCCCAGGATTGTGTGTATTTGCACCAGCAAATTCTGAGTCATCGTGCAAGTTGCAATTGCACCAACACTGGTAGGTGCCTGAAGCTGAAAGGGGTAAATACATCAGGACTACGCCGCTGGAAAAACACCGCAGGCTCATACAGCAATACTCACTGTCAACCTTATGCCACTGCTGAGGAAGTACGAGCTGTCATGACTACCAGCAGAATGTTCATTGTTTTGGAACACACCAAGGAAAAAAGGGAGCCAATCAAGGCATGTCATTACACGCACCTGTCTTCTGTGTGATGTATGCTGTGGGCAAGGGGCAAGGGGCAAGGGAGAAAGAGTCGTATCATTAACACACACACACACACACACACACACACACACACACTCGCGCACATACACACACACACTCGCGCACATACACACACACACTCGCGCACATACACACACACACACACACACACACAAACAAATCTGCTGTGCAGTATGCCGTGGGCGAGTGCAACTACGGGGGCAGGGTGACAGACGACAAGGACCGTCGGCTGCTGACCACTATCATGTCTCGAATCTACAGGCCTGAGCTCCTCCAAAGGGTGTGTGCATGCGTGTATGTGTGTACGCGCGTGCGTTTTTGTGAGTGTGTGCAGGAGGGCAAAAAAAAAAGTAGTGGAACACCCCTCAAAAAATGGGTGGGACCCCCTCTGAACCACCCACCCACCCCAAAACCCCCCTTGCAGTAACCCTACGCGGACAAAAAGGGTATCAATCTGC
>Ga0307968_1002232_pt1:7500-16046 | contig 16046 bp, 20 predicted proteins | sample OrgLakmetagen650_FD_201834 | JGI IMG/M metagenome (GOLD analysis project Ga0307968, IMG submission 201834) | Saline water microbial communities from Organic Lake, Antarctica - #650 | ecosystem: Environmental > Aquatic > Non-marine Saline and Alkaline > Saline | place: Antarctica... | reverse complement strand
GGAACGTACAAACAGGACATGACCATATTGACGCTTGTTCATGCACACACACACACACACACACACGTAAGCCTACCTTGGCGTACACTAACAAGTGGCGTCCTGTTGGGAGGCCTAAGATGTGCTTTGGGCTGGGCAAGGCGAAGCGGAAGATGCGGGTGTTGTGCGACACCTATGTGAGTATTTGTGCGCGTGTATATGTACGCGTGTGTTTGTGTTCATGCCAGTGTGTGTGCATTGTATGTACATGTGTGTGTGTGTGTGCATCACCACCACCACCACCACCACACCACCACCACTACCACCACCACCACCACCACCACCACCACCACCACCACCACCACCACCACCACCACCACCACACCATCACCACCACCACACCACACCACACCACACCATCACCACCACCAACATCACCAAGGACAACGGCAACAACCAACCCCTCCTGATTTTGCTTCACTACTTAGAAGGGACCTGTATTCTTCAGATAAGAGTGATCACTACCTATGCTGACTTAAATACGTGAGGTGCTCATTCCCCCTCCCCTTCCCAATCACCAAGGGCAACTTTGACAAACAACCCACCTCAATGCGTTCAGCTAATTCATTATGGCTCTCCTCTATCACAACAGAGACCCTCACCTCTTTCACAACACTGTGCACTATCACAACAGAGACCCTCTCCTCTATCACAACAGAGACTGTCGCAACAGAAACAAGACAAGGGCAACTTCGACAAACAAAACCCACCTCAATGCGTTCAGATAATTTAAGGGCAACCTTTGCCTTTGGATTCAGAGTGATGAGGCTGCTTTCATCAGACACCGCAGCCTTAGCCTTTTCTGCCCCCGCCTTTGATGCTACTAGCTCTCCGATGTAGTAGTCCTTTAACATGCCTTTGGCCTGCGCAAGTTGTGTGTGCGTGCGTGTGTGTAATTATCAGCTCCCGCCTTTGATGATACTAGCTCTCTGATGTAGTAGTCCTTTAACATGCCTTTGGCCTGGGAATGTTGTGTGTGTGTATGTGTGTGTGTGCGTGTGTGCGTGTGTGTGCATGTTTTTGTGTGTGCGTTATTGGCAATGGAGGTTGTTCCTAAGGGGTCTAGGCGTTCAATGGACGCTAGCTACATACGTCGCATTTCCAGCCTTGAAACTGCTCGCACCATAAGCAGACACAAACACACGGACGTAAACTTGTACGTGAGACAGCCCACAAGCACCCAGTATTGGGGATAGGAATTCCTTGAAGCATCAGCTCACTCAGCATAAACACTCAGCATACATACACTCAGCATAACACTCAGCATACATACACTCAGCATACTACATAAACCGCTGCTGCACAATGCACGACGGCATGCTGTGCTATGCTCCCCAGTTATGTGAGAGTGGCATCTCAGTCCGCGGAGGAAATCCTTTATGCATCAGCACCTGTTTGCACCAACAAACACGGCTATCACAGCCGAGCATCACACACACACACCCACCCACACCCACACCCACCCACCCACCTTGATTGAGGGGATGGCATTGAAGGCCTCAATTGCATCAGCAGCCGTTTGCATCACAAAACACGGCTATCACAGCCGCGCATCACACACACACTCACACACACACTCACATACACACACCTTATTTGAGGGGATGGCATTGAAGGCCTCAATTGCATCAGCAGCCGTTTGCATCACAAAACACGGCTATCACAGCCGCGCATCACACACACACTCACATACACACACCTTATTTGAGTGGATGGCATTGAAGTCCTCAGTTGCATCAGCACCTGTGGCAATGAGAATGGAGTCTGCCCCTCCCGGGTGGTCTTCCAAAAAGGGAGTGGCGTCGTACACCTTGCCTTCATAAACAAACCACGCACTGTCATTGCTGGTGTGCTGCTCCACCTGCGTGAGTGTGTGTGTGTGTGAGTGTGTGTGCGTGTGCGTGTGCGTGTGCGCACGCACGCATGTGCGTGCCTGTGTATGCTTGTATTTGCACATGTGAGTGCGTGTGTGCATGCACACACTCTTGTACTTTTTATAGTGTATTTGCACATGTGTGTGTATTAGCACATGTGAGTGTGAGTATGTGTGTGTGCGCACGCACGCACGTGCATGATTGTGTAGAGTGTATACTGGAACTTAATGTATTCTGGCACATGAAGGTACACTGTGATCTCACCACCATGCAGGCTCACACACGCACACACTAACGTACACACACACCTCTTCCATGGTGAACTCCTTCCCGCCCACTGCCTTCTTCTCCACCACGGCAGGCTTGGGAGCAGCCGCAGCAATTTCTTTCACTGGGGGCAGAGGCCCCTCCATCGTGTTGATGCCAGCTGCTTGTAGGGCCTGTGCGTTTTTGCAGCAGAGCACACGCACACACACTGGTTGCCCTGCACACCAATTCTCGATGCTGAAAACAAGCACACACATAAACTAACACACACACACGCACATCCTCGTGTTTTCCCCCTTTTGCTACCCATGTGTCGCCCCGCTCGCCAATTCCCACTTGAGCGGTGTGCCAAAAATACACACAAATGCACGAACACACACACACATGGACACACACACACACAAATGCACACACACATGGACACACACACCTGCATCCTCATGTTGTCCTCCTCCCGCCACCCCACGTCCCCCCGCTCGCCAATTTCCACCGGAGCAGGGTGCTGGAAACGCACGCCCAAGGCACCTTTGTCGTCCATGAAAGGGTGTAGCAGCACTCTGAAGTAGCAGTTGTTCATCATGCCCATCACGTTCCACGTCAGGCTGGCAGGCTGAGTGTTCTGTGTGTGTACGAGTGTGTGTGTGTGTGTTTGCGTGTGTGTGTGTGTGTGTGTGTGTGTGCGTGAGAGAGCGTGTGTGTGTGCGTGTGAGAGCGTGTGTGTTTGCGTATGTGTACTGTGAGAACATGTGCGCATGCATGACAGTACCCACACAGCAGCGGCAGCTTGTAACACCGCACCATCGTGCATGTGCACCCACAAATTCTGCGGCTTTGTATGTGAGCGGCACAAGCCCTCACCTGCGGTTTCGTCCCACGCGCGAGGCAACATGCAGCAGCAGCGCTTGAACACCGCACAAACGTAGGGTTGTCCAGAACCGTGTATATACACCGTATATGACCGTATATTTGGTGATTTCCCTGCCAAAACTACCGTATACACATTGTATATATATAGTTTTGGCCAACCCTACACAAACGTGCAAATGCACCCACATGTTGGGCGGCAGACGTGTGTGAGCGACACAGTCCCTCACCTGTGTCTCGTCCCACGCGCAAGGCAACATGCAGCAGCAGCGCTTGAACACCGCACACACGTGCAAATGCACCCACATGTTGGGCGGCAGACGTGTGTGAGCGGCACAGTCCCTCACCTGTGTCTCGTCCCACGCGCGAAGCAGCAGTTCCTTGGCTCCGTAGAAGTCAAAGGTGGGCACGTTGATATCCCAGTGCACCCAGCACCAGTGCTTGCCTGTGGTTTGAATGAGGCCAAAGGCGTTTGACAATTAAAGTCACTAAAATAATGAGTGTGCGTGATCTTCAAACAAACCGATGATTTTATAGAGCAGCGCATTATCACACAACTTGCATGTACTCATGTTTTCAGGCACGTCCTCCAGGGCGTCAAACACAGTGCTATTCCAAAGCCGTGCGTGATATCTACGAGGTTGTAGGCTTGGCCAGAAGCATATATATATCCGGTGTATATACACGTTAGTTTTGGCATGGAACCACAAAATAGACGGTCATATATGGTGAATATATACGGTTCTGGCCGACCCTCACAACATCACTTACCAAACTCGTTGGGCTCTGCAAAGCGTTTGATGTCAGCCAGCCGCCAGGTCTTGCCCCCGTCCAATGAGATCTCAACACGGATGATCTTGTGGCCACCACCTGTGTTAATCAAACGCAAGACAGTATGAGAAAACCATTGAGTGCGCTTACTGCCAGCTAGACTTGCGTGAGAGCGTGATCTAGACACACATGATCTCGTGGCTTGGATTGATCTAGACGCGGGACACGTTGTGGCCGATGCCCGTGTAAATACGAGACAGGGTGAGTTTTCAATTGGATGCGCTACAGTTAGCGAGACTTGGAGCTTGATCTGGACGCACTTGATTAGGGTTGGCAACAAGAACCCTGCTTGAAAAAGTATGCGGTGTACACCTGTCTTTTTAGCAAGGGAATCACCGTACATACGGTCATATACGGTGCAGATACATGGCTCTGGAAAACCCTACAAATGAATAGTGGGCACTGCTGTATGCCGAATGCTGTGATAAGGCTGGCCAGGGCTGTAATACACATTGCATATGGCCGTGCATTTCAAGATCTGGCTGTCCAAAAAATACCGTACGTACTTAAGTACATCATACACTTACATGGGTCCGGCAAAAGAATTTTGTGGTGGATTTGAATGCAGTCGGCTTTTTTTGGGTTCCCTTTGCATCTCTTGAGCTTGCATCGAAGAGCTCAGCCTCAACACTTGGCCCCTGTGCCCACTGTCTTTTATTCGAAGCAACAGGCTGTGGGGCATTCAGTGCTCATGAGTGGTTATAATGAAGATGACCTTGGTCTCAGCACAGGACCCTTGCGGCCACTGTCAGTTCTCCATTGATACAAGTTAACACACACACACTCACACATTCAGAGCAACAGGCTGTGGGGCAGCACTGGCGACCTGTGCTCATGAGAGCGCTTATGATGTGGAAGTATTACATCAAGATCTGAGAAATACCGCAGCAAATAGGCGTGTGCGTGCAGCACTGGTGACGTAGGAGCAGCACTGGTGGCATAGGAGCAGCACTGGTAACATATGAGCATATGAGCAGCACTGGTGACATAGGAGCAGCACTGGTGACGTATGAGCAGCACTGGTGACGTAGGAGCAGCACTGGTGACGTATGAGCAGCACTGGTGACGTAGGAGCAGCACTGGTGACGTAGGAGCAGCACTGGTAACAAATGAGCAGCACTGGTGACGTAGGAGCAGCACTGGTGACATAGGAGCAGCACTGGTGACATAGGAGCAGCACTGGTGACAAATGAGCATATGAGCAGCACTGGTAACAAATGAGCAGCACTGGTGATGTATGATTACAACTGGCGGGGTGGAAACATTGCTACGGACCGAGGCTTTTGAACCATCGACAGCAGACCAAAAGTCGTGAAGAAACACACGTAGAGAAACACACGTCCTCTTTCGACCAGCTGGTTAACTGCCGACAGCAACACCCCGTCACCCGTCAGTCGGAGCTGTTGTAGCTGTTTCAGCTCAAGACCTGTTTGCGTACGTGTAGTCCTTGACAGTGTATGGCTGGCTGCCATCTCGTGGCATCACCACCACACCAATGGAGTGAGAAACACAGCATACCCAACACCCACCCACCTGCGCATGCATTGCCCTTGACAGTGTATGGCTGGCTGCCATCGTGGCATCACCACCACATTAGGGGAGCGAGAAACACAGCATACCCAGCACCCACCCACCTGCGTATGCATAGCCCTTGACAGTGTATGGCTGGCTGCCGTCTCGCAGCATCACCACTTCGTCGTGCCAGGGCTTGGCGATGGCACTGTTAATATTGAGGTCGTTGATGATGTACTCTGGCTTATACCACCACCCTGCTCGTGTATGTGTGTTTGTATGTATTGTGAGTTGCACGTGCGTGCGTGTGTGCCTGTGTGACACTGCACGTACGTGCATGGGTGCTTGCGTGACACTGCACGCACACGCATGTGTGTTTGCGTGGCGCTGCTGAGTTTGAATGGCAGCTGCATTGCCATCAAGGAAAATCAAATCATGAAGGGAGAGTGAATGACTCCGAATCATATGCAACACTGCACGCACAAGTACCTGCACACGCACTTGCACTCACGCGCACACACACATTCACATAGTACAGTCTAGCACACACACACGCACACTCACAGTAGAGTCTAGCACGCATAAGTAGGGTTGGCCAGAGCCATATATATACGGTGTGTAAACGGTGGTTTTTGCAGGGAAATAACCAAATATACGGTCATATAAGGTGTATATATACGGTTCTGGCCAACCCTACGCATAAGCACCCTCACTCACCAACACAGTTTAGTGTCATACAGTTAAGCATTGCACACTGTTAAGCGTCGTACAGTCTAGCGCACACACAGTAGAGTCTAGCACATGCATGCAGGACAACAGTCATGCACGCACACACACACACACACATGTACGCACACATGTGCACACACATGTACGCACACATGTACGCACACATGTGCACACACATGTACGCACACATCTACACACACAGACAATATAGTGTAGCACACGCATGCAGGACAACGCACCTTCTCTCGTGGCCGTCTCTTGGTCCACGTGAGATGGCAGCACACGGTTGTCCATGAAGTGGTAGTGGTTCTTGCTCTCGTCCTGTGTGGTTGCGTGTGTGTGTATGTGTGTGTGCCTGTTTGTGTGTGTGTGTGTGTGTGAGTGTGAGTGTGTGGGAGGGAGTTTGTGTATATGTGTGCTTTTATGCGTGCGTGCGTCCACGTGCGTGCATGTGCACACACATGTGAGTGGCATGATTGAAATTGCGGGAATGGATATCAGTTAGACAGGGAGAAAACAGAGACTCACACTCCATAGCAAGCGCACGGAGGAACCCACACACACATGTACACACCATTCACACAAACAGAAAGCCATAAATCCTAATCACTGAGATGTTGCACAGCCACTTGACGGGTGCAATTCACACACACACACACAAACACAAACACACACACCTCCGTCACTGAGATGTTGCAAAGCCACTTGACGGTGCAATTCACACATACAAAACCCACACACACTCCTCCATCACTGAGATGTTGCACAACCACTTGACGGTGCAATTCACACACACACACACCTCCATCACTGAGATGTTGCACAACCACTTGATGGTGCGGCCACCAACGCACACACACACATACACACACACCTCCGTCACTGAGATGTTGCACAACCACTTGACGGTGCAATTCACACATACAAAACCCACACACACTCCTCCATCACTGAGATGTTGCACAACCACTTGACGGTGCAATTCACACACACACCTCCATCACTGAGATGTTGCAAAGCCACTTGATGGTGCGGCCACCAACGCACACACACACACATACACACACACCTCCGTCACTGAGATGTTGCACAACCACTTGATGGTGCGGCCACCAATGTACCCAGGGATGATAGTGCGCACGGGGAAGCCGTGGTCGATGTTCAGCCATCGCCCATTCTGAGGACAGAAAAGGCAAGCACTGGGTGTTATTAAAAAGGGGATCTGAATGGAGTGGGATGATGGTGCGCATGGGAAAAGCTGGAACTGAGTCTTCACTTCAAAAACAGAACAGGTACGCAATCGGTGTTGTAATAAAAAGAATTTGAAAGGGTGGAATGATGGTGCGCACAGGGAGGCTGCAACCGATGTTAAGCCAGTGCCCGTTCTGAAGAGGGAAAGACACAGGATGAGCATGCAGTGTGTTGATTTTCATCAGGGAAGTGTAGCGATTTTCATCGGACAAATGCGTGCTTGAAGGCAATTGACTAACACAAATGGGCCTAACACAAATGGAGCACTTGGTACTCAAGGGGCTCCTCCTTTTTAGCCTCTGTGTGTTTCTCTTTATCAAAGATCCGCAGGCTAGGTCTATGGTTTCGCTGACGGTGGCACACTGGAAAACCGGCCTGTTTGTCCCTTTATGCCTTTCTCCTTCTGCAACTCCTTCTGCACTATGCGGCTCTTATTGATCAGAAACCTGCACACACCCACGCCCGACCCCCCACCCCCCCACTTACACCTACACACATGTACATACGGACAAACCAGAATTGTGCACATACGGCGTCAATCAGGAATGGCACCGTTAATTACGGTGCTTAAATGACGTCTACGTCACATAACCGTAATTAACGGTGAAATTCATACTGACGGTCGGAAATTCATACTGACGGTTGTAAGTAACGGTGCGGCGTCAGGTACTCAGTGGCTCAGAGTGCCAACTCAAGCTCAAGCTCAAGGGGCGCTCTCAGCGCCCCGATTTCCCCACAAACAACATTTGCGATATAAATATAAAATGTCCTCCGGAAATCAGGCCAAAAGGGCTCGTGTGGCCCTGAGTCAGTCGAGCCTGGCCCGGCCTGGGCAGCTGCTGACAATTTCCCACCGTAATAACTAATTCTTGACAGTTTCCCACCGTATATAACTGTAAAGCCGACCGTTAGATGTCAAAAATTAAAATCACCGTAAATTACGCCTGAACATTAGTTTCTGACGGTCAAAACCGTAATTTACGCCTGACCGTCAAATGACGGTTGACGGCGTCAACCGTAAAGTGCACAACACTGGGACAAACACACACAACCAAACACGCGCACTCACGTGCTTGTAGGCAATCAGGATGTCATTGGCAGGGTCCATGGCCTTGCCCCATGGCACACTGGTTCCGTAGGTGCCATCTCCTGCAGGCAGCTCTCCCTTGGGGCCGACAA
>Ga0307968_1002232_pt1:0-5000 | contig 16046 bp, 20 predicted proteins | sample OrgLakmetagen650_FD_201834 | JGI IMG/M metagenome (GOLD analysis project Ga0307968, IMG submission 201834) | Saline water microbial communities from Organic Lake, Antarctica - #650 | ecosystem: Environmental > Aquatic > Non-marine Saline and Alkaline > Saline | place: Antarctica: Organic... | reverse complement strand
CAGTCTCAGCAGTCCCACACACCAGGCATCTGCCGTCCCCTTGTCCTTGGCATCCATGTTGGTCGAGGGTACGTGTAAGTCCCAGTCAGGATCCTCAGGGCTGAGGGGAGGCTCATAAGGGGCACCCAGCAGAGTGTGAGGGATGCTGGGTACAGCATTTTGCTTTGCAGCAACTCCATTGCCATTGGCTGATGCCGCTACTCCGTTGCCGTTGGCTTTTGCTACTGCACCGCCACCATTTGCTGGGACAGTACTCACGAGGCCTTCCATTTGGGACGAGGTCATCAGGGCGGGAGACATCCTGGTTTAATCGCTTCTCCTTCGCGCACCCAGAAGCCGTGGTTGCACACCAATTTTGGTTATCTTTTGTGTTTTTTGTTGTGGCCCGCGTGCCAGGGTCAATCCATCGAGAGACACTCCCAACGTGTCTCAAGCGAAGGGGCACTCACACCGGTTTGGTGGGACCCAATTTTGGGACCCAATCTTGACCCCCTCGTTTTCATTCTTATTTTTACGTGTACAACTTCGTGCCGCAACTCTGGTCTCATCAAGCATCGTGTAGACATTACAGTCACATGTCTCTCAGACTCAGGCCCTGCCATCAGGACCTGCCCCAACCCCCCCCCCAGTTGGAACCCTCATTAAGAGAGCGTGAGGTACTAGTCTCCGATCTGTCTGCAGGCAACAAGCCAGACCAAGGCCACCTGTACGTACCTGTGAACCAGACCAGTTACGTTAAGTTTTGAATTTAAACTTCACGAGTCCTTACGTTTCTTGTCTTTGTCTACGTGAATGTGCGTACGTTTCTGTCCTCAAGGTCTTTTCTTTCCTGTCAGCATTACGTGAATTGTATGTGGTGTGCTGGCCACTTGGAAATTTACGCATCTTCGTATTTCCTTCATCAGCGGTCTCCTTCCTACTCTTGTGATTTAAGGTCAGCATTTTTCCGGTTGTGTTACAGCCCTCCTTTTTGGGGCGGAGCCCCCCAGGGCGTAGTCCCCCTTATGTTTGGTCCACTTGCTGAGTCACCACGCTGCAATTATAAAGCTTTGAGCCTCCCAGGCCATCTCAGAGTGTAAAAATTGTATGAAATAGAAGCTAATTTTGCGCTGATTCCAGAACACCCCGGTCAAACCCCCTCCACACGTGACTCCAAGGGGTCGCGTGTCACTGTTCCTGTCGGGCCAATTGGGTGTTTTTATCATATATTAAGAATATTTCCCATCATATTCTTAGCCCTTCTTGTTGTTGTTAAGTGTGGTAGAAGGCCGACCGACCCCAAAAACACGCTAGCAGCACTTGCAGCAGCAGAGCAGAGACGGCAGCAGCTTCACAGCACTCGGGAGGACAGGAGCAGTGAGTTGACCCTCCACCTGGAACTCTAGCAGGGAGCCTAGTCCACGCCGAGGACGGAGTTGCCAAGGGGGGAGGAATGTTACGTGGATATATGTATCGCACGAAGCACAGAAATGGCAACTGTCGGATTACCCTTTTTAGCAACATTTCATCATTGCAAAGACCAGGCTGCCGTCTCAGTAATGGTTGAACAGGAGCAGTGGGGTGCAGAGGGAGTCTCCCCCCCTGAATAGCTCTCACTATATTAGGTACAACTTCAGGAATGCAGCGCAGGCTCCGCCCCATTTTTTGTGATCCATAGGATTACACCCACTTGTCTGGTTTGTTTTTAGGTTTACCTCGTTCTAATAGGCTGAGCAGCCATCCCAGGTTGAATGCCTTTGTAATCCAAACTAAACAAGAAGAAAAAAAATGCTGCACTGGTACTGGTGGTAACACATTAACATGATCCCTCAGCTGAGGGAGCACTCATCAGGTGCTAGCACCTAGCTGATGCCCCCTCATCGCTGAAGTTATACAGGCCATTTAAGAACAGAAGCATTCGTACATGCACTTTGTGATCGCTTTTGCTATGTAAAGCAGCAGTAAAGCATGTCTTTTCTGCAATCCAGTGAGGAGGCGCACTTGACAGAACAAGCAGGGAGCTTAGTCCTCAGTGTTTTGGCCATGCTAACATTCGGTCCTAGATCTGTGATGAGGACTTGATGATGAGTGTTCTCTTTGTAGTTGGTGCTACCATCTGATCAAAACCACTTATGGTTCACATGATCTCATCCTTGCCTCGTAGGCAAAATTTTCTGTTTAACAGTGTTTAGTAACATGCACTTCTGAGCTTGCTCATGCAAGTAGCAGATCTGAGCCTGTTCCCAGACTGCCGTGCCTGGCTTCAGCTTGACCGTTATAGGTGTTCTGCTAATCAAACATAGATTGTGTCATTAGACTATGTCTGTGAGCAGATCTGGCTGGCTAGAGCACGCCCTCAGACACAGACTTGTTCCAAACACACATAGTTAGGGCTGGCCAGAAGCGTATATGTACACTGTATATGACTGTGTATTTGGTAATTTCCCTACCAAAAAAACGTACATATATGGTTTTGGCCAGTCCCGCACAAGGTAGTGATGTACAAAGCAAAACAAAGCAGGCGAGTCTCACACAGTTTGCAATGTAATGCAATAAGGAGCCTTTTACAGGGGAAATGAACCCTTGCATTTGCTTTTGCTTATGCTTGGACGTCTTGTGCCTGCTGTTGATTGAATGGACAAACTCCCTTTCATGTGCATTTGCCCCCCCTAGGAAAATCAATCTTACAGGATTTACAGGAATTACAGATAAAGCCATCAGTCAAAACGTGCGACTGCTAGGCTGCGCAAATAAAACGTGTAAAAACTGTGATACTTGTTTTTGTAGCTCCAGACTTGTAGCACCTACAAAAAAACCCTGGAAAGGGAAAAAAGGCACAACGCTGTTTGTGACATGTTGGGCTCTGTTATGGGCTACATTTTCCTTTAATCAATCTTACAGCAAAGTCCCCCTGCTCTCTCAGGCATCTTCTCAAGTGAGTGACTGAGCTTAATTCATGCACCCTGCTAATTATAAACAACTGTGCAAGCCTGTCCACACCACTCACGCCCTGAGAGTATACAAACTAATATGAAACATGATCTATTTATACTTTATACACTGTTGACTTCCATGTATGGTTTTACACAGTTCCTCAGAGACGTTCAATACGGTAAACTACGCATTAAATACGCATTACGCGTATAATACGGTATTGTATTTTATGCAATTTAGGAGTGCCGATTTTTGACCCAAAACCACCCAAAACGTTCCCAGTTCTTTTCCAATATATTATGTGCTTTTAATATATTATATCTAGCACTGGAAGCTCACTGAATGGCCGTTGTTGGGGCGGAAATTGCCTAAAAAGGCCAATAAACGGCAAAAAACGGGTTAAGTTTTGCGTATAATACGGCCCAATTTGTTCAATACGGTAAAATACGGGTTAAATACCATATGGCGTATTATACGAATACGCCGTATGACCCATCCCTGGTTTTACAGCATTGAGTCTTGAAAAACCGAGTGTCTTTCGTCTGATGGAATTGACTAGTTGAATATAAGAATATCCGAGTATTCGGTAGGCAGGTGGGGGGGGGGATTCGTCCTTGCTGGTTAGAAGATGGATGAGCGGAACTGGGAATCGGTATTGCTGCTTGTCTTTTTTAGTCCTGTAGAGCAAATGCATTTTGCTACGGCATCAGTACACTCGTTCCGCAAGACGCCATTATGTCTCTACTTTATTAATCTTGTAGAGATTGTGTCTTTAACTTGCTAGGAGTGGTGAACAATATTTTCTAGCAATCTGACGTGATTAATCCGTTTCGTGCGCGAGGGGTAAAGGATATTGTTTTGTAATTGCCACTGAGCAATAGCGCACCGTCTGTTGCAATACGGGTGTGTCTAAGCATCAAAGCAGCAACAATTATCACAGCATAAATCTTATCGTACCTCAAGGCCTGCTTTAGGATCTACTGTGATGTACTTGTTGGGTTGCTGATGCTGCATATTTTGATAGAAGGGGGAAATCGCTTGTATTTGCATTGTTATTCCTTACTAAGTAATACCGTGCATATGTGTTGGTAGGGTAAAGTGGCAGATGTGCAAGAAGGCTTCCTGCTTAGCAACCACGATCTGAATGGTTCCCATTCACACTTGGAAGATTTTTAAAGGCTGCAGGCACTGAATAGGCTTATATATAGGGTTGGCCAGAACTGTATATACGTACCGTATATGACCGTATATTTGGTGATTCCCTTGTCAAAAAAACCGTATATACACCATACATATATGGTTCTTGCCAACCCTACTTATATTCCTTTAGGTGCCCCGTTCCTCTTATTTTACAACGTGACCAAGGCTGCTGCCTTTGACTGGAATGATTAATTAAGGTAGCACAGAAAATGGCCAGGAAGCATTTTAATACTCGTCATATTGAGCCAGTATTGGCTTGATTTGCTGTCGATATCGGAGTTTGACAAAGAGGAGCACTGAATTAGGTTGCAAAATGTATTTTACCCAAAAGAGACACTGAAATCAGCAGCTCTGTAACAATATTTTCTAGCAATTTGACGTGATTGATCCTTTTCTTGCGCGAGGGGTAAAGGATCAGGGCTGTTGCAGTACGGTGTACGGTACGGTGTACGGTAATACGGTATGGTACGGTAAGAACGATTTTTACCTTATTTTTGAAAATTGGCACCGTATATACGGTAAGATACGGTACAATGTACGGTATGGTCCGTTTTTTTGCGGGCTGGCTGTGCAATCTCCTTGGCTGTGCAATCTGCTGCTGCTGATGAGTCTAAGAACTTGCAAGCCCTGGGGTTGAGAAGGTGCTTCTTCAGTCCTCGTTTTTGCCAGAGAGCACCCTCTGGCAATGCTTGCAGCACCACTTCACCTTGTCCTGCTGACCCTGGTGCTGGCTGGGCATAATTTCTACCTGCTGCTGCTCGTCCTGCCCTTCCTCATCATCTGAGTCCTCCTGCACCTGCTGCACACTGCTGCCAACAACCACCTCAGCAAACTGCTGGCTCGGGGGGCGGGAAGGGTGCTTTAAGAAGGGTTTGGCTCGGGGGGCG
>Ga0307968_1002231_pt1:0-10000 | contig 16048 bp, 17 predicted proteins | sample OrgLakmetagen650_FD_201834 | JGI IMG/M metagenome (GOLD analysis project Ga0307968, IMG submission 201834) | Saline water microbial communities from Organic Lake, Antarctica - #650 | ecosystem: Environmental > Aquatic > Non-marine Saline and Alkaline > Saline | place: Antarctica: Organic... | reverse complement strand
GAGCACTTATCACCATGAGTTGTTAAGGCGGTAGTGTTAAGGCGGTGTCACCACCATGAGCTCTCTTGTTTAGGGTTGGCCAGAACCGTAAATATGCACCGTATATGACCGCATGTATCGTCTCTGCTGTGGCGCAACGTCCTGAACAGCATCTGCATCGAAGGTGGCCACACTATGAGCTCTTGTTTAGGGTTGCTCTTGTAAAGGCCTTGTTAAGGCGGTAGTGTTAAGGCGGTGTTAAGGCGGTGTCACCACCATGACCTCTTGTTTAGGGTTGCTCTTGTTAAGGTGGTGTCACCACCATGAGCTCTTATCACCATGAATTGTTAAGGCGGTAGTGTTAAGGCGGTAGTGTTAAGGCGGTAGTGTTAAGGCGGTGTCACCACCATGAGCTCTTTTGTTTAGGTTTGGCCAGAACCGTAAATATGCACCGTATATGATCGCATGTTTGGTAATTTCCCAGAGCTGGTCATCTGAGGCCCCAAACAGGGGTGTTTTTGAAATGTGAATTGAGTACTGGTCCCCCAGCTGGTTACAATCAAGCTCAGGAACCAGAGGTAGCTGCTGATAGCACCTGGGCTTGATTGTAGCCAGCTAGGGGACCAATGTCTAATTTTGCGCGGCGTGGACCCCACTGTTCACTGCTTATCAGCCATATCACACCATTTACTCATCCAAATCTGGACCAATTTCAGCTCAATGTTGTTGTTTTGGTAAATAAATATCATTGCAACAAAAATGGAGTGAAACGGTGAAGTGGTTGGTGATCTAGGCCAACATATGCTGTTTTCCCATGCAAAAGCCACTCTATTAGGGATTTGGTGGTCAGCGTGGGCTTTCAGCCCAGCCAATTTGCACATAGAGCAACCCACATATATCTAAGCACATCCTCGTGTAACTCATAAGTCCAGCTTCAATTTAGAGCAACAATGGTCCCAATCGGTACCGAAAGGAGCAGTGAATGGCCTCTGAGTGCGAAAAAGGCACATATTTAGACGTTTCCCCAGTTGACCCCCTCTGGTAATTTCCCTGCCAAAATTACTGTATATACACCGTATACATTTGTGGTTTTGGCCAACCCTACGTAAGAACCGTATATATGCACCGTATATGATCGTATATTTGGTTAAACCCTTGACCAAGATACTGTATGTACATTGTATACGTATGTGGTTCTGGCCAACCCTTTCCCACCCATCCTTTAATATTCCGTGCCGATTGTGTGCACACCATCTGCCTTCCTTATTGCTTTTTAAATAAATGTCTGCACATTCTTATTTTTTTTCTTGTCCAATGACTTAGCTGTGGATGTACTGCTTTGCACACACACCATCTGCGTTTTATTTCTTTCCTTCTTTGTTCCCTGACTTATCCGTGCACATGCCTTCGCACACACGCCACCTGTGCCCTTTTTCTTTCCTTCACATCCCCTGACTTATCCGTGCATGTACTGCGTTCCGACCCATCCCCGCAGGGGGACAGCTCCGCTGTGTTTGTTGAGCTGGCCAGGCTATTAGCGCGAGTGGAGGGGGAAGGACAGCGACAGTGCACACGGGCACCTTGTGCAGTTGATGTGGAGCACAGGTTCAGGGTCTTGGCGCAGCGGGCGTTGCGGCTTCAGCTGTTGACACGCCAGCAGCACAGGAAGAGTGGTAGCGGCCCTGTGCTTAGAAGCTGATATATTCAACGATTGGGTCAGGCTTCAGCTCTTGTCACGCCAGCAGCACAGGAAAAGTGGCAGAGGCCATGTGCTTAGAAGCTGATCTTTTGATTGTTGTAAGGATGGGAGGGTAGAGACCCTGCTCAGAAGCAGCCTAGGTGTGGTTGCAAGTTTTTTTCCAAGCTTTCGCTCAGATGCCCCTGATACACTGTGCTGATGGCCGGGCACGTTTGGGACACGTTTGAGCCCAGACTTGGGTATGACATGGGCCTCGAACGAGCCCTCAAACGTGGGTCTACAGCTCCAAACTTGCTGTTTCAAACTTGCACGTTCAGGCTATACTTAACGCGTCTCTGTCTTTACTTGGCCTTAGGTCCAAGTCTTAGGGGCAAGTCTTAGGGCAGGCGTTGCTATCTTTGCTTCCTTAAAGGCACCAATTCTAAATAAAATATAATAAGAAAATGTCAATGATTAAGGGAGGGGGTTTGAAAGAAACACATCAATTTAAAATGATATGGATTCCGCGGATTTTAAAGGAATGCAAACGCACACGTGCAAAGAGAGGGTCACGCCACGGTTTACTACATCAATGTGCACTGAAGCTTCTGATAGAGAGTTCAAGTGTAGTTTTAGTTTAAGTGCGCTATGGGAAGCACGTCATGGTACCAAGGAAATGATTGGCGATTCCGGCACTCGTATCTTGGAAGCTCTCTTTGGGGCTCCATCTAGGGCCTTAGGCACTGCCACCTTAATTGTCCTTCTTCGTGCTTGACGCTAAGCGACCGATGGAGCCAGTGAGAGTAATGAGACATGTGACGAACAGGAGCCCACCATTCAGTTCGGTCTTGGAAATGACAAGAAGCTGCAAGCAAAGGAAATAGTATTGGAGGATTCTTGTGTAGTTGTCATTTCTCCTTTTGTGTGATGCAGTTTTGTAGGTCTATTAACAGGCAGGCTGCTTTGCATTCAAATCCTGTAGGCTAGCGCGTGCCTGCAACGTTTGGGTTGCATCCCATCCTAGTGGCCTCTTCGCGCACTCTGCACACTTGCAACCCTATTGTTGCAGCGCCACACACCTTTTTAAGCAACCAGTATCGCACAAACCAGCCCAACGTGTCAAGAACCAAGGAAGCAAAAGTTCCGGACGCCCACTGAAGAGCGGAAACAAGGCTCTGCCGAGAGTTCTGCACTACTGCGCATCTGCTTCTCTGGTCTTTCAGCAAAGGCCTGAGAGGGCTGATGCTGTTCCCGTGTGGCACAGGCTTTAGCTGCAGCCTGCACGTCAATTGTAAACCATTGACAAACGATTGCTCCTTATTTAACGCTTGCGAGTTGTCACAGTCTGATGTGCGCGGAGGGTCAATATAGGATCGCTTTCCTGATGAGGATGGAAAAGACAAAGGCTACGCTGGTAATGGGGTAACTCATCTAGAGCGATAATACAGGGGCACTAGAGTGCCCACACCTACATGCCCCTCATTGCCAATGTGCAATGCAAGTTATTTAAATCAGTGAAGAAGCTTGCCAGGGACTTTTGTGATTTGTTCAAGTAGTCATTGTAGGCATCCCAGCATGTATGGTAGATAATCAAGCATGATTAATGTGTGTGTGTGTGTGTGTGTGTGTGTGTGTGTGTGTGCGCGCGCACGTGTGTGTTTGTGTGTGTGCGTGTGTGTGTGTGTGTGCGTGTGTGTGTGTGTGTGTGTGTGTGTGTGTGTGTGTGTGTGTGTCTCGCTCAGGAAAAGCAAAATGAACAGCAGGTCAAAGGTGTCACTCCATGTATCCAAGCAGAGCCTTGTTCCTCATCTGCACCAGCCTTGTACTGAGAAAGAAGATTTAAGATTCTGCACACCAGAACAAATAAATGGGTCACAAATACCAAACACGAAGGCCATGTTTGTGCAGCATACTTTTTAAATTATTGCATTCTCATTGAGCCTAGCCTGCTGCCTGCTGGCCGAATGCAGATTGAGTTGCTGACCCAGCAGGGTCGTCATCAGGTCATTGTTTTTGACTTTACCCCCCCTGCTGCAAGGCACTTGGTGTTGTTGGCCGCATCCTGGCAATAATCTTGTGAGATGCGGTTGCTTTGTTCAGAGCCATCATGTCGACTGGCTCCTGAGTTGTATTATCTTTATTTTATTATGTAAAGTTGTGAAAATAAAAAAGTATGACGTACTTGAGCTCCCTCGATGATTCGCTAACTCAGGGAACAATTTTTGCACAATTCTGCAGAACAGGAGGCTATACAAATTTATTTCTTCCTCGGCACAAATCAAAACGCTGCTCCCTTATCTTCTCCCGATGGCAACTGCCTGGCCCTAAAGTCTGGCAACTACTGTCTGCCCCTGGCAGTTTCCTGATGAAGATGAGCATGTCCAAAACGAGGCGGTGTACGCTTTAACATTTCTTCAAGTCCTCAGGTCTTTGTGAACAATAATGGAAAAATGTTTACATACTCAATCTATCTGATAAGGCCTGACCTGATTTGCTTTATTATCGAGTCAGGATACAATTTGTAGTTTAACCAAAAACACAGCTTAATTCAGAATTCTTTAGAGTTGAAGCATAGGATGAGAGGTGTTATCTCTATATAGAGACGCTGAGTGGTTGGTGGCGGACCACAACACACACAACAATAAACTGGCCACTTATCATTCTCGGTTTGCTTTCCCTATTTCTAGTACTGAGCTGTCACGCCCTATGTTGGCAGCGACATAACGTGTGGCAGAGCAGTTAGTTGGTTGACAGTTGATAGTTTCTGTATGTCTTGTTCATTAAGCTGGATGTGCTAGTCTTATTGATGACCTTCATCTTCTGGATTTATTTTTGTTTTTTCGTGTTTACATGTGAGGGGGATAGCACATTTCCTAGTACTACGAGCATGAAAATGAACCGAAAGATACGGAAATGAAAGTTTCGGAAATATTGCTGCAATTGTTAATTGACAACATGTGAGCATTCCAAGAAGTATCATTAGAGGGGGATCCTTATGAGACCCTTTGCCGTGTAAAGTCTCTGATTCTAATTATTCGCCTAGTCGTATTAGCGTGTAACAAGACCAAGAATGTCTGAGTAGGCGGTCCCAGCTCCAGGAAGGGACAGTGGTGTGGCAGCCAACCATAAATGAGTAGCACCAGCACACGAGTATGAGCAGAGAGCGCACAGGTGTGGATGAACAAAACTGGTTAGAAGCACTAGGGACCACTGCGATGCAAAAAACTTACTCCTCTGCTGGATGGTTTTTCCACCTTGGAGGCCTTACTTGATCCAAAGGTGCCCCAAATTAAATTGGTTGTTGTGCTGAGTCTTATACTTTGCAGTGACGGTGATTTGATGTGACAGAGCATAGTACGGCGACGATGGTTTGATCTGACAGATTAGAGCATAGCACCACGATTCTTCATCTTGATCTGACAGAGCATTGTACCACGATACTTCATCCTGATATGACAGAGCTTAGTACCACGATTTTTCATCTTGATCTGACAGAGCATAGTACCACGATTCTTCATCTTGATCTAACAGAGCATAGTATCACGATTCTTCATCTTGATCTGTCTAACATGTTATACGCAATGTCAATAGGCTTCCTTGCACATACTTTGAAAGTGGAGGCTTAAAGGCAGTTCTCGCTCATGTGACCAATGCCCCTCTCAGCAGCCCAATCCTATTTGCTGCAACAAGCCAACCATTAACTTATGTATAATTTCCCAATAACCACCCTCAAGCCTCAGAAGGCCCAGATAAAACAAGTGCCCTGCTAATTAGCACTGACCAACCTCATAATTGTAATATCGGCGAAGCACCCCAAAACAGCTCCAGCCAAAACCTGACCCGTAAGGTAAAAGATTGGAGGGATTGGACCTACACTGATGGCAGCCTCTAAAAGAATGAAGTAGGGCAAGACACCGGATCAGGCGTATACCACCCTCACTTAAATGTTTTCACTATGTAAACCCAAAAGGCATGGGTATAACCAACACCATCTCACGTGCAGAGCTAGCAGCTATAGCAGCTGCAATCATACACGGCTACTCACATGTAGCCACAGACAGCCTTACATCACTGCACCAAACTAAAAGCGGCTCTCACACCCGAATCTCCATCGCCACCACATCCAATGAGATGTCCCTCAATCCATTGCTAAAGCAATCCGCCAATCACCATCGACCATCCACTTCTTCAAAGTAAAGTCCCATGCCGGTTCTATCGGTAATGAACATGCCGACGTCCTTGCTAAAAAGTCAGCCACCACCTACTCCGACATTGCAGACACCTCCATCAGAACAGCAGGCCCTGAGGGAAATCCATTCTACAACATCCACTGGCTTGCAAAAGAAGACATAGAAAACTAAACACAAACCCATAATCATACCCATACAACAAACATGGCCCATTCTCCTCCCCAAAAGCTCTGGTACCTACCAAATCACCGTGACGCCCTTCAAGCACATATGCATCTTCTCTTTTAACTGGGAAATGCCAAAACTGAAGCGAACTACCATGCGTACTACCAGACCCTCATCAAGGACGGCACTTCCAATGGAGCCACTAGCAATGCTTACCTAACAGCATTCAATGTCCCCTTTAAGACCAAATGTATCATTATGAAATACAGAACAGGCACCCTATATAATCATAGACATGCGGTATTGTTCAAACTCTCAACAAGTCAAACTTGCCCCCTCTGCCCACACGTAGACAGTGCCCTGCACATCCTTTCTGGGTGCCAACACACGCAAATAAGGAACATGATCACCGAAAGACACAACATAGCATGCCGCATGACCCTTAAGGCTACCAGAAAAACAGGCTCCTTAGGATTATGCATTGTCTCCATGGATATAGGCAGCAACGAACGGATGACCATGCAGATTCTCCAGATTCCTGAAACAGCCGAAAGTAGCATTGTTTCCAAATGGCTCTTCCCAACCCGCTTCTCAAATAATGAAAGTTTCACCTCCAGCCGCCCAGACATTGTGCTGGTAACTTTTATCTCTGCAAAAACACAAGAACAACAAACTACTGCAGGGGGGTGGGTTTAATCGGAGTGGAAGGGGGAAATTGAGGAAGACAGGGAGCACCCCAGCAGCACCGCCAGCCACCAATACAGCCACCTAACCCAGACAGCACCGACCTAAAGACCTCGGCAAAACACAGCCCGACATTTACCTCGTCGAGATCAAGTACTGTGAGGACACCAGACCTTTGCAACATTCTCCAAGGAGCCTCCGTTACTCTCCACATCATCCTTTTGGGTGCGGGCGGCACCATCTACAACACTCACACTTTGAAGCCTTTCAAGGAACTGGTTCTTAATTCTCAAAGAGTTATTAAATGTTTAAGACTCTGCGTGTGTTTGCTCCTTCGAGCTCTGAATTTATTCCTTTTGTAACTTGTCATCACAGTATCACTGATTTTGAGATCAATGCATTCCTGAATCAAGACTCATACAGACTCCTCAAGTTTGTGTCAGATTATGTTTCAATTTTTGACACTGGTTGATTTTGTTTCACCAGCCAATTGCCATCAGCCAGAGACTTGGGCTGTAGGCCATCCTTGTAACCCCCCTTGTAACCCCCCAAAGAGTTCTCCATGTGCACTCTGTGAAATTTGCTGCTAAATTTGTCCATACTAGACGTGCCCTTTCCAGTACTGTTATCAACTCTCATCAGGAGCCGGTTTCAAGTTATGTTTTCAACCCTCTTGATCCCGTTGATTTTCCCTTCCTTTTCGCAATGGTGGAGGAACTTTACGGTACTCGGTACCAAAGTGGCTCCTTTTCCTTTATTTATGTGGGGAGTTCTCACTGCTTGTGTAATTTTATCTTTTTTCCTTTTTATCTTTTTCTTAGCCCTGACTATCCCTAAGCCCGGAATATGCACCTCTGTTTCCCCCAACAGGAGCTCAAGATGTGTTAACTTTCTTGAGCCAGAACAATAACAAGCTTTATTTTTCCCAACTAATTGCGTTTTACGAGCAGGTGAGCAGTCGCACTTCTTGACTGAAGGCCTTTTTTTGTAAACCTTGTAAACCTTAGCCCTGACTCAACCCTAGTCCTATCTCTACGCCCAGTGCCAAAGTGCTGAGCCTAGACTCCGATCTTCTCTGAGCCTTGAGGCCCTCAATTTAGCCTTACTATACGAAGAAAAATGTGCCCTTAAGTTCTACTTCATGATGAGTCCATCACAATGAGTTCTACTTCACGAGGAGTCCTTCACGATGAGTTCTACTTCATGATGAGTTCTACTTCACGATGAGTCCTTCACGATGAGGTCCTCTTCATGATGAGTTCGACTTCACGACAAGTCCTGTCGTCTGTCCGCTGGGGGACGGAACGCATCCACCACTTCCCTCTTAGTTTGGATGTAGGGCCCGCCCGCCAGCTGTATGCAGTACGGGATGGATCTGAACACCTGCAGCATCATAAGTACCAGAAATATGCATGTGCGCTTTTTTGGAAGTGTTATGTGTAGCGTTAGTGTGTTACGTGTAGTCGAAGAGTGTTACGTGTAGCATTTGGGTGTTACGTGTAGCCTCAGAGTGTTACATGTAGCATTTGGGTGTTACGCATAGCCTTAGAGTGTTCAGTGTAGCCTCAGAGCTCAGAGTGTTACATGTAGCCTTAGAGTGTTACGTGTAGCATTTGGGTATTACGTGTAGCCTTATAGTGTTACATGTAACCTTAGAGTGTTACGTGTAGCCTTATAGTGTTCAGTGTAGCATTCATAGTGTTTTGTGTAGCATTGTGTAAGGGCCTGTGCTATTCAGCCAGTGCTGCTCAAAGCACAGTAGAAGAACGTTGCGTTGAGACGCTTCGGTCTTTGCTACAAAATGTTGAGCATAGAACTTGGAACATGCTCATCTTCTTTTATGGAACGTGTGGTCCAAAATAGTTTGCACATGTGGTCCAGCGTGTGGTCCAATATAGTTTGCACATGTGGTCCAACGTGTGGTTCAATATAGTTTGCACATGTGGTCCAACGTGTGGTGCAATATAGTTTGCACATGTGGTCCAACGTGTAATCCAATATAGTTTGCACATGTGATCCAATGTGTGGTTCAATATAGTTTGCACATGTGGTCCAACGTGTGGTGCAATATAGTTTGCACATGTGGTCCAACGTGTAATCCAATATAGTTTGCACATGTGGTCCAACGTGTGGTCCAATATAGTTTGCACATGTGATCCAACGTGTAATCCAATATAGTTTGCACATGTTATCCAATGTGTGGTCCAATATAGTTTGCACATGTGATCCAGCGTGTGGTCCAATATAGTTTGCACATGTGGTCCAACGTGTAATCCAATATAGTTTGCACATGTGATCCAACGTGTGGTTCAATATAGTTTGCACATGTAGTCCAACGTGTGCTCCAAAATAATTTGCACATGCGCGATTAATGCCAACTGTCGAACATGGATAGGGTTGGCCAGGACCATGTATGGTATGCTTTCAGGGGATTTTATAAACTTACAACATGTATGTACAGTTCTAGCCAGATCTAACAGAGCATGCAGCGGTGAGGGACTTTCGAGCAACATATATGTACAGTTCTAGCCAAATAAATATAACACAGAGCATGCAGCGGTGAGGGGCTTTTGAACAACATATATGTACAGTTCTAGCCAAATATAACACAGAGCATGCTGCGGTGAGGGGCTTTTGAACAACATATATGTACAGTTCTAGCCAAATATAACACAGAGCATGCTGCGGTGAGGGGCTTTTGAACAACATATATGTACAGTTCTAGCCAAATATAACACAGAGCATGCAGCGGTGAGGGGCTTTTGAACAACATATATGTACAGTTCTAGCCAAATATAACACAGAGCATGCTGCGGTGAGGGGCTTTTGAACAACATATATGTACAGTTCTAGCCAGATCTAACACAGAGCATGCAGCGGTGAGGGGATTTTGAACAACATATATGTACAGTTCTAGCCAAATGTAACACAGAGCATGCAGCGGTGAGGGGCTTTTGAACAACATATATGTACGGTTATAGCCAGATCTAACACAGAGCATGCTGCGGTGAGGGGCTTTTGAACAACATATATGTACAGTTCTAGCCAGATCTAACACAGAGCATGCAGCGGTAAGGGGATTTTGAGTGCTGCCACTTACGTGCTCCGGCCTGTGTCACACAGATACACAGGCAGGAGCATGTTCCATAAAAAGATGAGCATGTTTCATGTTCACCCAGTGCTCCGGCCTGTGTGCCTGTTGAGGAAGTGGGTTCTACGTCTGAGGGAGCGTTTGGTCGTCCAGACAGGGCAGGAACATCCCTCACACTAAAGTGCTCCGGCCTGTGTGCCTGTTGAGGAAGTG
>Ga0307968_1002230_pt1 | contig 16054 bp, 14 predicted proteins | sample OrgLakmetagen650_FD_201834 | JGI IMG/M metagenome (GOLD analysis project Ga0307968, IMG submission 201834) | Saline water microbial communities from Organic Lake, Antarctica - #650 | ecosystem: Environmental > Aquatic > Non-marine Saline and Alkaline > Saline | place: Antarctica: Organic Lake... | reverse complement strand
TGTATCAAGGTATACAGTCACTGCATCAAGGTATACAGTCACTGCATCAAGGTATACAGTCACTGCATCAAGGTATACAGTCACTGCATCAAGGTATACAGTCACTGCATCAAGGTATACAGTCACTGCATCAAGGTATACAGTCACTGTACCAAGGTATACAGTCACTGTACCAGGGTATACAGTCACTGCATCAAGGTATACAGTCACTGCATCAAGGTATACAGTCACTGTACCAAGGTATACAGCCACTGCATCAAGATATACAGTCACTGCATCAAGATATACAGCCACCATGTCACCATGTGGCCCACTGTACCAGTTCCATCTCTTGTACCCTTTACCAGCCTTTTACAGTTAAGCCTCATTCTGCAGGCCAGGCCTTTAGTACGGAGCATTACAGTATACAGTCACCATATGTGGCCCACTGTACCAGTTCCATCTCTTGTACCCTTTACCAGCTTTTCACAGTTTAAGCCTCATTCTGCAGGCCAGGCCTTTAGTACGGAGCATTACAGTATACAGTCACCATATGTGGCCCACTGTACCAGTTCCATCTCTTGTACCCTTTACCAGCCTTTTACAGTTATGCCTCGTTCTGCAGGCCAGGCCTTTTTAAAGCTGTGCTGTAGTGCATACTCCTGGCTTTGTTCCTGTGCCAGCCTGGCACGGCTTGAATTGTGCCTGAAATTGTGCCTAAAATTGTAGAACATTGCCAAGCTGTGCTGGGCACAGACTTTGCTTTTCCATCTGCTCGTCATTCAATGATCCCTGCCTTGATCAGAATGAGCTTCCGCTATTGTATAGGTGGTTGACATACACAGAATGAGCTTGGCATCACAGGCCATTGCATTTTAAGTTCTGCAGGACACACGTACATAGGTTAGGTACAGAGTTTGGGTCACATCACAACGATGTTTGTACAGTATTGCATGCAGTGTACACCAACTGTACACCAACTGTACACCAGCTGTACACCGACTGTACTGTACACCGACTGTACACCAAATGTAGTGTATACCAACTGTGCACCAACTGTGCACCAACTGTACACCAACTGTACACCAACTGTACTGCAAGAATGCCCTGTGTATGATCACTGTACACCAACTGTACCATCAGATGTTGTGCATGATGACGCCGTTTAATATACAACAGCGTAGTACTACTAGGGTTGGCCAGGACCGTATGTATACATCGTAATTTTCGGGGTTTTCCAGCCAAAATTACCGTCTATACACCTTTCATTTACGGCTCTGGCCAACTCGAAATATACAGCACGGTGTAGTACTACTAGGGCTGGCCAGATCCATATATATACAGTGTATACATGGTGTTTTGGGCAGGGACTTCACCAAATATACGGTCATATACGGTGTATACATACAATCTTGGCTAACCCTAAGTACTACTTTATTACAATTGTAGTACTACTGTAATGCTGCTGTAGTATTACTTTACTAATCTTACCAAGGCAACACGGCATATAACTCAATCAATGGAAAGGGACATTGTACTAAACCCTAAGAAGCTGCACAGTCTAAAAACGACTCTCTATCAACATTCAAGAAAATGAAATTACGACTTGGTTACCAAACACCACTCATTTTCCCCCACACAAATAGTGGGCTGGCACCAATTTACTCACAGCAACATGCGCAGGCGCACAGCCTCATTCACACCCCTACACCTCAGAATTAAATAAAACAGTGATTGAGATTAATAGTGCATTACCCCGCTCATTCCCTCTTTTGCTCTGTCTCAATCGCTTCCGATCATGCGTGCTCCCTCACTTGTGTATGCCCTTGCAGACCCTTGAAAATATGTGCTGGGCGCACACCACAGTAGACATAAGTGTTGTGCACTTTACGGTTGACGCCGTCAACCGTCATTTGACGGTCAGGCGTAATTTACGGTTTTGACCGTCAGAAACTAGTCCTCAGGCGTAATTTACGGTGGTTTTAATTTTTGCCGTCTGACGGTCGGCTTTACAGTTATTTACAGTGGGAAACCGTCAGGAATTAGTTATTTACAGTGGGAAACCGTCAGGAATTAGTTATTTACGGTGGGAAACCGTCAGCAGCTGGCCAGGCCGGGCCAGGCTCGACTGACTCAGGGCCACACGAGCCCTCTTGGCCTGATTACCGGAGGACATTTTATATTTATATCGCAAATCGCAAATCGCAAATGTTGTTTGTGGGGAAATCGGAGCTTGAGTTGGCACTCTGAGCCACTGAGTATCTGACGCCGCACCGTTACTTACGATTTCCCACCGTCAGTATGAATTTCACCGTTAATTAGGGTTATGTGACGTAGACATCATTTAAGCACCGTAATTAACGGTGCCATTTGTGATTGACGCCGTATGTGCACAACACTGGTAGACATTCAGTGCTCCTTTACTTGCCTGTGCAGACCCTTGTAAACATGTGCTGGGCGCACACCACGGTAGACATCCAGGGCTCTCCCACCTTCCGCAAAGCAGTGGTGCACCACCTGCAGCATTCCAGGTACGCACGCCACCCACAGTATTACAGTATTCCAGGCTCACCAGTATTCCAGGTACACCACCCACAGTATTACAGTATTCCAGGCTCACAAGTATACCAGGTACACTACCTGCAGCATTCCAGGTACGCACACCACCCACAGTATTCCAGCATACCACAGGTTCACCAGCCATCCAGGTACGCACACCACCCACAGTATTCCAGCATTTCACAGGTTCACCAGCATTCCAGGTACACCACCCACAGTATTCCAGGTACACACACCACCCACAGCATTCCAGGTACGCACACCACCCACAGTATTCCAGCATACCACAGGGCCACCATAATTCCAGGTACGCACACCACCCACAGTATTACAGGTACACTACCTGCAGCATTCCAGGTACGCACACCACCCACAGTATTCCAGTGTTCCACAGGTTCACCAGTATTCCAGGTACACCACCCACCCACAGTATTCCAGCATTTCACAGGATCACCAGTGTTCCAGGTACACTACCTGCAGCATTCCAGGTACGCACGCCACCCACAGTATTCCAGCATACCACAGGTTCACCAGTATTCCAGGTACGCCACCCACAGTATTCCAGGTACACACCACCCACAGCATTCCAGGTACACACACCACCCACAGCAACCCAGTAATCCAGGCTCACCAGTATTCCAGGTACGCCACCTGCAGTATTTCAGGTACATACAGAAACGTACCTACAGATTATCCTGAGCACACCAAACGACGAAAGCAGGAGAGAATAAACAACTCCAGATTATCCTGAGCACACCAAACCAAGACAGCAGGAGAGAATAAACAACTCCAGCGTTTCCGGTACACTGCAAAGGAAAGAGCTGCAGTATCTCAGGTACAAACAGTGGGAGGTAATTAGAAAGTGTGCTAATTAGGCGCTCTTGCTGCAAAATTTTTTGATGTGTTTCTTTAGGTTTTTTGTTGGAGACGTTTTTGCAGTGTGCAGGATGAACACTTTGACGGGTAGATGCTGAGAGGCACTAGAAAACCAGACAGTAAGCACATCTTTATAATAATGCGCAGGGGTTGACTCTTATCACCGCAACAATAGCTCAGACAGTTGGCCTGGCTTTCTCACAATGTGCAGGGGGTGACTCTATCACCCCGCATGATTGAAAATGGTAACGCACAAATTTTTAGAATGCTTAGAGCGGTTAATAAAAGACCTGGCAACATTGACCAGTCTAGGAGTACTGGTAAGCTGCTCTTCCCAGCAGAGATTTCCCAATAAATATGTCTATCAGAACCGTTGGCAGTTGCTTTTACCAGTCTGCAAAGACATCTGAATTGCAAATCGGCACCGCCGAGCGCTGTGTGACTCACAACATGCAAAATACATGTGTAAGAGGTACACAAGCATTGCTCTAGGAAGAGATGTGCTGGTTGACATAGACATAGATGTAGACGTAGTGGTAGCACAGCAGGCGTGTTGTCATTTTGTGACACTGAGTGGCAGAATACACACGTGCACATGTGGATACACAGTGAATGTCACGCACGCCAATGACTAGACTTGACACTGAGTGACAGAGTACACTCGCATCCAAGGGCATGCTTACATCATGTCACACACACACACCAATATACCAACTTGGGATGGTATGTCTTTGAAAAAAGCTTCAAGAAAACCGTCTGGTGCACAGATAGAAACAACATAAAGCTTTGCTCCCAACCACTCACACGGTTGTCCAATGATACACAATGAGTGAATGATACACAATGAGTGAATGATACACACGGTTGTCCAATGATACATACGGTAGTCCATTGATACTAAATGAGTGAATGATACACAATGAGTGAATGATACACAATGAGTGAATGATACACAATGAGTGAATGTTGCACACGGTTGTCCAATGATACATGAAGCTTTGCTCCCAACCACTCACACGGTTGTCCAATGGTACAATGATTACAATGGGGGGTGACCTTCAGCCAGGCTGTTTGGCTGGTCGGCTGCTTAAAGCTGGTTTGGTTGGTTGGTAAAGCTGGTTTTTGGTAAAGCTGGTTTTTGGTTGGTAAAGCTGGTTTGGTTGGTTGGTAAAGCTGGTAACTGGTTTTCGGCTGCTGACTGCTCACAGTTGTCCAATACAAACTTGTGGCACTGTGGTACATGTGAAGTCCAAAGAATAGGCCTATTGCTCTTGGCCCCTTATCTCTAGCTCCATGCTCTCCACGTGGCTGCCCAGTGCAGGAACCAAAATTATTGCTTGGAGAGGTCTACGCCACAAGGTTAGCAAATCAGGATGCACCATTGTCTTTCTGCGCAGGACACTGCAGGAATGGACGAAAATGCAAGAGTCTGAGAGCCCCAAAGCACGCACCATCATGCACCAGCTGTTTTCATACCTGCAGGTAAGGAATTGCTGGGAAACTAAGAGCGATAGGGACATGCCAGGCCAGTGTCTTTTAACAATTCAGCAAGTGCTCTGCCTGATGTTAACACAATCTTGCTGTCCCTTTCGCACACCTCAATTACACACACAGTGTTCATCAGCTAGGGTGCAAACCTTAACGAGCATCTGGTGTTTTCAACTGTTCATGCTGCACTAAGTGTGAGCGCACTTTGCATCCTTTTGTGCTCACACGAAGGTCGCACAAAGCTTCAGTATCCACTGTGTAAGGCCTGTCTGAAAACAATTGAAGCGCGCTCCTCTCTAAAACCACAGGACAAACGATGGCCACGCCTCACAGGCAAGCTCATTTAACAATGGCCACTTTGTGAAGGACTAAGTTAGATCATGACATCTCAACAGAGTTGTCCAAGGCCCATTCCATGGGCTTTGCCTTGCACAATGCCAGGCCTTCAATTCATGTGCAGCATCTTTCTCAATGCAGGACGAGGCTGACTAAGAAAGGCCTCCTGATCCCCATTGAATTTGATTTTTTTGGTGGAGGAATTGTTTTACCTGGTAGCCAAGGGGCTCCTTATCCTTAATTACTATAGGAAGTGGTTTTCACTGCCCGCGTATCATTTCTTTTTTTTTCAAGGCCTTCAAATCTGAATTCAACTCGTTTTTAATTATCAGAAAAAGATTTTTGTTGTAACTTACTGTGCTACACTCACTCACTCACTCACTCACTCACTCACTCACTCACTCACTCACTCACTCACTCACTCACTCACTCACTCACTCACTCCCTAACTCACACAGTGCATCATGGAGCTGGAATGGGAGCAAGCCGTGCGTGCAGTACTGCCCTTACCGCAGCAACAGGGCCAAAGCAACGGTCTGTACTACCCAAGGGCGCCCTTCCATTTCCAGCCGGTGTTAGCAAAGCTAGCGGCATCTCAAGGCATCACCCCAACAACGCAGCACAGCCACAGCAACGCATCAGCAGACACGGCCAGCGACTCAGCCACAACCACGGGCAGAGAAGTGGCCACTTACACTGACACAGATGCAGTCAGAGGTACAGCGGCAGGAACAGCTCAAGGCGGCCCAGCTGCCGCCTCTCCCCAGCTGACTGAGCATGGAGGTGCTGGTGATAGCAGCAGTTCTGTTGGGGGGCTGATGCCCTGGGGCGAGCCTTGGCTGGTCAAGGTGATGGAGGTCATGGCTAAGTCAACTGACAACCACTACACCTCGACCTCTGGGTTCCAGGTGAGAGTGGGGCTGTGGGTGTGGGTATGGGAGGAGGATGTGTGAGTGGGTGGGAGTGAGGTTAATGAATGGGGTTGGCAGGAATGGGCGTGCGCATGGAAGTGCACTCCTGGATTGGGTATATAAATGCGCCAGAACAAAAGGGTAGCGAAATGAATGTTACTTTTGTCGTGAAATGCACTCCCATTCCATGAAGCTGGTGCAGTGCCTATGTGGAAAGGTCTGTCTAATGTACAGAAAATGCTGCCGCATATACTTGAGCCCATTGCTGCTGCTGCCGCATATACTTGCGCCCATTGCTGCTGCCGCAATTTCTTGCGCCCATTGCTACTGCCGCATATACTTGAGCCCATTGCTGCTGCTGCACATACTTGCGCCCATTGCTGCTGCTGCATATACTTGCGTCCATTGCTGCTGCCGCATATATTTGCACCCATTGCTGCCGCATATACTTGCGCCCATTCCTAGCTTGTTGGTATGCTATTTTAACTGCTAGCTTGTTGTGATGTCAGCTTGTTGTGATTGCTAGCTTGTTGTGATGTCAGCTTGTTGTGATTGTTGGTATTTTTGTGATTCTACCTTGTAGTGATGCTAGCTTGTTGTGATGCTATTTTCACTCTGTGCTTTCTTCTACTAGGCAATCGAAGAATCGTGTGTACTAGGGTCTATTCCCCCCCACCTCTCTATACCACGCTTCCCTTCGTAGTGTGTACAAAGGTCTATTCCCCCGCACCTCTCTATACCACGCTTCCCTTCCTAGTGTGTACAAGGGTCTATTCCCCCCCACCTCTCTATACCACGCCTCCCTTCGTAGTGTGTACAAGGGTCTATTCCCTCGTACCTTCCTATACCACGCCTCCCTTCGTAGTGTGTACAAGGGTCAAATCACCCGCACCTCTCTCTAGTAAGCTACCCTTGAACTCACTACGCCAGGAGCACACAACGTGTGTTTTGGCAGCCTTAACTGAAAGTAGCACGTCAAAGTTGAGAGGAGCCATGTATATGCCGCAATGTCAATTGTAAAAGAGATCATATCCAAGGTCTGGCCCGCCAATATTTATTTTTGCACCAGTTAGTCATTCCGTACATCGTACATTAGTAACACACACATATATGCATACACACACATGGACTCACACACACACACACACACACACACATACTCATGCGTGCCTTGAGTAAGAGGGACCCTCTTTTGCATGCTTTGAAACATGCGTGACCAGAACACACACACATACCCATGCATGCCTTGAGTAAGAGGGATCCTCTTTTGCAGCACACACACACATACTCATGCTTTGTAACATGCGTGACCGGAGAGCTCTGGCGCCAACCCAGATGGTGTGCCTTGACAATGCTGGTGCTGTGCAGAAAGGGGTGCAGAGGGTCATTGTGACTCAGTCAGCGCGAATCATTAAGTGAGCATGACTCATTAGTAGGGTTGGCCAGAACCGTATATATACGTATATATATACACCGTATATTTGGTGATTACCAAGCCAAAAATACGGTATGTACACCGTATATATATGGTTCTGGCCAACCCTACTCATTAGTAAGCATGAGCAAAATGCAATGCGGGTCTGACACTCACCGTCAGCCTCCACATCCACACCCACACCCACACCCACACCCACACACCCACACAAGCAGGCTGCTGCATCGAGTCTGCATGCCCACTCACCCTGCTAAAACGCCAATGCTGTGCAGAAAGGGGTGCAGAAGGTTCTTAGAGAGCGAGCACAGTTGCCTGGCAGCGCTTGGAGTGTGCTGCACGGAAACTTCTCACCTGATGGACACGTCAGTCTAGACATGGGCATGCAGACTCGATGCCGCAAACTGCGTGTGTGTGTGGAGGCTGACGGTGAGTGGGCATGCAGACTCGATGCAGCAGCCTGCTTGTGTGGGTGTGGGTGTAGGTGTGGGTGTGGGTGTGGGTGTGGGTGTGGGTGTGGGTGTATGTGTGGAGGCTGACGGTGAGTGGGCATGCAGAATTGATGCAGCAGCCTGCGCCTGTGGGTGGAGGCGGATGGTGAGTGGGTATACAGACTCGATATGTCAGCTTGCATGTGTGTGTGGGTGGGTGGGTGTAGGCTGAAGGTGAGTGGGAATGCAGAATTGATGCGGCAGCCTGCGCAAGTGTGTGGAGGCGGATGGTGAGTGAGGTAGGGTGGGGTGAAATGGTGGGTAAGTCCTGCATGAAGTGGAGGATGGTTCTGCTGTGTGTGGCAAATGTGTAGGGTATAGATTGTGTGTGGAGCTGTCGATCTGTTGACATTGTGAACCTTGTGTCTATGCAATCTATTACTAGTCAGGTTGAAGGGTAAGGGAGTGGGAGGAGGTGTTCACTTTCTCAGACAGAGTAGGCCTGCCGGAAGGAAGTGACAGCAAAAATTAAGCCTAGCAAATAATTCAGAGGTACAAACAATACGTGGAATACACAACTGCAAATTGAATGTCTACCTTGGTGCGCTTTGAATCATTAAACACTGTCGGTTTTCAGATTGCACTTTACCATGCCGTTTAAAAACTTTGCCTTGTAACTACAAGACCTTGACACATGCTGAATGACAGCATCCGCTCCATAGATAGACTTTAGTGGGCAGCTCATTTGTCACATGCGCTATTTGAAACCCACCCCCTCTGTCACAGGGCCTTGGCACTTCATGCTGAACGACAGGGGCCGCTCCATGGGCACCTCCATGAGGAGGCAACGTGCTCTACGGCGGAGGGGCCTGTTGGAGTGCTCTGTGACCTGGAGTGTGTGGGACACTTTTACGAGTGGGGAAAGGGCTGGAAAGGTGGGTGGTCTGGAGTGTGTGGGACACTTTTATGAGTGGGGAAAAGGCTGGAAATGTGGGTGGTCTGGAGTGTGTGGGACACTTTTACGAGTGGGGAAAAAGCTGGAAAGGTGGGTGGTCTGGGGTGTCTGGGACACTTGTGCAAGTAGAGGAAAGGCTGGAGAGGTGTGTGTGGTCGCGAGTGTGTTGCAACTGTAGGTCAGGATTCAATGGCGTCATGCTTTGCAATACCCCGCAGCCTAAGTGTGCGGGACAAGGTTTAAAGTAGGGACCTAAAGAAGTAAGTTTATTGTGAGTCTTTGGGAGGGCTTGAGGGCGTGACATTTCAAATGAGTGTTGCTTCCTGTGGCTCCTGAGGCGAATGCAAGAGAGAACGAAGCCAGAAAGTATGTGTTTGGCATATGTATTTTTGGTTGGCCAAAATCACCAAGCCGACACAAACCAGTGCCTCATTACAAGTCAAGAGACCTAAATTTTATACTTTGTAGCAAGGAACAGGGCCATGTGGTATGTTTGGGGTGTGTTTATTCAAAGGGGATGGAACTGACAAGCAGGCAGGTCACACACACACACACGTGCACGCGCACACACACACACATACACACACACATTACAAAATGCAGATGAAGTACCTTGACAACCTGTTGCGCGCAGCGACCCAGGAAGAGGTACGTGTAGGACCAGACAGCGTTTTGTGTGTGTATGAGCGTGCGTATGAGCGTGTATTACTGAGTTGTTGTCACTGTCAAGTATGCATGTGCTGTTCCTGCTGTGACACGCGCAACTGTTGCCACGATTCAACTCCAATGATGATCTCAGCCCCGTAACAAGCATGATCACATCAAGATCACCTTTTGGCATTTCCGTGTATAAGTATAGGTATTTACGCATACAGGTGTTTAACACCACCGTGTTCCTGGGGTATAGGATAACGTTAAATATACGGCGTTGGCCAGAACCATGTACGTCATAGATCATACGTAATGTGCACACTGAAACCGCGCTTTTTTTACTTCTCATCTAAAGGGCGGCCATGACACTTTTTTCAGAAGGTTTTAATCCAAAGTAGTGAAATCACAGTACTGTTGATGGGTAAGCCATTCACTTCCATTATGACCGTGCCTCGTTCCTTGTATCTCCACAGGTGCACAGGCAGGGCAACTTGCTGCCCGTGGGATGGGCCCCTGATGTGGTGCAACGAGTGGAGGCAAGCTCTTCTGCCTTGGATGCTATACCTGAGGAAGAGCCTTCCCCTGAAACCCTTGCACAAAACTTCCAGGCCCCCGATGCACAAATTACTCATAGGTACAGCACACAGTCTTACACACACACACACACACACACACACACAACCAAACAAGTGTGCACGTGCGCGTGTGCACATGTCTGCCTGCACGCATATACACATGTGCTCATCTATCTTCATACATGTTTGTGGCTACCAGTATCTTCATTTCCTTCACTTATGAAGCTGTCTTAAAGAGTGTTTCCCCGATGTTGTAAGCTTTCAATTTCAATCCACAGTTCACTGGAGGTTTTCTCGCACAATTCTTTGCCTGCGTGTGAGGGGGGTTTAGGTGGAGACATTAGCTGGGGGGTTGGGGGAGGGGAGTCGAACTGGCTAAGCACTACTTTTCAAGTGTGTTTTTGGATCGAGAGCCTTTTGACGTGCTGATCGGAAGAGAGAGTTTGAATTTTGAGTGAATCAAAACGTGTTTGCCACTAGGATCCTCTCTAGTTCCTTGTTTGCCTCAATCCCAGGTTACGCACAAGGCTGATCAAGACTTTGCGGGAGTTTGCCAGGGCGGCTGCTCTTCTACCCTCGGGCCTGGAGGTGCAAATGCCTCAGAGGGTGAGTGCGAATAATAAAAGGAGGAGAAGGAACAACGACAGCAAACGCAGATTTTTCCGGAGGTTAAGCCATTTTGATTGAGGGAAGGGGAGGCTCTTTGGTACCGAGTACCGCTAAACTCCTTTACCAGCAGACAAAATGGCCAAGTCAGAGAGGTCCAATAAATTTTAAAAGGAGAAAAGAGGTCACAAAGAGACTGCAAGTGCCTGTGAGCTGCCTGCAGCATTCCTCTCCCTACTTTTGTGCAATGGAGATGTGCGGGTCATATGTAGGGTTGGCCAGAACCATAAATGTACACCGTGTATGTAGGGTTGGCCAGAACCATTTAAGTTTAATTATAAGTAATATACGGTACGCTGTATACGCCGTATAATACTGGGGGGGGGGGCCGTATTTACGAACTGTATTTTCCGTATCAGACGTCGATAGGTATTATACGGCATATTTCCGTATATACGCGTATTTCGTGTTTCCAAACAAAAATACGGTGCAAAACCATGTTTCGAATCGTACACCCCAGACTCAAGTTCGAATCCCAGCAGGAACAGTCATTTTTGCTCCTCGGGGTCGATTTTATTCTTTGCGACTCCTTTAAGTAAGCACTCCCTTTGCTTCCCACTTTCTTTTAATGCACGTGTTTGCATTATCACAGATCACAAGGTTTTATTGGTGGTTAGAGTAGTTGGGCTTCTTTTTGCACTGGAAATGGCCATTTCTTTTTCGGCTTTGGACAGGCTTTGCCCTTCAAACTTTTTTTTGGTGGCACAACTAAATTGGATACAGGTGTGCAGCTCTCCAGGAGTTACAAAATGAGCCCATTATGATTTAAATTTGAAGGGGACTGATTTCTCCGTACGTACGGAATACGGTTTTCTATGGTATATACCTAAATACATACGGTATATACGGTAATTAAAAAGTTGATATACGGTTCTGGCCAACCCTAAGTATATGACCATATATTTGGTGATTTCCCTGCCAAAAATACCGTATATACAACGTATATATATATGGTTCTGACCAACCCCATAGCAGGAGTAGGTGAGCTTCCTGGATCAGTGTGGGTGTGTATACCCATGCCGCCCTTTCGATGAGTGTGGGTGTGTATACCCATGTGTGTATACCCATGGGTGTGTATACCCATGGGTGTGTATACCCATGTCGCCCTTTCGATGAGTGCACGCACACCCTCTGCCCCGGCGCACCCTTCATACCCTCCAAACCTACGCCACCTCCCAGCGCACCCATACTTTTCCCTTCCACCTTATTCTCATCCCAGCAAACCCTATTCTTCTCTCTCCCACCTTGTGTTGCATTTCAGCACACTCGTTTTTACACCCTCTCTCTCTCTCTCTCTCTTTCTCTCTTTCTCTCTCTCTCTCTCTCTCTCTCTCTCTCTCTCTCTCTCTCTCTCTCTCTCTCTTTAACTCTCTCTCTCTCTCTCTCTCTCTCTCTCTCTTTTTCTCTCTCTCTCTCTCTCTCTGCCTGTCTCTCTCTCTCTCTCTCTCTCTCTCTCTCTCTCTCTCTCTCTCTTTCTCTCTCTCTCCCACTTCATATGTAGTAACCCCAGCGCCCATGTTTGGCTCTCCCACCGTACGTCTTGTCTCAGCGCACCCATTTTCTCACCCATTTTACGGCAGGGAGGAGACACCAAGAAATCGACCGCCTTACAGATGCCCGAGTTTGTGCAGCAGACCACGGACATAGCGGATGAGGTTGATGCTGTGGTGCAGCGTCAGCTACTCATATTCCGCAAGGAAGCAGCCCACAAAAAAGGGGAGCATCTACCGCCACAGGATTTGCTATTGCAGATGCAGCAGACATATCGATCTCACTTCCACATAACTCGGCCGCAGCAGCAGCAGCAGCAGCAGCTGCAGCAGCATGAGCAGCCAAACCAGCAGCAGCGTGAGCAGCAGAATAGCGATTGCGAGCGGACCTCTGTTTTCTACGAGGCAGATGGCTCACCGCGCCACCGCTACGTCAGGTCGCTGCCTGCACTGCAGGTGTACCGCCTACGGGACGTATCAGCTGCATTTGGACATCTGGAGAACCTCCTCTCCTGGAGAGACGCACAGGTGAGACGTCTGTGCTGCACGTGTTCCCGGGAAGGGACTTATCGGCTGTGTGAACGCATCTGGGAAACCATACATGTACCCCCAGAAGACAGAAACAGGTGGGGTTGGTCTTCCATCCTGTCATAGGTGAAAAGAGGGAAAAGTCCGGGCAGTGGTTATGCTTCTAGGCAGGAGTCCGTCCAGTCCATAAAGGAATGCATTGTTAAAAGTGCTGGAGGAGCCATGTGTTTCTTTAAGGTTTTTGGGTGTTTAGCTACACAAGGTGCTTTTGCTGATAAAGTGTAGGAACTGAATATTTACCCAAAAAAAAGCTGGCTACGCTAAAATTTTGGTATATGTGATGTGAATGAAATAATGTATTGAAACTAATTATAAATACTGGACACTGTCATAAGTTTGTATATTTATTGAATCCTTGCCCTTTGTCTCCCTCCCCCCCTAAGTCTTTACTCTGCGTCCTCTCTCTCATCACTCATTTCCATCAATTCTGGCTCCAGCCGCTGCTGCTGTGCATAAGCTCCTGTGCGCCGCTTCTTTGCTTCAAACCACTTTTGCACTGCTCGCAAGAAGGGAAAGTCCCTAAACGCCCACATGCACTGGGTTGCAAGCACAAGGCATGCGTTAAAGTGATCTGACAACTAGCGGTTCCATCTCTCATCCTTGATGAAGGCGAGCTTGCTGAAAATTCGCTCCTCCTCCACTGAGCCAGGCACTTGCACTAGTGCTATGTTGGCCAAGGGTAGACACTTGCTAAGGCTGCATTTGAGCTCGACGCTTCTGCTGACAGTGTGCCAAAAGAACGCAGTGGGCTTGCCCACACGCTCTGCACCAGAGAGCAAGCGGTATGCTGTGTCTCTTTGCTTCAAAAGTCTTGTCTTGTCAAAGGGAGCTGGAAAGTCTTGATCCAAGTTGGAAAGGATAGGCTGCTGGCTGCTGCCATAGCTTTCCGCCAAAGATGCTGCTGCCTTGTCCCACTTCTCACGGTGCTGCTTTCGCTGCAAAGCTGCTGCTGCTGCGCGCTGCTTCTTGCTATCTGTTACCTTGCGGGGCATTTCACGTGTAAATTGGCAGTCGTTGTAAAGCTGCTGGAGCTCCTGCTGCTGCTTGTAAACTACCATAGGCCGCTGGTGCTGAAGGAGATGTCATTGCAAACTGCACAAACCTCAGGCGTATGGCTGCTGCACCGGCTGCGTGCGACAGTGAGATGATGCTGGGCTCTCTCTTTTGCTGTAGTGCTTGCTGCTCCTTCCATGCTTCCCATGCGTCCACGTTTTGCTGGTGCTGCGAGATTGGAGCAGTGACCTGCTTTTGGGCTTGCCACGTGCATGGCAAGCACTTATCCGTACCCCCCTCCCGCTCTTCAAAGTACTGGTGATGGTCCTCAGGGACTCTGCTGCTGAGGGAACCAATCACGCGTCCACACCGCCTGCACTTACCCCCCTCTCCTGCTTTTAGTTCTGCCTCTAGTGCTGCTCCTGGTTCTGCCAGTGCTGCTTGTGCTGGTGGAGGCGCTGCAGCAGGTATTGCAGCTTGTGGTCAGGTGGCTGAGATGCTACTGGGGGAGCTGCTGCAGCTTGTGCTGTTGGAGCTGCTGGCATGGATGGGGGGGGCATGGAGGGGTCGAGAGGGGTAGGAACTTGGGAGCTCTGACCAGCTGTAAAAAATGCTGGGGGCTCTTTTGGCCCCCAGAGGGCTTGGAGTGACTCATTTCCAATTTAAACTTATAAATTATTGGCTACACTGGGTGGTCGACAGGAAATTTGATGTCGCTACCAGGCAACGTTTGGCTACACTGGGTGCTCAGCCCGGCAGGGCGTCACTGTGTCGTACCCAAAATGGCCAAAATGCAACACCGAAGAGACGTGTCGCGGTTATGAGTATAATGCCTTTAGCCGAGGGAGCTCTGGAGGCTCAGAATATTTACGCAAATGCGTCAAGTGATGCATTGCATATTGTTCAAGTGGATAACGCCTGTAGCCGAGGGAGCTCTGGACGCTCAGAACATGTACGCAAATGCGTCAAGTGATGCATTGCATATTGTTCAAGTGGATAACTAGGGTTGGCCAGAACCATATATATACGGTGTATATACGGTATTTTTGGCAGGGAAATCACCAAATATACGGTCACGGTCACATACGGTGTATATATGCGGTTCTGGCCAACCCTATGTATAACGCCTGTAGCCGAGGGAGCTCTGGGCGCTTAGGACTTGGACGTTCACTTATACGTCAAGGGGGTTCATTGCAATGTTGGCAAGGCAAGTACAGGGATGAGCGTGCTCTGCTGCAGCGGCAAAGCAGTGCAGCAGCAAAAGAGGAGGACTCGACGCGCTGGTAGCTGGTAGGCTGTGCCTCAAAATCGGCTCTGTCACTATCAGGCTTGTGCAACTACGCCGTCTTTCGGCTTTTTTGACCTTCTAGACAATTCGTACCGTATTTGCGCGGTGCTAGTACGGTCTGTTTGAAAAGTACGGTCCCAACCGTACAAGGACAATGCCACCATACAGTACGATTTTGACAGTAATTTGGCCGTTTGGCTCCAATTTCGGCCCATAATTTTTCTTTTCTTTCTGCAATAATTGTTATTGACCAGAAATCAAGTACTGCGTTTGACTTTTGAGTTTCCATGCAAGCCACTGCTAGGCCCTTCCCCCGAGCTGATGCAGGCCCAACCCAGCCTCGGAGTCGTTCAGGGAAGCATTGTGTGGCGTCAGCACATAAGGGGGGCATGCTGGAGGTGGATATGGGAGGTGTTGGGGTGGTGAGACCTTTCTGAGGCCATTTTTGCACTGGCAGTGTCAGCTTGGCACCGTACCGTACCCTGTACCGTAATCTATCGTCTAGACGGTAAACTACGGTCACCAAAGTAAGCTTAGACGCCGTATTTTAAGAAAAGACGGTCCGTACCGTTCAAATCGTACCGTACCGTCTGACCGTACTTGCACAATCCTGATTAATATAAGCGTGCCCAATTATAACTTACATTAATAGATAATATTTTTAAATAATAGATAATATTTTTGAATAATTTGCTTGTTGGCAAATTTGTTTCCAACAGTGAGACTCTACGTCGTGTGCTGAAGGCAGATTTGCATCTTGCTTCTTTTGATAGTTCTTGCTGGTCTGCTCAAGTCTCGAATGCGTTCAATGGACTGCAAAGTAGTGCAATGTTCAA
>Ga0307968_1002229_pt1 | contig 16055 bp, 17 predicted proteins | sample OrgLakmetagen650_FD_201834 | JGI IMG/M metagenome (GOLD analysis project Ga0307968, IMG submission 201834) | Saline water microbial communities from Organic Lake, Antarctica - #650 | ecosystem: Environmental > Aquatic > Non-marine Saline and Alkaline > Saline | place: Antarctica: Organic Lake... | reverse complement strand
CATACATACATACATACATACATACATACATACATACATACATACATACATACATACATACATACGCACGCACGCACGCACGCACGCACGCACGCACGCACACACACACACACACACACACACACGTACGCACGCACGCACGCACGCACGCACGCACACACGCACACACACGCACACACGCACACACGCACACACATATACATACATACACAAACACACATGCACACGCACACGCATACAGGAGCTGCTCCCAGCAATGGCGTCAGTGGTGGGGCTCAGGAGGAGGAGGAGGAGACCCCTCAAAAGTATGAAAGCGAGGTGAGTGTGTGTCCTGCCTGATATGTGAAACAACCGTTTGTGTGGTTGTCTGTGTGCACATTTAATTGTGCATAGCATACAAAGTGAGGAATGAGAGGGATTGACAAGCAGAATAGACAGGCAGCGTATCGCTCTTCATGTAGAAAAAAAGCACTAGTGTTAGTAGTCCTTACGCTGTGGAGATGTGTTTTCTGTGTTAGCATGGCTTTTTCAAGCACAACTGGCCCTGTTTGCTGCACTAGAACTGTTAATCTGTTAATTTGTGTATGCAGAAGTAAGAGGTCATGTAGGATTGTGACCTACACTATCGTGGTTGCCTTCAGTGCTTGTCTCTAAGCTTGCCTCCAAACTCCATCAGCGCTCTTCACCATGCTGGACAAACCCTTAATAGTTCTTTTACCAACGCTCTTCAGAAGCCTTTCCTGTGATTAATTTAGGGAATTATTTTGCTGCAATCAATTGTTCCATCTGCATCGTGCGCAAGGTGACGGAGGAATTACTGACAAGGATCGATCAAAATGCCCAATACTGTGGCCCTCACAGCTGCACAAGAGGAAACGGAATCAGAAATTTGGCCAGAGTTCGGAAATTTAGCCAGAGAAGAAGAGCATTCAGGAGCGTTTCCACTTCAAGATTTCAGCCATGTGCATTTAAAAGGCACATTGAATAGCGTGCTCTGTTGCAAGCTTGTCATCTACAAGAAGGCTTCTGAACAGGATTCGCCTGAACCATCATTATACGGTGTACTTACGATAAAAAGAAAATTTTCGGCAGGGAAATCACCATATTTACAGTCTTATATCTTATATGATATATGGTGTATATACATGGTTATGGCCAACCCTACTTACTAACCTCCTCTGGTTAGATCATGCTTAGGGTTGGCCAGAACCATATATATACGGTGTACATACGGTATTTTTGGCTTGAAAATCACCAAATATACGGTGTATATATACGTATATATACGGTTCTGGCCAACCCTAATCATGCTGGGTGTGTTGTCATGTCCTGGCGTAACCTTTCCCTTCCCTTGTGCTGTTGTAACTGCAGGTGGTGGCTAATGATGAGGCAGGGGCTGTGGTGTACAAGGTAAGGGCTGTGTGTACATGGTAAGAGCTGTGTGTACGAGGTAAGGGCTGTGTGTACCAGGTAAGGACTTCAGGTTAGGGCTGTGTGTACAATGTAAGGGCTGTGGTGTAAAAGGTAAGGGCTGTGTGTACGAGGTAAGGGCTGTGTGTACGAGGTAAGGGCTGTGTGTACAAGGTAAGGGTTGTGGTGTACAAGGTAAGGGCTGTGTGTACGAGGTAAGGGCTGTGTGTACGAGGTAAGGGCTGTGTGTACGAGGTAAGGGCTGTGTGTACGAGGTAAGGGCTGTGTGTACGAGGTAAGGGCTGTGTGTACATGGTAAGGGCTGTGTGTACGAGGTAAGGGCTGTGTGTACATGGTAAGGGCTGTGGTGTACAAGGTCTGTGTGTACAAGGTAAGGACCTCAGGTTAGGTCTGTGTATACAAGGTAAGGACTGTGTGTATGAGGTAAGGGCTGTGTGTATGAGGTAAGGGCTGTGTGTACAAGGTAAGGGCTGTGGTGTAAAAGGTAAGGGCTGTGTGTACGAGGTAAAAACTGTGTGTACCAGGTAAGGGCTGTGGTGTACAAGGTAAGGGCTCAAGGGTGCAGAGACTCAAAATTGGCTGCACTCAGTGCGTTTTCAAGGGTCATCAGATCTTAGTTGGCAAGCTGTGTGTAGACGGTCAACAGCTGTGTGCGCTTCTTAATGTGTGTTGGCAAGCTGTGTGCAGACAGTCAACAGCTGTGTGCGCTTCAAAATGTGTGTTGTGATGGCTGTTTTAAGTAAGAAATGGGTACGAGGGTCATCAGATCTTAGTTGGCAAGCTGTGTGCAGACAGTCAACAGCTGTGTGCGCTTCTTAATGTGTGTTGGCAAGCTGTGTGCAGACAGTCAACAGCTGTGTGCGCTTCTTAATGTGTGTTGGCAAGCTGTGTGCAGACGGTCAACAGCTGAGTGCGCTTCTTAATGTGTGTTGGCAAGCTGTGTGCAGACGGTCAACAGCTGTGTGCGCTTCTTAATGTGTGTTGTGATAACTGTTTTAATGGGTACAAGGATGAGCAGGATTGAGCTGGTCACTACCTCAGCAAATTGCCTTGCAGGTAGAGCTGGCTGTTTAAACTTACCGTATATGTAGGGTTGGTCAGAACCGCATATACACACCGAACATAACCGTTTATTTGGTGATTTCCCTGCCAAAAAAATACTGTATATACACCCTATATATATGGTTTTGGCCAACCCTACGTATATGGCACGTATACCCGCAGCCAAGACCCAAGGCGTTGCATTATAAAAAACGTATCATATGCATATTGCAATTGTACGTACCCTCTCCCTTGTGACGCAGGCAAAGGCTAAGATGTCGCATTACAAGAAAGATGACACGCCAGATGGCAAACCCGGTTGGGACTTTAAGGGCGTGGGCATGCTGATGATGCGGGCGCCCAAAGACGCCGCCGCCAAGCCCTTTGTGACCTTTACGACGGAAGCGGTGTGTGTGTGTGTGTGTGTGTGTGTGTGTGTGTGTTGTTCGAGCGTGCTTTTTGCTTTTGTGAGAGGACTGACAGCATGGGTGTCCAAGCAATTCTTCTTGACCTTGACGTCAGAGGCGATGATTTGTCTCTCATGCCTAAATGTGTAGGGTTTGTGAACGGGGACTTGCGAAGCCATCAAAACTCATCCTCCTAATTCTACGCATTCCCTAACATCCCCATCTAACAGAAACATTTCCAAGCCACCTCTTTTTTGCCCCATGCTGCAGGGGCGGGTGCTATACATAGCAAATATAAGTAAAACCATGAAGATGATCGTGAACGACTCCTCAAATACCCTGTCGTGGTCAGCCCCCTGGGCCCCCCCAAAGCCTCTCTCCTCTTCACCCCAGCCCGACGGACCAGATGCCGAGCAGCCAAAGCCTGCTGACCAGCCCACGCTTCCCACGCTTCAAATGGTGCGCTTCCAGCTCGCCAAGGGGAAGCACAGCGAGCTGAAAGCGGAGGTAGAAAAGTTGCAAGAAAAGATGGAGTGATGAACAAACTATTTAGTTGTAATTATTCTACCGGTTTGTTTTTTATCCTGCTGCAGCTGCATGTAAACGGTTAAAACTTCCGAAGGTGCAGGATGAAGAAACCAGGACAGGAATTTGGACGATCATACTGGAGATTACCAAGTCCTGAGAGGTTTGTCCTGAAACCTCTTACACAGAATGCTCAAGTGTGTAGGTGCTCAATGATTAGAGAGCGAAACAAGGCGGCAATGGCGAGACCGGATGAAGTGGAATATTATCTGTGTAAAAATTTGGAAAACATTAACTTATATCCAGATTCTCACACAGATTATATCGATCGAAAAAGCTGCGACGTCCTGGGATTAACCGATTCGGTTGGGTGGATGTAGGCCCTTTTCCCTTATGCTTGTATACATTCTTGCATCTAGCATATTTCTATCTGTTATGAACAAAGATCAACAGGTTGCCTTTAAGAATGGAGGGAGCACTGTTAAGACCGTGCAGTTATCAAGTTGGTGGCCACTTGAGTAAAGGTAGGTGTAATGAGCCCATGTGCGCACGCTCGCACACACACACATTCACAAACACACACACACACACACACTCACAAACACACACACACACACACACACACATTCACAAACACACACACACACACACACTCACAAACACACACACACACACACACACACACACACACAGACACACACACACGCACGCACGCACGCACACACACACGCACGCACACACACGCACGCACGCACGCACGCACACACACACACACATGCACACACGCACACACACACGCACACACATGCACACACACACTCACACACACACACACTCACACACACACACACACACACACACACACACACACACACACACACACACACACTTTCCCCCTCATGCATGCGCACTTGCCTAACGCACATGCACGCATACACATTCATGCCCTCTCATTTTTTGAAGTGTGTGAATACTAGCAGCTGATCAGTCTCCAGATACCCTTGTGGATGGTGCTGGTCACTTCTATAAGCCGTTCCAGGTAGGCGCAGCTCACTTGACAAGAACCATCAAATCACACATGACATCAACGAGGCATCCTTCCGAAGGTGCCTAGGCCATTGTACATTGTGCAACATTTTAGCATTTTTCTGTCATATCTTGCACTCTGATCCATACAAAAGCTACTTGCAGCTTAGCAAGAACCTATCATAGCAGTGGTCCAGGATGTGTGTACCGGACTGTACCTGATTAGCATACATTGAAGGAACGCGATCCGGCTTCCCTTCCCTTCCCTGTCCTTCCTGCCACTCAGGACATCCGCAGCGCGCGTGAAGCAGCCTTCTACCACGCTGTTTGGCCAGCCGAGCTGCGCAGTGCACTGCCTGCTGTTGCAGTCCCCCTGCAGCAGGGTGGGGTGGAGTTTGGGGGGCAGACGCATGATGAGGATCAAGTATTGGCAGGTCTGTGGGGACAGGGCAAGCATTACGGCACGCAGCAGGCTCAGCCCAGGCCCCAGGACATGCTGGCACTTCGTCCATTCATCCCGCAGTTCTGTGAGTGATGAGGCTGTGCGGGATGAGTGAATCTGTGTGAGTTGGGCATCAAGGCTGTGTGGAAGGGGAAAGCTGTATGGGAGACCCAATATGTACACTTGGTGGAGGATGCGTGTGTGTGCCTGTTCTGTGCACTTCTGTTCTGTTTTGCATTCCTTGTCCCAGGGTTGTGTGTGCATAAATGCTGCGTGCCTGGGAGGGGCATGCTTGGGTTTCAGCAGTTTTGAGTGTACATTTGTAAAATGCATAAACCGAATTCCCTATCAATTCCACCTACTTATACACCACCAAGCACACACTGATCTGGTCATTCCGTTACTTTGTAGAACACCAAGCACAAGCAGCACTGTGCAACCCTGATCTTGTGCTTCTGGGGCAACCCTCTGATCTTGTGCTTCTGGGGCAACCCTCTGATTGTGCTTCTGGGGCATCCCTCTGATTGTGCTCCTGGGGCATCCCTCTGATTGTGCCTCTGGGGCAACCCTCTGATCTTGTGCTTCTGGGGCAACTCTCTGATTGTGCCTCTGGGGCAACCCTCTGATTGTGCTTCTGGGGCAACACCTGGTTGCAGGTGGTGTGGTCAAAACAAACGGACGCAAGTACATGGTCCTGAAGGACGTGTGCAGCACATACAGGCAGCCGTGTGTGTTGGATGTTAAGGTGAGAGTCATATGCGATAAGAATTAGGGTGAAAGTCACATGCAATATGGTGAGAGTCATGTGTCATATGCATTAAGGACTAAGGTGAGAGTCATATGTGTTAAGGAATAAGGTGAGAGTCATATGCAATATGGCGAGAGTCGTGTGTCATATGTACTAAGGCCCAAGGTGAGAGTCATATGCGTTAAGGATTAAGTTGAGAGTCATATGCATTATGGTGAGTCATGTGCCATATGCATTAAGGATTAAGGTGAGTGTCATATGCATTATGGCGAGAGTCATTATGTCATATGCACTAAGGATTAAGGTGAGAGTCATAGGCAATAAGGCGAGAGTCATATGCATTAAGGATTAAGGTGAGAGTCATATGCATTATGGTGAGAGTCATCTGCATTAAGGATTAAAGTGAGAGTCATATGCATTAAGGTGAGAGTCATATGCATTAAGGATCAAGGTGAGAGTCATATGCATTAAGGATTAAAGTGAGAGTCATATGCATAGCCGTCATTCTGTCATGTGGTGTCGTGCGGTTTCACACCGTTGCTTTCTTCTTTCCCTCTTCTTCTTTTGTCAATCTTTGCTCTCGACTTGTCGCTGACACTATTTGCTGCAAGTGTGTGTTTGCACCAGTGTTTTCATAATACCAGCAACAAACAGGTTACTGTCATGCATTTGTGTGATTCCAGTTGGGCTTTGCCTCTGTTTACGACTGGGCAGACGAGAAGTACAAGGCCAAATGCAGGTGTGTGTGTGTGTGTGTGTGTGTGTGTGTGTGTGTGTGTGTGTGTGTGTGTGCGCGCGCGTGCGTGTGTGTGTGCACCTGTTTCATCCAGGCCCTTTTTAAAATATCATTTCACGACTTGAGTGCCTCATGTACAGGGTTGGCCAGTACCGTGTATATACACTGTATATGACCGTATGTTTGGTGATTTTCCTGCCAAAAATACCATATATGCACCGTAGATAAATTTATGACCGTTGCAACATAAGGCTCATGTAAAAGAGGCACAATCGCTGTTTAAGCTATACAAAAGCAGGCCTAGATGAATGCGGTTACACAAAACCAGGCCCTAGGTACATGAGGAGGGTTGGCCAGAACCATATTTATACGGTGTATCTAAGGTATTTTTGGCAGGGAAAAGCACCAAATATACAGTCATATACCAGTCATATACGGTATATATATACAGGTCTGGCCAACCCTAGACATGTGACGTGTAGTACACGTACTTCTGTCGACCAAACATTGCAGTAGGTATGGTGCTGTTATTGCACAGTTTTGAAAGAGCTGAAAAACTGCTCTGCAAGATCCACGTGCAAGCAGCTTCACGACTTGTGTGTGTGTGTGTGTGTGTGTGTGTGTGTGTGTGTGTGTGTGTATGTGTGTGTATGTGTGTGTGTGTGTGCGTGCGTGCGTGTGTGTGTGTATGTGTGTGTGAAACATGCTGCGACACTACAGTTTTCTGCAAGAACGACGTGCTAGCAACATCAAACTTCTCCTGCTTGCATTACTCCCTTTGCTCGTGCAGACAACTTTAGTGTCGCAGCATGTCACACACACACACACACACACACACACACACCGAAGTTTCTCGTTTAATTGTTCCAGACAAACAGCGCACGTCCAAATGTGCACAGGATAAAGGATGCCACCACGATGCAGCCTGCCCTTGGTTTCCGAATCTGTGGCTTACAAGTGAGTTACAAGATGGCCAGTTAGTGGCACTAAATTGCTAGAGGCTTTTCATCTGGCACGCTGGCTGTTCCCTTGTTTAAGTTTCTACAGCTTTTCCAAGCATCGTCTTACAAGAGTCACTGCAGCAAATTGAATAGCAAGTTGGGAACAATGTAGGCATCAAATTGCTCCCCATATTAATAGGATTGGCCGAAACTGTACATATACACACCGTATTTGACCGCACATTTGGTTATTTCCCTGCCAGAAATACCGTATATACACTGTATATATATACACGCACGTAACGGTTACATATAGGAATACAAATCCGTCCATCTCGAGTGTGCCTTTTACAACTTGTTGTTACATTGGTAATCAAAGCCTTGGCCGACTGACCGCTCATTGTGAAGTCTTTGGTTCGAATCCGGGCGCACGCAGTTTTCGTCATAATCGTCCTGAAGTGCTGTCAAGGACGATCATGTAAAATTATAAGGGGTAAAATTCTAAGAGGGTTATGTGAATTGTCTACAAGGACGTCCGCCACAAGAGGGTGGGACGAATGTAATGATTACATATAGGTACATTCCGAATCAAACATCTTGAGTATGCCTTCTACAACGCATTGATATATATATATATATATATATATATATTTTTTTTTACGTAGGGTTCTGGCCAACCCTACGTGTTAACCTTTTGTATCAGGCAGCAGGAGGCATCAACCTTCGTAAAAAACTCGTCCTCCCGAAATAGGAAGGAATGCATGGTACTGCAGGAGGCATTAACCTTTGATCCTGCAGCAGGCATTAACCTTTGTCTCACTGCAAGAGCCTCTCCACCCAAAGACTACGGATATGACTTTAAATCTCAGACGAAATATTCAATTAGAGTGGGCGTGAAACTGGGAGCACTGTGAAACTGTTTTGCTATTAAGTATTCGTACATTTGCCTCTCCTATTGTCTCCTTGCAGCAATCAGTGGCCCTTACGCGCATGCATGCTCAATGATTCTGTGCCCTCTTCAAATAACGTTCATTTATATAATATGTATCGTCCTATCGATGGCCAGGTGCACAGAATGGATCGGTCCTGGTGCAAGCAAGCAAGTAACACACGTAGCCTTCAATTCATACCATAGGTGTACCGCCCTGCTGATGGCCAGGTGCACAGAATGGATCGGTCCTGGTGCAAGCAAGCAAGTAACACACGTAGCCTTCAATTCATATCATAGGTGTACCGCCCTGCTGATGGCCAGGTGCACAGAATGGATCGGTCCTGGTGCAAGCAAATAACGCATGAAAGGGTGTTGGAGCCCTTCCAGCAGTTTGCCGGTAGGTCAAAAGAGTGGCCCTCTCCATGATTCTTCGCCCTTTCTAGAATCCAAATCTAATCGATGATCCATTGCCCTTTCTAGATTCCAAATCTACTCCATAGTCCATTGCCCTTTCTAGAATCCAAATCTACTCCATGACCCATTGCCCTTTCTAGAAATCAAATCTACTGTCATAAAGATCTCCTATTTTACATATCTCCTTACTCGGTAACCTGTGTGGGAATGGGATCATCTGGTAAAAAAAGTGTACCGTCGTGACATGTGATGCGAGTGCTAAAAAGTTTAATAATGTTGTTGCCTGTACCAAGGCGAAAGTGGCAGTGTACTAGGAAATTAAGTGATCCGTCGTGACATGTGATGCGAGTGCTAAAAAGTGTGGTAATGTCGTTGCCTGTACTCAAGGCAAAAGTGGCAGTGTACTGGCAAATAAAGTGTTCCGTCGTGACATGTGATGCGAGTGCTAAAAAGTTTAATAATGCTGTTGCCTGTACTCAAGGCGACAGTGACAAGGAGAGCTCCCGATCTAATCATACACACCTGGGCTTTCTTTGGGCACTCAGACCTGGGACATGTTAGGTAGCAGGCATGTTGTTCATAGAACATTATTAAAGCGTCACGTTCTATAATGATTCAAAAAAGACTGATTGTTGGTTTAGAGCTGGCAGCACTCACAATAAGAATTTTTAGGGTCGGCCAAATTAAGACAAAAAAATACAAGTGTGCAGACTCATCTTGAATGCAAGGGTGCCCACACGAACACCACCATCACACGTGCACACACACACAGACACACACACATGCATCCAGGCGGCAACCTGGATGCTCGCTCCCTGTACCTTGACCCCACTTACGGTGTGCTGACACACACACACACACACACACACACACACACACACACACACACATAAACACACACATGCATTCAGGCGGCAACCTGGATGCTCGCTCCCTGTACCTTGACCCCACCTACGGTGTGCTGCCACAGCTAGAAAAGCTACGAAGCTGGCTTGAGGTCCAGGCATCTGTGCAATTCTTCCAGGCCTCGTTGCTTTTCACTTATGAAGGCGAGGCTGGCTCTCTTGATGAAGCAAACGTACAGGTACTTGGTGCTGAGCTGGTGCAGTAGAAATTGATAGGGAGGGGGTAGGGGTGCTTCTGTTGTAATTGTAATCTCCACCCACTGCGCACTTAGCACACACAAGCATACACACACAATAGCACACACGCACACACCCTTCCGTCCAGCTAGCCTGGATTCCAACATGCAAGATTACGAGCTTAATTACACAAATACCAAATACCCTTGAATAAGGCTACCTCAAATTAGCATATGCACATTATGTTGCTCTTATGTTTACTTCCGATGTAAGTGCATGCACAGTACCAACCTGTTAGTAATTAAGTGAAATTCAGTCAATGCTAGGTACTTTGTGCATGTTAAATCAATCAATCGTTTTTCATGGATAGGTCAGGTGCATGTTTTTTACATGACATGCTCTTAAACAAAGCTTGTCGTGCATTCGAGTGGAAGATGTATACTCGCACTGTGGTTTAAAAATGAACAAGGTTGGTCTGTTTGGATAGGTAATATATCAGAGGGGGGACACTGAGGCCCAAAATGGGTGGGTACTTTTTGCCACCTCAGGGCAGGTGGTCATAACTTGCAGGTTTCAAGCTCAGCTCCGATATGCAGATTCCAATGCAGCTGAGCCTGAAACCTGCAAGTTATGGCCACTTGCATCAGCAGCCACGGCGTGAACCCTACATTTTGAGCAGCCATATGCTGTATCTGACCAGCCAGCGCACCAAACCCGGTGGTTTTTAGTGTTTCGGAATCCTTATAATAAATTAAGATCATTGCAAAAACAGTGGAGCAAAAAGAGCAAGGGGTTGGCGATATATGCAAATCAATGTGTCATTTCCCCTAGAAAGCACCCATCTAGGGTACAGGTGCACGACGTGTGCTTGTAGTCCTGTCATTCTGTACGCAGGGCGACTTGTCAAAATCTGAGCACATGCTCGGGTAGCTTATAAAGTCAGCATCAGTTTGAAGCTAGGTTGGGTCCAATTTGACGGAGTGGCGTGAGGTTAGTTGCACCTTTCATGCAAAAGGAGCATGTTTTGGCTTTTGCCCAGTGTCCCCCCTCTGGTAATATATTTTCACCGGTTTGCGCATTTGAGTGGAAGATGTATACACGCACTGTGGGTTAATTTAAGTACAATTTGTCTACCGTACATGAAGTATATCACCGCCCCTAATTACTGGTTTTTGGAGGGTGCGGTAACATATTTACTCGTGAAACCGTAGTAAAATATATATTTTTTTATAATGGGGTTATAGGGGGGCGGTAGCGAAAAAATATTTGTCTGAAGTGACGAGCGGAGAGGATCCCCCCGCTCCGCCTGCCCCTTCCCCCCCAGACCCCGCCCGCCTGCATCAGGCAAGAGCGGACCGAGCTGAGCAAGAGGCAAAGGAGCGAAAGAACAAGGACTCGCAGCCATACAGAACTCGCAAACCTTGGTTTGACCCCACAGGATTGTATAGTTAACACTGCATTGGCACTCTGTGGTAATGCAACTAATGAAGTTGGCAGGGATGCAAGTTCTCATGCAGCAGCGGAAATGTGCAGGCGCACAACGTGTACACACATGCGCGCACACACACACACACACACACACACTCTCTCTCTCTCTCTCTCTCCCTCTCTCTCTTTCTCTCTCAAGCACCCTTTCACCCTTGCACACACGCGCACACACACATGCACACACTCTAGCTATAGCACCCAAGCAGCACGCAAAGCTAGCACACGCATGCAGCAGCAGTAGCAGCAGTAACAGCAACAGCAGCAAGAGTGGCTTCCTCCTTGCGTTTGTTAAAGGTGAAGGTGGCCACACACAAACCCCCAGGGCTCCAAAAGCCCCTTGAGATGGGGTGGTTGCTAAAAGGTATTGATAAATAAATAATAAATGCTGTTTTTCTGTAAAATAACTTTTTTCAGGGGGAGATGGTGAGTACATGTACACGGATAAGGATTAGTTTAAAAGATTCCTCAGGTTTGTGCCACCAATAGGATTTGTCTATGAGGATAAGGATTGATACTAAAAGATTTCACAGGTGTGTGCCACCAATAGACACAGATTTCACGGAATCCCTAGGTTACCCGTAAAGTTTATGGTGTAAATTCTACAAAGTTTATGGCGTAAATCCTACATAGTTTACGGCATCAACCCTACGAAGGTTGAAAGGGGCATAACGGGGCAAAATAGGTAGGTTAGGACAAAAAGACAAGATGCTTTTGTGATCTGCAGGCAGCTTAGGGTAGCTGCCCTGAAAGCCTCGTGGCCCATGGTCAGGCCAGATTCTTCGGGGTCGCGGGTTCGAATCCGCCTGGTAGCGTGAGTACTTCGCTGTCTGAAGGTTGAAAGGGGCATAACAGGGCAAAATAGGTAGGTAAGGACAAAAAGACAAGATGCTTTTGTGATCTGCAGGCAGCTTAGGGTAGCTGCCCTGAAAGCCTAGAGGCCCATGGTCAGGCCAGACTCTTCGGGGTCGCGGGTTCGAATTCGCCTGGTAGCGTGAGTACATCGCTGTCCGACAGCTCCATCTCCATATCCTTCATCCATGCTTGAGGTGTATCACCCCTGCGTAGTTTTTTTCTCTTTCTTTTCTTGATTAGCAGGCAGCACCTTCTTTTGAGAGTCCAGCTTTTTACTCCTAGAAGGTGTGTCGAACAAATGCAGACAACACAACATGTGCCTCCTGTTTGAACCATTACGTGCAGGTGCACCTCATTGACTTTGCCCACACGTTCCCCTCCCTCGGCAAGCGTGATGAGAATGTGCTGCAGGGTCTGGAGTCCTTAATCAGTGTGCTCAAGCGCTGCAGCTGATCTGCATGACTTCTACAATCTTAATCAGTGTGCTCAAGCGCTGCAGCTGATCTGCATGACTTCTGCAATTCTATGTTGGCACTTGCCAATGTAGAGCACACACAGTTTTAGGGTTGGAAATAAATATTTTACATACTCGAAATTTGGCTCCATCTACCCATGTACTCTGAGTTCTGGTGGTAGCTAGTTTGTCGAGGGCTGGGGATGAATAAGGTGGGGGGTTACTTTAGTAGTGCGCAGTTTGATTTCGTTTGGCTCTGTGGCTGGATTAGCAGCAACGCTTGCTTTAATTTCCCTTTACCTTTTCCATTTCCTTTCCCTTTTTCTTTTTCTTGCTTTAGTCGGCAGGTAGGTGGGGTTTTACTCTGCTTAAATGTGAGATGACATGTCTAGGCTCTTCATAAACATCCGGATCCTATTTACCCTAGCAATCACAATGGTGCAAATTGCTGTGCGTAACACAACGAGGCCTTTTATGATCATATCACTTGTTTGGACTCGACAGAAGCCTTAGTTACTGTCATACCAAACAGCGTACCAGGTTTTTCGTGAGATCGTCTACGCGTTTAAGGGGAGGGGTCTGTATTTAAAGCAGTGCTGCACTAAAGCTGACTTACTTCCTCCATATATCTTTAGTAGATTTTGGAGGTGAGCCTGGCTGTTGTTAGAGAACATCACTCCAAAAAATGAGCATGGAGAAGACATTTCAAACACGACATGAAGCTCGAAGGTAAATTGATTCCCTACCTAGTCTAGGACCCACGTAAATGAGCGAAGATACTAACACCTGATAAATGCACAGCACCATTATTAATGCCCTTTGAAAACGTCAATAAAGCACCCTTTGGGAAGTGCAGTGCCACAAGCAGTGCAAGTCCTCCCTCTAAATCAAACTCTGCACTAAAGTAAAGATGCCCTTGAATGCATGAAATGGACTATTAAGTTTCTCCCTCTATGTCTGTAAGTAGCCTGTCCAAAGTCCCCCACAAGTGCTGAGGTGAGCAGCCTCTCAACTCCCTGACCGGCCTGCTAGCTTATTAGTCCCCGATTTCCCGTATTTCTGTAGAGTGTGTGTACGTACGACGTGCGTGTGTATGTATGTATTTGTGCGCATGTTTTGGCGTGCAGGCGTGTGTGTATGCGCGCGTCAATATGCGAATAGTGTGAGCGGGAGAAAGGAAGGGAAGTGGCAATGCGGGGCAGCTAAAGTTTGACGTCTCAAAAGCTGCTTAGGGTTACGTTATAGAAACAGATGGACTTTTATGGGATTTTTAAAGCGATGCTTAAAAAGGCTGGCTAACAATTTCACATGTACATACGGCATGTTGTAGCAGCGTGTTGTAGCAGCATGTTGTAGCAGCAAATTTGCCTTTACGTGCGGTACAAATGCCTATACGTGCGGTACATATGGCTTTACGTGTGGTCACATCATGTGCACGTACGGCCGTGGCCGATCCTAATTAATTGCAAAGGTGCTCCTGCAATTGCCTGTACTTTCAATGAGAGGCTTAATAGGATGCATCCCATGTCATTACTATTCCCTCCATCTTAAATTGAGGCAAAATGTCACAATTCACAATATGCCTGGGTGCATGCGATCAAGGATATGAACAAAAGCATGCCAGTGTGAAGCCTCCCGGTGTGAAGCATAAAAGTGCAGTGCTAAGCATACCAGTGCAGTGTGAAGCATACCAGTGTGAAGCATACCAGTGCAGTGTGAAGCATGCCAGTGTGAAGCATACCAGTGCAGTGTGAAGCATGCCAGTGTGACGCATACCAGTGCAGTGTGAAGCATACCAGTGCAGTGTGAAGCATACCAGTGCAGTGTGAAGCATACCAGTGCAGTGTGAAGCACACCAGTGTGAAGCATACCAATGTGAAGCACACCAGTGTGACGCATACCAGTGCAGTGTGAAGCAAACCAGTGTGAAGCATAACAGTGCGGTGTGAAGCACACCAGTGTGAAGCATACCAGTGTGAAGCACACTAGTGTGAAGCATACCAGTGTGAAGCACACCAATGCAGTGTGAAGCATACCAGTGCAGTGTGAAGCATGCCAGTGCAGTGTGAAGCATGCCAGTGTGAAGCATACCAATGCAGTGTGAAGCATAACAATGCAGTGTGAATCATAACAGTGCAGTGTGAAGCATACCAGTGCAGTGTGAAGCACACCAGTGTGAAGCATACCGATGCAGTGTGATGCATACCAGTGCAGTGTGAATCATACCAGTGCAGTGTGAAGCATACCAGTGCAGTGTGAAGCACACCAGTGTGAAGCATACCGATGCAGTGTGAAGCATACCAGTGCAGTGTGAAGCATACCAGTGCAGTGTGAAGCATACCAGTGTGAAGCATACCAGTGCAGTGTGAAGCATACCAGTGTGAAGCATACAAGTGTGAAGCATACCAGTGTGAAGCACACCAGTGCAGTGTGAAGCATGCCAGTGTGAGGCATACCACTGTCAGGCATACCACTGTCAGGCATAACAGTGCAGTGTGAGGTGTGCATTGCCACGTGAGCGTACACACGTTTCATTGCCCCACACTTAGCACAGACCCGAACCTAAATCACACCCAACGAGTTTGACCAGGCGTGAGCTCATTGACAGGTCTTTGCAGTCTTGTGCCAGCTGCCCAGGTTTGACCACACGACCACAAGGCAGCTGTTTCTTTTGTTATTTTGCTGTTTGGCTAGGGTTGGCCAGAACCATACATATACAGTGTATGTACGGCATTTTTGGCAGGGGAATTGCGGTCATATACGGTGAATATATACGGTTCTGGCCAACCCTATGTTTGGCTGATTGGACGATGACGTGATCCTCACTCTCACCCTCATACCCTGCACCAAATCTTCACCCTTATACCCTGCACCCCATTCTTTCACCTGCATACCCTGCACTCCAAATCCTCACCCTTATACCCTGCACCCCATTCTTTCACCTGCATACCCTGCACTCCAAATCCTCACCCTTATACCCTGCACCCCATTCTTTCACCTGCATACCCTGCACTCCAAATCCTCACCCTTATACCCTGCACCCCATTATTTCACCTGCATACCCTGCGCTCCAAATCCTCACCTTTATACCCTGCACCCCATTCTTTCACCTGCATACCCTGCACTCCAAATCTTCACCCTTATACCCTGCACCCCATTCTTCACCTGCATACCCTGCGCTCCAAATCCTCACCCTTATACCCTGCACCCCAATTGCTCACCCTCACACCCTGCACCCCAAGCTTGTGTAACTTGACAACAACCTACCTCCCTCCCATTTTTGCCACACCCATTCCCTAAACCCCAAACTCTTAGTCCTGCACCTACTCTAAACCTACACCTGCACCCTAAACCTATACCTTGCTACACCTGCACCCCATACTCTTGCCCCTGTGCACCCCAAACCCTTGCCCATGTGCACCCCATACTCTTGCCCCTGTGCACCCCATACTCTTGCCCCTGTGCACCCCAGACTCTTGCCCCTGTGCACCCTAGACTCTTGACCCTGTGCCCCCCCTTCCTTGCCCCTGTGCACCC
>Ga0307968_1002228_pt1 | contig 16075 bp, 11 predicted proteins | sample OrgLakmetagen650_FD_201834 | JGI IMG/M metagenome (GOLD analysis project Ga0307968, IMG submission 201834) | Saline water microbial communities from Organic Lake, Antarctica - #650 | ecosystem: Environmental > Aquatic > Non-marine Saline and Alkaline > Saline | place: Antarctica: Organic Lake... | reverse complement strand
TTTTCTGGTGTCTTGTTCAGTCTGGCCTCCTTCTCTTCTTGAAGCTGCCTTTTTTTTTTTTGCTATAGCTCAACTGCCCTCGCTGGCGGATATAGCTGTGTAACCCTTACCCTTACCCTTACCAGCACAGACTTTACTCTTACTTTTAGCAAGCACAACAAGTGTTTGGTTCATAAAGCAAGTATAAATCATGATATGCAGGTGGCTTCCACTCCTGTAGTTACAATAAATTCAAGTCAATGCTAACATTAAATGCCTGCAATGGAGTCAATAATGACACGGTAGCCCTCCAACACGGGGGCATGACTCCTGATGGCGTCGCACAGCAGCGTCATGTCATTCTGATCTAAGTTTGGCTGCTTAGACAGCCACAGCAGCAGGTGGATATCAGAAAGGCGCTCCTGCAGAGTAGGCGGCACCAGGAAAAATGAGGAAAGGCAGCAGAAAGCAACCGTCTAGCAATAACCTGTTATTTGTCACGTGGGCATAGCTGTTTTGTCACGTTGGCATAACTGCATCCTAAATTAAGGATTTTTTACCCAGCTAGTGATAGGCAGTCATGGAAGCGGCATTGATATTGCTTGAAACCCTTTAAAAGCAGAGAATACGCAGGCAGTAAAAACCACATTCCACATCGATTAAGGAAAAGATAGCCACGTGGTAACGAGAACCGTAAAACTCCTTTACCAGCAGACCAAAAAGGCCCAGTCAGAGAGGAAGCTACTTTCTGTGTGAATCATTTGCAATCATTCCTCTTATAACCTATAACCAAACGTACCACATACGGCTGAGAGGGGCCTCCCATTTTTAATGCAGCTCGCAGCTCTCCCTTGCCCTGCGTGTCAATGTGTGGCGAGCAAGAATCAAATCTACCAGTTATTTTTTTATTTTGTTATTTAGCACAAATTGTACACACACAGTTTATACGGACAGCAATTTACTCAAATCAAACACTCAGCGTGTCATTTAACATAGGAAGCCTGTCAAGGAAGCGTGTCATTCAAAATGGGAAGCGTCAACCACAATGACATCACTGGAAAGTCATCGTGGGGACAATCACGTTTAGATTTTGCTGGAATTGTTGGTCGATTTAATTATTTTTCCAGGCCAACACTAGCTGCAAGCAAACCCCAAGATCACTCTGCCAGAGACTACTTGTACACAACAAACGCGTGAGGGAACTATGTGCAGGGTGATTGTGCGCATTGTATACAACAAAAAGTCAAAAAGTATATATGTTGGCCTATACTTGTAGTCGTTGTCTAGTTGTGATAAAATTAGAGCAGAGAACGGAATTAAGGTGGCGCGTATTGTCTATGAATGGAGAGGGGTTTTACTGTGTGCGTAGCCTTTCCGTATACAGAACATGAGTATCACAAACTACAGCTTCCATACTTCCTTTTCATACTTGCCTGAGGGATCAACCTATTCTCGATGGGGAAGTTAGTGCTCAGTGGCCCGGAGTGGTCCAGGATCTTCACAGCACACAAGAAGTAGTCCACATCTGCTTCACTGGCATCTCTGCCTGCAGGAGGTAAGAGCGTGGAGTTGTAATTGGATGAGGGTTAAATGCAAGGAACAACAAAAAAACAAGGGCAAAAAACAACGCAGTGTAAACCACTCCACGACATCATATTCGAAAGATAGCCTTAAAGACTTACGCAGAGTAAACCAGCCCCCATATCATCATCGAATACAGAGCCATATCTAAGGGTGGGTCATGACCTCGCCAAGACTCGCTAAGTGCAAGGCTCGCCGAGCCTTGGCGAGCCTCTTTCCTGGTGTTGAGGACACTCGTTGGCCAGCGAGGGTGTCCACTTTTTGGGAGGAATCAGCCCCATCTCCCCAAAATTCCCCAAAATTATTTATAATAAATGAGTTTCAATTCAGCCAATAACATATCAGACTGATGAAGAGGATTTTAAGAGTATGGACTTGGATGGGGAAGGGGTTGTCATCTATGGCACTCAGTCCTACAATGGAGAGTCCCCAACATCTGATGATGTCTTCCAGCACGTCAAGGGCTGCAAAGAGAAGGGTAAAACTTGGTGATAGCAGTGTGTGCGCCTAGTGCTCGTGTCTTTGAAGCGGAACTCTGAAGTCATCTGCCAGTTACAGTGCAAGTGCTGCGACACATTCCTCAGCCCCTCCAACCCTCCAAGGCCTGCAAGACACACTTGAAGAGCAGGAACTGCAGCGGGTACGGGGAGGGTGTCAAAATTGGGCTCTCATTCCTGTGAAGGAGCAGCCAGCAGTAGCAGAAGCAGGCCCTAGCAGTAGCACATGCAGCCCAGCAGCAGCAACAAATGGGAAGCCCTGGGGCTCAGTCAGCAGCGGTTGGACGACTTGATGGCAGGCAAGGAGAAGTCCATTGAGCACTTGGGCCTTTTTTCTTCAACAACAGCGTGCCACTCCACAACATCAACAACAGCAGCAGCAGGCACGCATGTGGGATCATATGAAGGATGCAGAGAAGTGCTTAATTGAGCTTGCGGGCGACGATGGAGCAGAGCTCAAGGCTGAACTCAGGTGTGTAGGTGGCTGCATGCGTGGGTTTTGTGTTGCAATTGTTGCAGGTGCATGTTTATATACGTTTAAAAGATAAATGTGCGTGAATGAGTGCAACCTTGTGTGAAGCATGCCGGAAAGGCAATCCAGGAAAGCACACGTGCATGCACGTGGGCGCACGCACACTCTGCATGCAGACACGTGCACAAGCTGTTTAACACCCATCTACATTACTTTCTGGTGCACGCAGCAACGCCAAGCTTCAGCCCTTCGCGCCTAAGCTCAGCGAGTTGGCACACGACCTCTCTCAGCGCTAAGTGTCAGAGAGCAGCGAGCGCACTGTCATCCCCCCAACCATCACCTGCGTCAACTTCTGGCGCTATTGGGCGAGCAAGCATGGCTTTCCAGTCTTGTCGTGCGTCGCAGCCAAGCTGCTGTGCATGCACCCCACCGTATGTGCTTGCGAGCGCAACTGGTCAGCTTGGGGCCAGCTGTACACCAAGTTACGCTCCAAGATGGCAGTAAAGGTCTGCCAAGTCTTGGTCTGCGACTTTCTGGTCTTGTTCTTGAGACAAGAACGGGTCTGCATGGACTGCAGAGCCTGACGAAAGGAGGAGGCCTGTTTTTACCTTGTCAGAATTGAATGCCAAAAAAATCTTGCAGAAATCAGAAAATGATTTTGCGGAGGTCCTGGCACGCCAAAAGAGCTCGGAACGACCGACGAGGAGGAGGCCTGATTCTGCCTTGTTCAAATTGGATGCCAGAAATTAATTGCAAAGTCGTCGGACAGATTTAGGGAGCTTCTGGCAGTCATGTGTGAGCCTGACTCAGGTCCGAAAAAGGAAACAAAACAAAAAAGACGTGAGTCAAGTCAAAATTTGGGCGGGCGGCACGCCCCTCTCTATATATAAGCTAACAACAAATAAAGTTTCGGCTCAATCCGTGCAGATTTGAGCAAGTGATTTTCTAACCGTAATTTCCAGCTAGGGCCTCCTCAGCAAGTGCCGAGCCTCGTTGAGGCTCGCCGAGCCTTGCTGACAAAATCAGTCACTCTATCTACCCACCCTTAGCCATATTGTTACAAAAAAAGGATAGTGACCTGAGCTTTGAGAGATGAAGCGGCAAGGCCTGCAAACAAACTACAAGCAACTGACATCATCGCTAGGCCCCCCTGGATGGTTGATTCTAGTCATCCTGTAGGTCCATTACGCCTTATAGCATAGGGATCAAATTTTGATCATTTCACTCGAGCTGCTAATGAGAGAATAAAGAGAGGTGTTAAAAAACAGAGCATAGCGCATATTCCATCCACCTATCAACTGGAACAGACTAGTGACCTGCACCTTGTGGTATAGTATATTTTACAAAGAAAAGTGCAAAACACACTATTGACTTGACTTCTCGGTTGACGCTAAAGCGTACCCCATATCCTTGCATCTGACATTGTACATCATACCATAAAGTGAGCAACAAACAAAGCCAAGACAATCCCTGGCTGGCCTCACTCACTGGCTATCATGACGGGGCCTTCCTGCTGGGGGTCCTGCGGATTCCTGAGCTGCACCACACCTACTGGCTTCTCGCCCTCCGGGGTTGCTTGCAACCAACCGTCCTTTGTAAGCTACACACAGGGTGTGGCAGGGGGCATCATGCAACAGTGAGCATGTGTACACTGAAATGATACTAGTTGCAGGGCCAGGATTCTGACAGTGAATGTGTGATGTGGTACGTGCGGCAATCACGCGCTGTCTTTTGTTGCTTTCTACTGATCAGGATCTGCAACACAAGGATTGATATTGACGATGAGTAGAAATTGCTGTTGCCAAAAGAGCAGAAGCGAGGAGTCATACGACTGAGACAAGTGAGCAATTCACTCACAGGGATGGTTAAAAGGAGGAGGCTCCAAACAATTCCTTACTTGCAAGTTATGGGCCACCTGTCTGAGATGCATCATCCCTTCAAACCCCCCTTTCTGACATTACGAAAATACAAAAGGCGTCTACTGACTAAATGCAGCAGCTTCTTTCTTGTACTATTCACCAGTCAAACACGTGTTGCTTGAAAAGCTTCAGGAAACAACTGACATGTGTACACTACTGCACTAACCACCTGTTTATGTATCAATTGATGGGTCAGGGATCTGAATGTATTGTGTATGTTAGGATTGGCACCTGCAGGCGACATAAATCATAAAATGTAATACAGGACGCCTGCTGTAGAACAGTGGAGTACACACTGTATTTTGCCGTGCGTGGCTGTAAACTGGAAGAATAGCCTACTGCCTAACTACCGTCTGTACACCATGCGTGCATGATGCTGGCTAAGCCTGAGTCACCTGCCCTCTTTCACACATCTGGACACCGTACTCACTTGCACGCACTGCTTGCTGCACTGGAAGGCTTCAAAGTGGACCTGTCCGGTGGGAATGTCTTCTGTGGGAGGCGTCCAGGATGCAATGACTGTGGTGCAAAATTCACCAACCTCATCCTGCCAGACACAACGGCAGAGTGTGTACATACACGAATGCTCACACCAGTAAGGCACGCCTAATGCAAAGGGGAATTACGAGAAGAGGGCATGAGAGATGCACAAGAAATAAATAGCTCTTACTATAAGGTATTGCTTAAAGGCTCCTTCTTGGGGTGCACTCACTTTTCCGTGGAAAATTGTGCTGGTTTACACTATTACACTATGCTAGGCAAGGAGGGAGGTAGAGGAAGTAGTGTAAACAATTGTTTAGGAGGAAGTCCTCCTAAACAAGCATTACCTCCCTCCTTGCCTAGCATAGTGTGTGTGTATGCATGTGTTGTGTGTGTGTTACTGTGTGTTTATATGTGTCATTCCGTGCCTGTGAGTGTGCGTATAATTGAGTGTGTGTATGTAAGCGTGCGTATAATTGAGTGTGTGTATGTAAGCGTGCGTATGTGTGTGTGTGTGTGTGGATAGCAAAAAGTGTGTCCACCGTTATGAACACCATACCTGCATGAAGGCAGCTTGCTTCAGTTCTTCAGTATGCATTATGAAGTCCCGTTCCTCTGTGCTCTGGTTGAACACCCACCCAACCTACAGGCACATCCAGAGGACAGGCCAAACATGACGTAAAAGGACAATCAATGACAGGGAATTAGTGACAAGCCAACAAAGCTGTACGACGAAGAACAGTGGTCGAGCAGAACAGAGAAATGACAGAACCCAAAACTGACTCTAAGAACAGACTAAAGTCTGGTTTTGCTCTCAAAGATGTCTGCAAACACCTGTCATTCAATCAAGATGGACTATTATGGTTCTCCCACCTTTTTCATGCCCAGCTGCCCCGCTAAGAACTCCACCTGTTTCTCTTCTTCTGAATTTCTGCAACAGACAGCAAATCGAATGGAAAAAGAGGTAGAAATTGTTGAACTGATACATCTAGCACAACCGGGTTAAAACATTTCAGGCCTTGCCTTTGAGAGAGCTTGGATATGTGACGTCACTGCTTATTCTTGAAACTGAACATGATTCAGGAAAGAGAAGTTCATACCTGTGTAGGGTTAAATGTAATGAGCTTCCTTCTTGTGGGGGCTCGTAAACAAACTCGCACTGCAGAAGTGAATATGAAGGTGGATGGAGCAGCAAATATATGGTGAAGTCTGCAGAACAAAGTGGACAAAACCGTTGCAGCTTGCCCTCTGCTTCATCAAACATCGTGCACATTTCATAATGCATTGCAGTGTGCAGACACAAGCAACAGAGCATGTCCATGCGTTATGTGCAAACATAATTCACTGCACGCTGCACGCTAGTGCTGCTACAGATGCACGGGCACTCGCAATTTCAAGTTTACTTCTGAGAGCTGCAGAGGTGTGCTGATGTCAGCGCTGCCATTTTGGTATGCGCTCGCAAAGCTACACATGCTCAGGCAGCTTGTGCATTTTGAAGGGGTGCAGCATGGGCAACAGGATGACCACGGTTGGCGGGTACTGTATTACTACCCTGAATGTGACCATGTCACTTGGCTCCCCTGCCAATAAAAAAATAAGAGTGATGGTACTGGCCAGCCCTGAAATGGCCTTCACCTTTGCATTCATCGCCTCGTCCACCGTGCCGTACATGATGCCACCTCTTTTGATGGAAAATGCAAGGGCACCTGCATGTAGAGCGCAGCACAGCTTAGATTGGCATGGCCGGACCTGCATGCAGAGCACAGCACAGCTAAAATTGCCACGGCTCAAGCTGCATAACCATGCGTGGTAGATCGTCATCTGTGATGCACGGTGCGTCCCATCAATAGTCTTGGCAGGGAATCGTAGCAAACTGCCTCCTTGTTGGGTAACAGACGTACACACAACATTGGTCGTCCATCTTTAAACGCATGTAATTAGATTCAAAATTAAGACCACCACTCTGGACATGCCACTGGTTCTAAGGCAAGCAGCCCACTCTAGTTATAATAAACCTCAGATCGGCCACCCACTTTGCACATACGACTGGAACTGGTTGGCTGCATCCCTATCAAAAGAGAAAGAGGCCACTGCTGCCTCCTCCTGCCGTGAAACACGTGGCTGCTTGGCGGCAATCTCCGCTGCCGTCATGGCATGTCCCAAGGGGCGTGCTGTGATAAGGCAGTGCAAATGGAACAGCAAGACTATGGTGCATGCAGGCACAGGCGGCAATGAAATATAGAACTGCACAGTCACGCTGGCAATGTAAGCTATGATAGCTTTGCTATCATTTTGTGCAGGTGTGCCTGCCTCAAGGAGCGCACTGCAGTGTACGGCACGACGCAAGATGCCAACCATGGACAAAGTCTGGCACAATAAAACAGAGTGCTGAACCTTCGCGAGTGAGCACAAGATGGGACCTCGTGCACTAGCCAGAAGAGTATAGAAATTGCACTACTGGACTCTAGCCACTCACAAAGCTGGAAGTCACCATCACCTTGACATGCATCAAAAGAGAGTGTGGTTGCGCCTTGTAAAGCAAACAGAAATGCACAAGACGACATTCTTTTGCTTTTTAAAGTGCTGGAGCTGCGTGTACTAGCTCAAGGGTTACACTTTCCTATCTGCTGTAGCCTTGCCCAGCTTGGACTAGCAATTAAATAAAGCAGTAGCAAGTGTGACAAGGAAGCTGCAATAGGGCCTTTCTCACCATCTAACCATGATCTCTTGTAAGCGGGCTCCACTTGGCGCTCCCCGCTGAAAAGCAAATGTGCATCAACTCCTTGTCGTTTGTGGATATCCGTGTGCGGGCGTGCTCATGTATTTGCAGGGTATACCTCAAATCCTTCAATGAGGAGATGTATGACCAAATGGACTGCACACTACCGCTCACTCACTCACTTCTACCTGCTCTGCTACACAGAAGCAGAAAAGCAAAGGGACGGGGCTTCAAGGTTGTAGGTGCAAGGGAATTACCTATACAGCATGTAAAGCATGTCTCCATGGTTGACTCCCAGAGACTTGATGCCCTTAGATCCATTGGCCAAGTCCACCATGTCCTGCGAGCACACGACGGAGGAGGATGCACATGCCTGCGAATCCACCTGCCATTTGGATTTCGTTCTGCAGCAACAGCTGTGTTAGAGCTTGGTCGGCAGGTGATGCCGCACACACTGTCATGCTGCACAGGGACCCACAAGAGCAGAGAGCACTTGTATAGGTGCTAACATGAGCTTAATGAAATGCAGTACCTGAGGGGCCTTCGAAGTCAGCAGCGCAGGGTTCTTGGACAGATGCATTTCATGGAGTGGGATGTTCAACTTTTGATTGATGACCTGCATCATTAAGTGCAAACATGGAGCATCGTTTTTTCTTGGTTAGCATTGCGTTTTGTGTGTGCTGCTAACCACACAGCTACCTTTACAACTGGTTGTGTACACATGCAGACATTTGTACCACACCTGCTTTAGCATGGCCACTGTGGCACTGTCATCCACCTCCACCCTTTCCAAGCCATCTCGGGATCGCAGACGCAGGATCATGTGGGGGAGAACGTGTAACTCAATGCCACGAACAAAGGGAGGAGCTGATCAAGCGGATACCTGATAGGAGGGATAGGCAGTTGTGAACAAGTGCAAATTGCTGTGACACACTGCTGGGAAGCGGCAGGGCATCGGCTTCGCGCAGTAGGTCTGTCCTTATATAGACGAGGGTATTCGTGACAGAGCAAGAAACACAGAAGAGCGCTCACCAGTCTTTAATGCAATGCTGTCAAGTGGTTCCCCTTGAGGCTAGTAATTTTCAAGGTTCATGCATGCCAAGGATTGGGGTGATAACCCACCTCGCAGAGAGCACGAGGGACAGTCCCAGGCCAGAATGTGCCCTTCACTTCCTTTTGTATGTATCGTGTTATAAATTTTAAATATATCGAGCGCTGTAGCTGTATGTTTATTTTGGATTTAGTGAGGTCCTATAAGGTATTATAATTGTAAAACAATGGCAAGTAAAGCACATTCAGTCAGTCCTCGACACCTGACCAGCTGGAGAACTGTCGGGCCTCTCCACTTATGCAGAGCGTCAGGAAAGCAACAAAGCAGTCCTCCACCACCCAACAAAGGACCAGGATTAAAGGAGGAGATTAGCAGGTGAACGTGTGTGTGATCATTGCCACACGCGTGCACATGCCCTCCACACGCAAATGATAGCAATTGACTTGACCTACACGCATGCTTCAACGATTGGTATGCCATTCATCGCAGCCAAGTGAAAAGCAGGAAATACATGGTGCACGTCTACTACATTGATGAGCACGCACCCTCAACTCGTCATCCGCAGATTATTCAAACAAGCCCGGAATCAAGTGGACAGCAATCCTGCAAGTGCTAGGAGCAGCGGAAGAGTGCAGCCACGCACTCAGCAACAAAATAAAATTCAAAAAGAGGTGAGCCCCTTGCAGAATTGTAGGCTTTGGGCTAGCACAGGCGTGCGTGGCCACTACGCACATGCAATGTATTTTGGGCAAGCACCGCTTTTCTTGTACGGAATGCAGGAGTCCTACTTGGTCAATATATGGAGCAGCGAAAATTTTCCAAAGCTCGGAGGGCTTCTCACTGTGATAATACTGATCATTATTCTGAGCAACCCCCCCTAGGGCCCCATACTTGGTGGAGTGAGGTAACAAATTGAGGCTGTAAAAGATTGTGATGAAGAAAAGGAGCAGGGCTGCATTGCAAGTTGGATTGTATTTATGTGGTTGACATACAGGGATGATGGGCAGCCTTTGTTAAATTTTGATTGTCGTGATTCCCGGCATCATGTATTGATTAACCCATTCGTTCAGCGCTGAACTCGAACATCTGTAAAGGTACATCTTTTTTGTTTGTGTTTTGCTGTAGTATTAGGGAGCATCCAGCCCCCATTCTTTTTGCTGTGCTTCATGTAGAGGGTCCCAGGCCAGTGCCTGTGTGATCTGTGTAATTCATGATTTGACACATAACTGTTTCATTGCCAAAGAAGGAAAGCTGGGTAGGCTCCACATACCTTTAGTCCACAAATGTCAGTTGTTAGAAGTATAAAAAAAGCCAGCCAGTTTCAGAGCAGAGGATCCGTCGCAGAATAAGGAAAAAGGAAAATAAGGGTCAGGACAATGCCAAGAAGTCTTCTGAAAACCACGCTGCAGCATACAAAGAAAACATGAATTAATTCCCAAATGCATCCCTGGTGGTGTGGAGGCCTGTCTACGGCTCCCAGCCAACCACCTAATCCTTCCTACACACGCTCCCCCTTCTTTGTTCCTCAGGCTTTCAAGCACTATTAGTCGTTTTGCAGACCTGCGTCCATTGCAGGGACCTTATTATTCATACCCCCTGTTTTGTTGTTTCCTTCTTTTCTAGTCCCTTGCTAGTGGTTTTTGGTCAAGGGTTACATTGCTTCAAATTCCCTTACAAGGGCTATACATTTAAACATTTTATGTCGTTTTTAGCTGTAGGTTACTCCTTTTTCTCTTTCCACTTGAAATGGTCCTATTTAGGTTTCTGTGATGAGGCCCCCCAAAATACCTTATGCACGTCCACACTAGCTAGATGCTGCTTGCTTTGGCATGCCTGTACTTGAAGAAAAAAACGGTTTGCAGCTGGAATTTTTCCTCAAAAGGTGCCTACAGAAGCCTAGAAACCACTACCTAGCTACTTATTGAGCCATGAAAATACTCCTTTTTGCTTGCACCTTTGAGGACTTCTCGGCAGTCCGACTTTACATCATGACGAACGAGTCAACACTAGATTTTCCCAGAGAAGAGATTTTCCCCTTTATTTTCCAGCTTATGTGTATACAAGGGTATACAAGTTGTGGGTATATTTATAGCTATCTGATCAGCCTAACAATCTGGCTGAAGTTCATCCTCTATAGTAACCATCGTCAAGCAACAATACACCTTCTAATTGTTTACAGGCAATAACGCCATGCTCTTCCGGCACTGCTTTCGTGTCTGCAGATTTCATTCATATCAAGCTTCTAAATTTTGCTCCTGGGTCATGTATGGAATGTGCACCCTTATGTACTGAGGCGCATAGTACAATGTCAGACGCATGCTTGCATTGGCGGTGGTATCGAGTATATGCTGCACGTATGCTACATAACAGAGCAGCAAGTGCTAGATTCCTGCTCAGGATATCAGCGGGATAGTGATGCATTGGAACAATAAAATGAAAAGAACGCAGATGGTGGTGTTAATAGTGTCGGAATGGAGTAGGAATGGATGTTACATCATTTTTTGTTCGACATCCTACCTGGAGATTAAAAACAGGAAGGGCTTTCACTGCGGATCAGGTGGTTGGGAGGCAGGAATAAAGCGGTGACAGTAAAACAGCAGGCTTTAAACCTTGTTGCTGTTGCGTAGAAAGCAAAATGATCATCGTCAAACATTTATACAGAATGATCATCGTCAAACATTTATACAGGACATACACAGCCATCTGCACAGTCGCTGCTGCAAAGCTAGCCTGTGTGTAAAATGAAATAAGTAAAACGAAAGGGTACTACTGGTAGTATACAGAAAAATGTACATAATTTTTACACTGTTCAAAAAGAGGCCAGCAGCAACAACTTTGGTGTGCAGAGGCGCAAAAAGAAATGTTGCTCATATCTGGACACCTGAAATTATGAAGACATATTGCACCTGGTGCGCATGCTCACAGTCCATGGAGCAGCTCCAACTCTATTCTTGTCCATCTTAAATGGACCTGCAATGGCAGAGGCATTGGATAAACCAGCGTGAGGAGTGGCAGAGCAGGTTACTTGTTCAAAAAGCTGCAAGTAAGCAGCGGTGACACCACAAACCATGGATCAAGGTAACGGAGATGATTGGCTGTCAGACCCAGAAGACGAAAATTATCAATAATAGACTGACACATCCTGCTTATTGGACAAGACATACAGACACTCTTTGCTGTCATCCAACAAGGGATGCTCAGTGGATAGCTACTAGCATCCAGTCCGATCCAAAATATTAAGAAATAGGCAATCATGTTAAATTTTTGAGCAGGCTCCCATGAAAAAAATTAATGGTATTTGCATTTCAAGACAGATAATGCTTAAATTTTAAATGCAAGCTGGAATAAGGAGGTTTAATAAAATGCAAGCACAGATAAGGGCTCCATTAAATGGCAGGCAAAGATGTGGTGTGCTCCTTAAAAAGGCTGGCAAAGTAATGGAGTCTACTTATCTTCGGATTTTAATGAAGCCTAAGTGGTTATGGAGGAGTTTATGGAGCCATAAAGGGGAGGCGCCTCTTACTGAAGTGATCACTGACAAAGGGCCAATACTATATCGTGCAGGCGTCATACATTGGCTCAAAAAGCCACCTTATCCAAAAGAGCGAACGCAAGCACGCACCTGGGGGGCAGCGGTGACAAGGCCCTCATCAGCGTCGTCGCCGGTGAGGTCTATTGCTGCGGGTGCTGCTGCATGGCGCTTGGCAGGCAGGGGGGGGGCCTGCGGTTAGGTCACGGGAGAGGATGGGGCGCTGAACTCAAAATGCACCGGCCGTAAAACCAGCAGTGCAGCATCAGCTGATCAGGTTTGTACTCTGCCAGTATCCCTACAGGATTCATGTTGAATTACTTCATGTACATGCACGCAGCACACACCTGCAAACATCATCTGTGTCTGCTGTGTGCAGGCGCTTGAGGCGGTTCAGTGCAAACTCTATCAATCACATCTCTTCAGATCTTCACACACCCACCTGGCTGGCAGAGGCCGTCGCGCCGGCTGCGCCGGTCATGGAGGAGGAGGGCTGGCTGCCTGCGAGGCAAATCATTGAGGTAGAGGACAATAGACAAGTGAGTGTTTTGTACACAGAAATTCACACAGCTGCGTCCTTACATTGACTGCGCTGCTGGTGCCTGTGTAGCACAAGTGTGGAGTGAGCAGTGTGTGTGTATTGGTGTAGCCTAAACAGAACAAAGAGCGCAGAGGATTTAATCAAATTAGATAAGGCAGTAGTACTGGAGAGCATGGCAGTACATCAGCACAGCCGCGATATTGGTGAAGAGGTGCAAGAGGAGGAACACGTGACTGTGTTGCAGAGAGGGCGGGCACTCACCAGGGGTTGCTGCAGGGGGGGGCGGAGGAGGGCCGTTGTACACTACCCCGTGAGGGCCTGTGATGTCCCCAAGAATCCACCGACGAACCATCCCTATATTGAATGGCTGTCCGCAGTAATTGACCCCCTGCGCGGCGCACTCGATGCAGTCTCGTGCGATACGGTCACTAGCTTGATGAGCTTCTAACTTCTGGATCTGCAAACCCCTTGTCGAACGGCGGGCCTCGTCCAGGCCAATGCTAATGGAAGTTTTTTTTCCAGTGCTAAAGGGGTTGACCAGGTACCCCAGGTCTACCCACGACAATCTGCAGGCGGAACCTGCATGAATGTGTGTTGGGACATAGATTGCCCTGCACTTGATTTAAATGTCAGTTATTTTTTGTTTGTCTTACCAGGAAAACCAGCCAACACTCACCCATGAGTGAGGTTTGAGGAGTAGGGTGAATGCAAATCCTGATTTATTAGTCTTAAGGCTCGCCATTGGCAAATGCAGAATGGAGGCCTTGGACGAACCTGCCCACACACGCGTATGCAGGCTGCATAGAATTAAAAGGATTCCATAGTTTTTACCTGTAAATCCGATGTATCTCCTGCTGTCTTGGGAGAAGTGATTCGCCAAGGTGATCCGGTCTGTTGACGCACGATCTGCAGGAGGGAACATTCAGTTACTCAATTAAGTCTACATTATGATGTTGGATGATCCAAAAACCCCCAATGCATCCCAACGCATGATTGTTTAACGATCACAAGGATTACAAAATGCCCGAAAGGGAAGATTGATCAAGTTGGATGGGCAGGGGAAGCCTTGGGGGGTGTGACCTCCAAGGAGCTGCGGCACAAGCTAACACATGGGCAAGGCAAAGAAATCAGAGCACTTCAGGGCTGCCATCAAGCAGGAATGTGGTGGGTTGTGGGTACTAGTGTGCAAACAGTGCATGGCGGTGCTGAGTGCCAACAATCCCTCCAAAAACTTCTCCAGCCACAAGTGCTCTAGAGGAGCACTGGCCAGACAGCAACGTTGCGTCAAAGCCCTTCAGTCCCATCACTCACTGCAACACACTCTTTATTGAGATAGCAAAGACAGACAAGTGCAATGGAACAATTATCCTGTTTGCACACAGGGTAAGTATACTGTATATGTTTTGATCTGCTGCAATTGGACTTCTTAAATGTTCATATGTAAACAAATCATAGAATTACTCACTGTCAAGACCTGCATCTTCCAGCTGCATCGCGCGCAGCTCGGCAGGCTCCATCTCGAGTGCCTCTTCCAAGCACATGCCTGAAGGTATTGTGGTAAGGCAGCCACTCTGTACGAGGATGACGCGCGCCATCTGGGTGATGACACCACCAATGCTGCCACCACGGCTGCCTGCAGCAGGTACGGAGGAACAAAAATTTGTCAAGCACTGACGCATATCATCGGTGATGCATGGAAGAGGGCATGCAAGCCCTTTGCAGCCATTGCTGTGTGCAAGGGGTGCGCAAGGGAGTTCTGATGACGTGTGTCGATTGTTGTGCACCCTCAGATGCATCATTATTTAACACAACTGCAAATCAACACCACTTGAGGGTCACACACAGGAGCAAGCCACGCCGACATAAACAGCAAAGGCAGCAGCAAGCAAGCACCCCCCCCCCTTTTTCTGTCGCGCTGATCAGCTGGCAGGCACGTCAACGCAGCAAGCCCCTTCCCCCTGTTTATTCACTGTCAACCTTTCACAGAAAAACATCAACACAGGTTGTGAATGCATGTAGCATCATGAACACCCTAAAAATTTAACTGGAGCTTGATTAAAACACAGTTTGGAGGAACTCACTCATGGTACTGTGGTAGCCCTCAGCCTTTGCCCGAGCAATGGAGTTTGTCCCACCAAGGCTGCCTGCAGCAGGTACAGAGGACCAAAATTTTGTCAAGCATTGACGCATATCATCTGTGCTTGAGGGTCACACACAGGAGCAAGCCACGCCGACATTGACGGCAAAGGCAGCAGCAAGCAAGCACCCCCCCCCCCCGTTTGCTGCCGCGCTGATCAGCTGGCAGGCACGTCAACGCAGCAAGCCCCTTCCCCCTGTTTATTCACTCTCACAATCATCCTCTAAAAAATGCTCTGCACAGCCTCAAGTACTCACGGGCTTCCCTGGCTGCTTCAGGATCGGAAGCAGCCCACGCGTGGAGGAACGCTGCGTTACCTTAGCGCTCTTGAGTTGTCCTGCCTCCTTGGCTACCTGCAGCAGGTACAGAGGACCAAAATTTTGTCAAGCACGGACGCATATCCTCGGTGATTGAGGGTCACACACAGGAGCAAGCCACGCCGACAAAAACAGTAAAGGCAGCAGCAAGCAAGCAACCCCCCCTCCACCCCTTTAACTGCCACGCTGATTGGCTGGCAGGCACGTCAACACAGCAGGTCCCTTCCCCCTGTTTATTCACTCTCACAATCATCCTCTAAAAAAAAGCAATGCACAGCCTCAAGTACTCACTGGTTTCACTAGCTGCTTCCGGATTGGATGCAGCCCACGCCCTGAGGAACGCTGAGGGCCCGTAGCGTTCTTGCGTTGTGCTACCACCACGGCTGCCTGCAGCAGGTACAGTGGAACAGAAATTTTTCAAGCACTGACGCATATCATCGGTGATTCAGGGTCACACACAGGATCAAGCCATGCCGACATCGACAGCAAAGGCAGCAGCAAGCAAGCACCCCCCCCCCTTTAACTGCCACGCTGATCGGCTGACAGGCACGTCAACGCAGCAAGTCCCTTCCCCCTGTTTTTTCACTCTCACAATCATCCTCTAAATAAAGCTATGCACGGCCTCAAGTACTCACTGGCTACCCTTGCTGCTTCCGGATTGGATGCAGCCCACTCCCTGAGGAACGTTGCATGCCCGTAGAGTGCCTGAGTGGTCCTCCCTCCTTGGCTGCCTGCAGCAGGCACAGAGGACCAAAAATTTGTCAAGCACGGACGCATATCAACACCACTTGAGGGTCACACACAGGAGCAAGCCATGCCGACATAAACAGCAAAGGCAGCAGCAAGCAAGCAA
>Ga0307968_1002227_pt1 | contig 16075 bp, 16 predicted proteins | sample OrgLakmetagen650_FD_201834 | JGI IMG/M metagenome (GOLD analysis project Ga0307968, IMG submission 201834) | Saline water microbial communities from Organic Lake, Antarctica - #650 | ecosystem: Environmental > Aquatic > Non-marine Saline and Alkaline > Saline | place: Antarctica: Organic Lake... | reverse complement strand
GTGTGCGTGTATGTGTGTACGTGTATGTGTGTATGTGTGTGTATGTGTGTACGTGTATGTGTGTATGTGTGTGTATGTGTGTACGTGTATGTGTGTATGTGCGTGTGCATGTGTGTACGTGTATGTGTGTATGTGTGTGTGTATGTGTGTACGTGTATGTGTGTTTGTGTGTGTATGTGTGTGTGTATGTGTGTATGTGTGTGTACATGCGTCTGAGTACGTCAGCATGTGGCGTTAACCCGAACTAAAAAAACTCTGTGCGTACACCTTGTTTGCGTGTGTGTGCATGTTTGTATAAGTGTGCACGTTTGTATAAGTGTGCATGTTTGTATAAGTGTGCATGTTTGCGTAAGTGTGCATGTTTGTATAAGTGTGCACGTTTGTATAAGTGTGCATGTTTGTATAAGCGTGCACGTTTGTATAAGTGTGCATGTTTGTATAAGTGTGCATGAATGTATAAATGTGCATGTTTGTATAAGTGTGCATGTTTGTATAAGTGTGCACGTCCATAAATACGGTGTTTGACAATCGAACAGAATAAAAGACGGACAAGAAGTCCGTGCTCCCATCATTTTTTGTGCCTGCATTCTTGTAAAGCCTGATTGCTTCTTGTTTATAAATTCCAGTTGGTCTGTCATCATTTGTCATCAGACGAATTTTGACCATATGTTTTATATATTTTAGCACACAGTTTATCCGCACAGGCCCTGCTCGGTGCATCTCGCAATGAAAAAACGAGCATCAAGTAATTGATTGCACGCAGCTCGCGCTTGGATCCTACAAGTTACGTATTATGCCACTTGACATTATGAGCAGTGCACGTGGTATAATGAGCAATTGAAGAGAAGCCTGCAACACCATGTGCCATACGATTGTTTATTGTCTATGCATATCTATGTCAAAAATTGGTCTATGTCAAAAAATTCCACCTGCAAGCAGGTGGCCGCCAAGCTCCACACCAAGGGCGTGGGCTAGCCATCATCTCCCCCCTCTATGTTGTTTATTTTCTTTGTAACAGCGAAGGCATTACGAACAGCGAAGGCATTATTTTCTTTGTAACAGCGAGGGCATTATTTTCTTTGTAACAGCGAAGGCATCATTTTCTTTGTAACAGCGAAGGCATTACTTTCTTTGTAACAGCGAAGGCATTATTTTCTTTGTAACAGCAAAGGCATTACGAACAGCGAAGGCTGACTGACGTCCCAGCTCAATGCACCTCACAAAGCACATGAATAGGGTTGGCCAGAACCGTATATATACACCGTATATGACCGTATATGTGGTGACTTTCCTGCCGAAAATACCGTACATACACCGTACATATATGGTTCTGGCCAACCCTACACATGAACAATAACACACACACACACACCTGCGTGCTGCCATCCTTGTCTGTGCCTGCGTAACCGTAGATCGAAATCATGTTGCTGATGTTGGCAGCCGCCTCACCACCTGTACGTGCACGCGTGTGCGTGTGTGTGTGTGCGCGTGTTGTTTATGAGCGTATCGTGTGTATCCGTCTATGTGTTGTGTGTTTGCATTTGCGTTTGTGTGTTTGTGTGTGTATGTGAGCATGAGCGTGAAATCAAGCTGCCATCAACCTAGTCTGCTGATATGTTGGCAGCAGTTTTGCTACCAGTCACAGAGGAGACGCTTCTCAGACAACTCTGTACTCCCACAGGTACAATCTAGCCTGCAGCAACACACGGATGCACCCTTTCACACACACAGCCTTGCCTGACCCAGCATTGCAAGCTTTCAGCTGATCTACGGTGATGGCTTGCTTAAGGTCTTTCGACAACGCAAAAGAGATGCACCATGTTTAACCGGCTTGCGTAAGGCCTCCCATCAACGCAAAAGAGATGTACCATGTTCGGCGTGCCACTCTTACACTGAAACCATGAGGACAGAGAAACAACCTGCACGAAGGAAACCGTCATGACAAAGGAACGACCAGTACAACGATGGAAAGACCGTTACGACGAAGGAGCGACCACTATGACGAAAGAAAGACCGTTTTGACGAAGGAACGACCACTATGACGAAAGAAAGACCGTTTTGACGAAGGAACGACCATCACGACGAAGGAATGACTATTAGGACGCGCTGTTGGTCTCACCCATTGCCTCCAGCTGATCTACGATGATGGCTTTCACCAATGCGAGAGAGGTGCACGTTAAATTTTAATTTTAATGAACATTTTTAATTTAAATGCACCATATGACACAGTTTGCTTACATGAAGATTCGCCCGTAAGCACACACACACACACACACACACACAACTGTTGCTTTCAGCTTATCTGTGGTGAGAGTCCCTATCCAACCAAGAGCTGCTCTGTGCTATAAACCTTCCATAACCTTCCATTGTGAGCCCAAACCGACGTAGAAACAAGCTGTTGGTCTTACACCTGGCTTTTGGCTGACCTGAGATGAATTGCACCAAAATATTTTACTTTAGCTTTGGCTTTGGCTTTGGCTTTGCAATTGGATTTGGATTTGGATTTGGCCTAAAATAGTAGTGTTTGGTCTCACAAAGTGGCTTTTTTTCCTTAACCCAATGTGGGGAATGGTTTTCACTGCCTGCGCAGTTTTTCTATTCTGTTTGGTCACACCAATGGCCTTAAGCTGACCTGCGGTGGAGTCTTTTCTGTTTGGTCTCACCCATGGCCTTCAGCTGATCTGTGGTGAAGTCTCTGTCCAGGCGGCCAGCAAACTTGTCAAACTCATAAGACAAACTCAAGTCAAAGGCAAACTCTTTGGTCTTACCCATGGCCTTTAGCTGATCTGTGGTGGAGTCTCTGTCCAGGCGGCCAGAGGGCTTCACCACTTGAGGCTGGGTGGCAGCTGGTTGAGGGGGTGGAGGTTGAGCAGGCTTGGAGGCCTGAAGTGTGTGTATAAATGTGATTGTGAGTGAGTATGCGAGTGCGTGTGTGTGTGTGATTGCGTGCGTATAACCTAGTGTTTGTGTGTGTGTGTGTGAGTGCGAGTGTGTTTTATGTGTGTGAGAGTGTGTTCGAGGGCACACTGTGTGCGCATTGAATTCAAGTCAAGAGTCTTGAAATTGAGGTTGACTGAGCGCACCATCATGGCCAATTTTTGCACGGCAACTGAAAAAGCAAACAGCACCTTGAGGTTGGCTAAGCCCACCATCACAACCTAACTCTGCGCAGCAAGGTCAAGCTAACAGCACCGTACGTAAAGAGTAAAGTACATAAGTACGTAAAAAGCTATCCCACCTTGATCCGTGCTTGCTGCTTAGCCTTCTCAGCCGCGACCGCCTCGTCTTTCTGTCTTTGCTGCTGCTTTTGCTGATTCAGCTTCAGCTGGTTGGACAGCTGCGTGGTGGCGTGCTTGGCTGCGTCCAGCACGGATTTGAACTGCTTGGTGGGGGCGTGCTGCGTATGTTTGTGCATGGTTCGCAGGTGTGAGTGTAGTGTGTGCGTGTGCGTGTGAGAGGGAGGCATGTGCGTGTGAGAGGGAGAGAGCTCTTGGCTGGGTTTTGGACGGCTTAGAACTGCTGGGTGGTGGCATGCTGTGTGTACTTATGTGTATTGTCTGTGAGGAAACCTGTCTGTGAGTGTGTGCAGCTGCGTGCTTTGCTGAGTCCAAGCCAGCCTTTTGGTGGGGGCATGCTGCGTATGTGGGTTGTGTGTGTGCGCATGCGTGGTTGCGTGCGTGCTTGGCTGCATGTGGTACGGATAACGAGGATCAAGTGTTAGTTGAACAAGGGAAAGTGCAATAGGAGAGCATACAAGTTAAGTAACTAGACCAAGCCTGATGTAGGACACTAGGGCAGGTACCCCTACGTTCCCTTCCGACCTACCAGCATTGTATTCCGATCCCTCAGCTCCCGCTCAAACTGGCTGTGCACATCAGATACGCCAGCCTCCATGCCATCTGTACGTGTGCAGGGTTGGCCAAAACAGTATATGTGCACTGTATATGACCGTATATTAGATGAGTTTCCTGCCAAAATACCGTGTACACACCATATATATAGGGTTCTGGCCAACCCTGTACATGTGTATAAAGTCGCATGTTTTGTTTGTGCATGTACTTTCGTGTTTTGTGCGTGTGTGTTAGCGTGTTTGTTGGTGTGTGTGTTAGCGTGTTTGTGTATGTTAGTGTGTGTTTGTGTGTGTCTGCGTTTCTGTGTCCGTGTATGTATCTGTGTGTGAGTTTGTGTGTGTGCGTGTGTGTGTGTGTGTTTGTGTGTGTGTGTGTGTGAGACATCAGCCTCCGTGCCATCTGTGAGCTATCTGAAAAAGTAGCCTCCGTGCCATGCATGTATGAGCGCCGCCATTTCACCCACATGCATGTATGTATGTATGAGCGCTGCCAAAACAGTAGCCTCCGTGCCATGCACGTATGAGCGCTGCCGATAAAGTAGCCTCCGTGCCATGCATGCACGAGCGCCGCCGTTTCACCCACCAAACACCCTAATCATCAGCCTGCTGTTTCACATGTCGCAAAGAGGGACAGACCGTTGTTGGGCTACGTGATCTGCCCATAGGGCGAGCCTTAGGTAGAGCAGTGGCTGGGAGTAACGAACATATACACATGCACACACGCACAAGCACAAGCACATGCGCAAGCACACAACCACACACACATACACACACAGAGCAGTGGCTGGGAGTCACAAATATATATACACACGCACACACGCACAAGCACACACAAACACACACGCGCAAACACAAGCGCAAGCACACACACACACAGAGCAGTGACTGGGAGTAACAAATATATATATCCACACGCACACACACAGAGCAGTGGCTGGGAGTAACGAATATATATACACACACACGCGCAAGCACAAGCGCAAGCACACAAATACACACACACACACGTGTATGTACACACACATGTATACATATGCACGCACGCACACACGCACATACACATGTATACACACACACACACCTTCCAGCCTGGCCCTCTTGAGGGCTGGCTCTCCAGCCTCTTGTCCCAATGCTGGAGGGGGGTGAGACTGGAGAGCACTACTTGTGTCTAGCTGCAGCTCTGCCTTGCCGTCCAAGTACTCCAGCAGTTTCTGCGCAGGAACACACACACGGACACACACAATTACACACAGAGCAATAACACAGACACACAGACACACGCACACACTCAGACACACACAATCACACACAGCAATAACACAGACACAGACACATGCACACAGACACAGACACAGACTCACACAATTACACACAGTAATAACACAGACACACAGACACACGCGCACAGACACACAAAATTATGCACAGAGCAATAACAACATTGACAGCTTACGAAGTGCTAGACATAAAAACGGTGTGAGCATGGGCTTTGATCTCTAGGAGCTGTGCTCACGTATGTTCATGCCTTTATGCATCATTTTTATGTGTGAATACGCATGCGTGCTTGTGTGTGTGCATGTGTACACATATATGCGCTTGTGCGTGTGTGTGTATGTGTGTGTATGTGTTTGTGTGTGTATGCACGTGCGCCTTGTGTACATATGCAAGAATGAGATGTGAGCTCACGCACCCTTCTATCAACAAAAGGCATAGGGACCAAGCCTGCCTGGCTGGCTGCATTGAGGTATTCGTGATGAGGCAACTGCCGGTTTTGAACAACAAAGAGAGCCGCATCCAGCTGGTAATAATCTGCTCCGGCCCTGGCACCTACAGTACATAAGTGTGTGTGTGTGTGTTTGCATTCAATCATGTGTGTGTGTGTGTGCGTGTGTGTGTGTGCTTTGTGAGTGTGTGTGTGTGTGTGTGTGTGTGTGTGTGTGTGTGTGTGTGTGTGTGTGTGTGTGTTGTGAGTGTGTATGCATGTGTGTGTATGCGTGTGTGTGTGTGTGTGTGCACGCGTGGGCTCGCATGTGCGCGCGTGCATGCGTGCTTGTGTATGCGCGTGTACATGTGTGTCAAAAACTTACCCTTCAAAGCGGTGAATGCTGTCCGTGGGAACACATAGCTGGTGCCAAATTTGATGTGATTGCCTGCAACCTCTACTTCAGATAGCTTGTGGCCCACGTTGAAATCTCTGAGTAGAGTGAGTGGGTCCATCTTACAACTTCAAGTAAAAACAGTTAAAAATATACTTATTATAAAAGTAAACACAGGTACTATTTCCATGATACACGCGCACACACACACACACACACACACACACACAAACACACACACAAACACACACGCACACACATACGCACATGCAACCACGCATACACAAACACACACACACACACACACAAACACACACACACGCACGCGCACACACACACTTACGTACACGCACAGGCACACAAACATACACACATAACACACATAGGCACACACACACACAAACATACTCGCACAGGCACACAAACATACACACATAACACACATAGGCAACACACACACACACAAACATACACGCACAGGCACACATGCACACATACACGCACACGCGCACACACACACATCTATATACGTACGCATGCACATGCGCCTCAACTAACCATAAGACAGGCTTTACAAACAAAATATCACTGGTTTTACAGCCCAGCCACACCTACACACAGCCTCTACCCATTTCCCTCCTACCATTGCCGCAAATTTTTCTGTCCTTCAAGGCAGCATGTGCAAGCGCTGCCGCACACGCCCAGATCAGTCAGCTCTGTTGGGGGAGGAAAACAGGCAACGCTTTGCTTTTGAAGTCCCAAATGCGTGGCCCACAGATCGTGTCACTGCAATTGGCCTTGATCCTTAACCGGTCAGCCCAGATTGGGCTGAGCAATTGCATGCAGTAAAGATGAGTGTCTGAGTACTTGGATGACATTCGAATGTAAATCGCGCACAGATTATGCTGTGTGTACAGGCCCTGTGCCGACTCCTCCTGCACAGTGATGTTGCCCTTGGTGCGGTTACTTTGTCTGTTTGAAATAACGGGTGCTCACCTCACGTCGGGTGGACAAAACGCCTGATTTCATACACACACCGCATCCTGCACACCCACTTAAACCCCCCATTTCTGAGTTGAATAGGTCCTATGCAACCCCAAATATGCACTTTATTGGTCCTGATTCACCCCATGAACTCCAAGTATTTGGCTTTTTAGGGAGCAAAACTCCATCAACGTAGAGCCGTACTTTCACAACAGGCTCAGGGCAGCGTGCTTGTAATAGCATACATCAATAGGGATGCAATCGCCCAAAATGGAAATCTGTTTGGTTCTACACCATCTTTGACCAACGTGGTGGGGAAGACCCCGTCATGAGATGAATTATCCCGTCTGTCCAGTTGGCTATAAATTGCTCCCTCTTTTTTGTCAGAAGTGCTACTTGTACGCATCGCACACTGTACTGGGGTCAATTATTTTTGTGGTTCCTGACATTCATCGCACGCACACTCTGCGTAACTGCTGCACAAATGTGTATTCAAAGTACTACTGCAACGCTGTCTGTGCACAAGGTTGCCGCATGCTGTCTATCCTCTCAACATCATGGGCACTGCTTGCCTGTCAGGACATGGTGCCACCAAGCTGTAACAATGATCACGTCAACCAGTACAAGAGACCACATATTTTCAAAGTACAAATTGGAAACCAATCACATACACCGGTAGCGCCATGTAAGATAGTTTAGTTTAGTTTGGATTACAAAGGCATTCAACCTGGATTGGCTGCTCAACCTATGAGAACGAGGTAAACCTCAAAACAAACATGTAAGATAAGATCAGCAAACAGCAAATCAAATTAGGCGCTGGCGTTCTCACCCCCACCACAGGCACCGATTCTAGTGATGCCATCACTATCGATCCGCCCTGTGCCTGTAGTGATAGGACGGCTCTACGTTGCGAGAGAGCACACCCGGGTGGGGAGATGCACCCAGGTGGGGAGACGCACTATCGATCCTGTGGGCAACTGCCCCACGCTCACCAGCGACAGAGCAGAACTGCAGCTGTGCTAGTAGCAGTACAAAAAGGCATTACTGAAATTGTTACAGACAGTGCCTCATCCCTCTTTCAGATTAGAAACGCAGCTATTGAACCCAATGGCTGTACTCCACCATTTGCATAGGGAAGTACTCAAGGACATTGTAAATCTTATCCAATCCTCACCTTTTACCGTCACTTTTTACAAGGTGAAACCCCACTCTGGTATTATTGACAATGAGGGTGCAGATTAGCTAGCACACAAAGCAGCAGTCAATCAAAATTCTGACATTTTGGTAAGGTAAGGTTACATCACTATATATGCCTCAAAGGGCATCTCAGCGGAAGTTTGGAAAAAGCCTGAAACTACACCTGGCTAAACAAAAGACACAGAAGCTAGAGGAAACGTGAAACTGAATTCTGGCATTTCCTTCCTGCCCGCTACTGACCCCTTTTACAGCCTGTTCTGGTTAGGCGTGCCTTACAAAGATGGCTCCCTTGCAGAAAAGCTACAAGTTTTGACTAACCCGCATGACAAGCCAAAACATCATATGCACGTCCACCATCACCACTTGGTGAAGCTAACACAGATACACTGTTTTACAAGCTCTGGCAAAAATTGCATGACACGCCTGAGCGCCCAGTACAGCCCGACCCTTACACACAGCAACCTAATGCAAAGCCCCTTGCTCAGTATGCTTAACTCAGTAACAAATTCTGGTACATGCCAAGCGTGACTTAAGGAACAGGAACAATTTGTTAAGTATAGGACACCATACCAGACGTGCCCTTTCCAGTACTGTTATCAACTCTCATCAGGAGCCGGTTTCAGGCCAAGCCTGCAGCCCTCTTGATCCCCATTGATTTTTCCTTTCCTTTTCGCGGTGGAGGAGCTTTACAGTATTTGATACCAAAGTGGCTCCTTTTCCTTATTTGATGTGGGGAGTGGTTTTCACTGCCTGCGTAGTTTATCTATTCTTTCTTTTCTATAGGACGGATACAATACACACAGACAAACACACCAAAAGGTTTAGTTAGCCACATGACAGGTCCTGCCACGTACCCTTTGTGCGGAGGATCAGACAGTGCTCCACACATGCTTCTTAGGTGCAACAACCATACTCTGAAGAGAATGCACATAAACTGACACCACCACGCAGTTAGCCGTTGCGATGAAGAGGTCAGCAAAGGCAAGCTGGGCTCAGCAATCGTTACAATGGATGCTTGTAACATTGAAAAGCTATGTGACCTTTACATTGAACCCCTCGATGACACTAAAAGAAACATTCCCGACTGGGTTTTCCCAACACAACAGAACTTTTCAACCAGGCATGAAAGTCGTCCAGATGGCGTGTTTGTCATGCCCATTGAAGGAAGAGGCAGGTAGTTGGACCCTAAACAGATTCTCTTAAGGGACAGAGACACACATCTTGTAGAGTTAATCTGCTCATAAACCGGCAACAGACATTAGACAAAGCGCACAACCAACATCTACCTCTTATTCAGCGCCTACGAACAAGGAGCCTCCGAGGCATCTCTCGAAACAACAGTTACACATAATGTTACACTCCGAGTACAAGGATCGTTGTTGAAGTTGGGGGCACAATCTACAATCGATACACCATAACTTCTTTACTAAATCTAATCATTCCCCTGCACAAAGTGCACCAACTAGCTACTAAGCTACATGCCATGCAATAAAAATACATTTTGCCGTTCTTCTCATCAACCTGGCTGCCCCCCCTACTTTCTTTTATTTCTTCCAGCCTGCCTCTCTTGCTCCCTTTTTATGTATCAACTTTCAGTTCGTTTCAACCTCGTAGTAGGGAGTTTGCTATCTCCCCTTGACCTATGCAATACACCAACAGCATAAAAAGCTTAAACAAGATCACGAAAACAAGACACAAAATACACTTCAACTACAGTGATAATGGGGGATCTGATGGAGGGGTTACTGGTACAGCGGCTGGCTTCAGGAGAGCTAGGCGCAGGCCACATTGCATTGCTGACAACCCGCTGGATCCTCACTAGTCTCCAGTGTCTCGATTTTTGGTGGGGCTCTGGCTAGTTAGAGCACTAATTAAAGCCTTTCCTTAATACACGCTGGTGCTTTTAAGCGTAGACTTTTACTTTTAAGCTGGAATAGATAAGGTGTTCTCGCATGAACAATGTCAAAACAAGAATCAAATTTGTTTATTAATGTTTAATGTTGCTTCTCAGGTATTATTGTCACGACAGACTATCTCATTTAACTTCTCGGCGATTTTGAGTAAAGGTATGTTGCTTTCTACAGTGTCTGGCCCCTGCAGGGGCAGGTCTGTCTTGCTGGCTAACTAATGACTCCTTTTTCGTTATAGATGTGGGGGGAGGTGTCCTCTACTTGTATTTCTCTTTCTTCCTTCGTACAAGTCTTTTGTTTCCAAACTTTTATTGAATGGAGTGTTGTGCATAGTGTATTTCTTTGCAGCATTGTATTAGCTAAGTTAAACCCAAACAAATAACACAAATTTCCATATGTCATGCCAGTAGCGAATCAGCTGTATGTACGATGTATATTGCTTTTTCTTACGCATTCATTTTCCAGCAGAAGCCAAATAAAAGGCAAAAAAGGGTATGAGAAGGGCAAAGAAGAGGCAAAAAGTAAGATGGAAACGAAGCAGAATACATTTCAGAAAGCAGCACTATTGGGGGGAAGAACGAGCATCACACAATGAAATCAGACTCGGGATCTTCAGCACCTATGACTCATTCCCTCATTTTGGATAAATTAGCTGCGCGCCACCAGATACGCTGCTCGCCGACAGCATCTCTTGCTCCCACTCAGCCTTGTGCGCCTCGGCCTCATCTTCCGTCATCTTACGCGCTGCATTTTACAAGCAAGAACAGGAACACAGTTGCAGTGAGCGCAACCCAACCGACAACCAAAAGAAAGGCCAAGGCTCTATGTATGCAAGCATAATAGCGCAAATGCATGTGCTGGCCTAGCTGCAAGAACGTACAGCGCACAAACACTTTGTGCTTCGACCTTCACACAAACAAAAGAACAGACCATTCTCCTGATCAGGCAGGAAGCACGTCAAACAAGAAGCGACTACAAAGACTGCTTGTACTTTCTGCACCCTCGTCCTGCATACCAGAAAGTTCTGGGTTGACGGCAAGCGTGTCCTTTTTATGTTCAACCTGTTGAGGGAAAGGGCTCGCAATTCAACATGAATGCTCTTGCCACTTCAATCAGGCATCGTAATTCAGCTGAAGCTGCACCTCTTTTAAAGAGAAGAGCAGTCGTTTGAAGCTTGTGTTGATAAAATTGCCCTTATCTGCTTGCAGAATTGGGGACAGGCTTAGAAAGTTAAGCAGGCCACCACTTGGCATCTCTGGGTAGTGTTGGCTGTTTTATTGACGGTTTTCTTACCTCTTGCCCCCTCTGGTTTATGAAGACCTGAACAAATTCACCCAGGAAAGAAAACACTGAATGGATTTTGAGGCAATGTGCTATGCAAACAGGTGAAGGCACCGCACCCACCACTTTATCGCCATGGACTGCTACAACTCGACCCTGTTGGTTTGGAACAAGTGTTCTTAAAAGCAAGGAAGCAAAAATAGAGTGAATATTTGGGCGATAGGCAGTCTCGTCCAACGTAGATGCAAAAGCATAACAATATCATATACAACAATACCAATACAAAACGTCGTGCTTGTCCGGCGGCTGGATGGAAGCTTCATAATGACTACTACCTGACGCGTACCGCCTCTGTATTGATTTCCCACATAATCTCCTTCCTCAATGTGCTGCACATGAAAAAATCATCATACATGTTCAGCATCACAGGTTGATTGAGGGACAGGATGTGATGAATTGATCTATGGCGTGGCAAAAAAAGGGCGCATTGTCCACACGCTGTTTCAAACCTTTCCCCCATCTCCTGTAAATCCCATGGCAAGAGGAATAGTGCACTGAATGCTATTATTCAAATCGAATATTATTTAAATTGAATTTAAATGTTTAAATGCTCGCAAATCGATATTTACGGCGCGTTTACAACGGCGGGTTAAGGTTAAGTCAATTAACCCGACTTGCACTTTTCGAATTAACCGCGGTAGCTATTTTAACCCCGTTTGCATTTACAACAAACAGGGTTAATATTAGGTCAAACACCTGCTCCTTTCTGTCGCTGTTGGTGCCAACGTGCTCATGAATCTGTTTAGTAATCCCCTGTGAACTATCATAATCGTGGCATGCAGAACATGAACTTTGTTCATCTTTGACCAGAGGCAAAACTCGGGTCTCCTGGCCTTTTTGACCTGTCGGCATGTTTTCCTCTGTTTTAATATCTCATTTCAATTGCATCCTGGCCTTCCTGGAATTTTTTTAGCCCTTAACCTTTTTATTTTTTTTTCTCCCGGGGGGGGGGTGGGAGAAAAAAATAATTTATTTAACCCGATTGAATTTCCTTAACCTCACATTTAACCACGCGTTGTAAACACACATTCGGGTTAAATATTTCCAATATTCATTAACCTTAACCATTAACCCGCCGTTGTAAACGCGCCGTTATTAGCACGGAGTTTAGACACTATCTGAGTATAGATTATAATTATAAATTATAATGCTCATAGTAGATGAATAATTGTTAAGGGTCTTCATAATCCCACGGTTCAGTAGTAAGGAAATCCCAAACTTTCCACTATTATTTAATCGACTGTCAAACACCCTTCTTTTATGACCTACTCACACGATGGTGTGAATTTCCCATAGGAGGTTACCTGGGCGTAAGCCAGAACACACTCCTTTTTGCATAAGAGGTGCAGCAACTACCTACACGTCACTTCATCAAATTGGATCCAACCTAACTTCAAACTGATGCTGACTTTATAAGCTACTCGAGCATGTGCAAGACCAGATTTAGACAAATCGTCATGCGAACAGAATGACAAGACTAAAACCACGCGTCGTGCACCTGTACCCTAGATGCGTGCTTTCCAGGAGGAATGGCATAATAATTTGCATATTTTGCAATGGTCTTAATTTATCATAAGGATTTCAAACTCCAAACATCACTCAGTTTGGTGCGCTGGGTGGTCAGATACGGCATATGGCAGCACAATAAGGGTTCACGCTGCACCGAGCTCAGCTGCATTGGAATCCTTGGAATCAGCCCTGCTTATCAGAGCTGAGCTTGGAACCTGCCAGTTAGGGGGGCCACACCCTAGGAGCACGCGAAAACCATGCCCATTTTGGGCCTCAGATAACCCTCTGTGATTTTCCTTCATGTGGGCCTGAGTTTATATCAATTAATGCCCAGACCCCAAAAATTGCAAATTCCTTTAGAAATGCAAAGCTGCTTTTTCACATAGTCTCTACTATCCATGGCCAGGTCATGCATACACAAGTACCAACCTTCATTCTTCCATGAGAAATGCAAGCAACGTTGACGTACTGCCGCTGCGTCCAAACTCCCAGCCGCCTACAATAGCGACTTTGGCCACCTGGTTATGTAGAGGGTATGTGCCGTTTTCCGAGGCAGCTCGGGCGAATTGCCCTTTCCAACCTGCAAGGTGGTGGGAAGTTGACAAGATGAGAGTGAGAAAACTCATGTGCTATTGATGAGCACAAGCATGGTCTAAGCTTTATTTAGAAAGCACGTGTTTGTAAACGGAATGACCTGACTTTGCTTATGCATGATTTGATTTTCTCATATTTGTTAGCATGACCCATATCTGAGCGTCTGTCATGCACATTATTCTCACTCTGGACCCAGTGTTTCAACCGAGCAAGGTACAACACCTCCTCACCTGCTGCAGACGGATCTGGGCCCTTGGCGCCCCCAAAACCAAACCCCGCCGCGATGGAGGCACGACCGCCCCTACTGCCTACAGAGACAAAATGTGTTTGGCAGCTGTATGCTTATATCTTATATAGACTTATATACATACAGGACACGTGTCCGGCGATATGTCATGCAAAAGCAATAACGCGACAGCATTGCTTCCTTTCCCAACGCTCTCTTTCCGTTGTGACTGATTGGTGGCGATTGCGTGTGTAATTGTAGGCATTCCTCAATGCTGAAGATGAAATCAACTGCCCCCTCTAGTCTGAACATCCCTCCTGGGAAATGGTGCTGCAGGGCTGCACATACTTCAGTCCACAAGAAACCTGGGACCGCCGAGTCCAGCACTTCCCTGATGGAAGCGAGAGGGTCCAGGATCACCCTGGCACCCATCTGATGCATGCGGCGGAGCGCGCCTTCCACTATTTGTGGGAGGCAGCCTTCTGGCAAGATGGCGTCGACGACAGGATCCTCCTCAGACTTGGCTCCACCACGTCCATGAGGCTGCATTGCGGAGGGAATGAGAGTAGATCAAAGTGTAATAATTGAGAATTGAACAAAAAGTGATCTCCTAAGGCCAAGCGCCACGAAGTGTACTTTATTTTCCTGCGGAAAACCAAACAAGTTCAGGACAAATGAAAAGTGCTTCCCTCCGTATTCGTCACATCCTGTTTTCCTGTGCAGATCCCCTTGCGTAATCCCCCCGCACCCTTTGTTGACATAATTCACAAAGACGATCTCTACCAGGGTCACGTCCCCAATGTGGCTGCTGGCTTGCATGGTTATCAACAAATGTTTGGCTGTGGTCTGCGGGTGAAGAGATCAATCAATTCAAGGGATTAATGTTGGCCTGAAGTTTTTGTAATGTGTCATACAGCGACATAGTAGTTTAACATGATCATCTGTTTGCAAACCATACTGCAGATCACTCACATCAACCAGCTGCTTGTTGCCGAGATCCACAGCATCCCCACGAAGGTGGTCGTGGGGATGCTGTGGACCTAGGCGCCTGGAAAAAATGGAACAAAAGTAAGTTTGCTGAAAGGCTGAGCTATACTAAACATTGATGGACAAGCATGAATACAAGCGCACTCAGGGAGTAATGGCGTGCATGCGCACATAGATTTGCATCGATTGTGTAACATTAATTACTGGGGCAGACGGAGTTGTGCCCGCAAGGTACACGAATCTGCGTCGTTACAGATTGGGGCGAGAACACATAGATATATTTGCATCGATTGGAGCAATTGTGGCTATTGCTCATGACAATGACTCACGCGTTGCTTGCGTTAACCCGCCCTACGAAGGGCAGGTCCTCGAGGCAGGAGACCAGCTCGCGGGCATTTAGGAGCGTGGAACACTACTCTAGGGTCTTATCATAAGACTCTTATCACTCAAATGTGCTTGGCGATGCTGATACCAACTTTAGCCTGCATACCACAGCAGTTGAATGCCAACATACTTATTTTTATTTTACAAAATTTGATTAATAACTATTTCGCAGGATGCCAAAATTTTAAAGACAGATCTCAAATGACTCAACCCCTGTCAAACTGAAAAAGCCTTGCAAAATTCAGTATTGTATTATTGGCGCACATAATGACGAATCCCTGTGGGAACAACTTGAGTACCAAGACGTATCTACATTGACAGACATCGCTATCGCTATTGACAGAACTATCAATGTTTGTTCTTTCTCATAAATCGGTCCCTACCTTCTCTTTTAGTGTGAATGAATAATTATGTATTTTGTTAGTATTACTTAATTATTCTACATATTTCGATGTGTGTTTGGGGAAGCCGAAGTGCCAAAATGCTGAAAAGATACCAATGAGAATGACAATTAACGGCGTGTTTTCAATGGACCGTGGTTCACAAAAATTAAGTTAATGGCTGAACAACGCTAATTTTTAAAACTACGAACAACGTTTTCAATGCGTGGTTCATGACGTTCATGACGTTCAGCATTCAATAGATTTAATAGGTCAAAGTTGATTCAAATAAAGTTATAATCATGTCAAACTTCTTTGATGATGTCTTGTTCAAACTTACGATTGATCCGCTCTGCTTGCTGCAAGAGCTTCGTTCCAGTTCCAAACATCAGCGTGCTGCAAGAAGGGAAGAAGAAGTTAACCACAGTAAGGAGGAGTCAGAGAGCCTGGCCGTGGTGGAGTGCTTGTTGTGCCTAGAGGTAGGACAGCTAACAGCTGTCGCTCACGCACGCGCACGCACGCACGCACACACACACACACACACACACACACACACACACACACACACACACACACACACACACACACACACACACACACACACACACACACACACA
>Ga0307968_1002223_pt1 | contig 16092 bp, 16 predicted proteins | sample OrgLakmetagen650_FD_201834 | JGI IMG/M metagenome (GOLD analysis project Ga0307968, IMG submission 201834) | Saline water microbial communities from Organic Lake, Antarctica - #650 | ecosystem: Environmental > Aquatic > Non-marine Saline and Alkaline > Saline | place: Antarctica: Organic Lake... | reverse complement strand
GCTTCTTTTTCTGGTGTCTTGTTCAGTCTGGCCTCTTTCTCTTCTTGAAGCTGGCTTTTTATGCTATAGCTCAACTGCCCTCGCTGGCGGATATAGCTGTGTAACCCTTACCCTTACCCTTACCCTAACTCGGATGTTACAAATTCGATCTTTTCGATTGATAATTGTTGAGATCTACAGATTGGGCAGCCATGCCAGACTGGAGGCATTGGTAATCCAAACTAAAAGAAACAAAACAAAGGGGACTTGTTATAGACTATTTAAACCCATTTCCAATCAGTACAGGAGAGCCATAAAATCGGTTGGCTTTTAGTATTTTCACTGCCTGCAGAATAACGCCTTTCTATATTTCTTCAGCAGTCCTCAGCAGGCGTCTCACACGTAATCTCAATCATTGGGAAAAAGACAGATAACGTGCGCAGGTACTTTATGATTTTGCAAGGAGTTAAGACAAAAGGCATACGTTCTCTAGAACCTCTAGAGTCAAGAACAGCAAACAATTAAATAAATCACAGCCTCACCTGCGAGGCAACAGACACATCCTCACACTGGTCACTCGAAGGCTCTACAAAGACTACGAAGAAGCCAACTAATTGCAAAACAAACACACACTATTGTCGCCCCCTGCTGTGAACAGCCATGGCTGCGTGGGGTGGAAGGCCACATCAAGTACACCTGTGTGGTCTGTCACTGTGTGACCTCGCAAAACTTTCAAAGGCACCAACAAGGGGTTGGTCAGGAGGTCAGCGTACACCATGCCGTGGAACACGTGCACGGCAGCGTCGTCGGCACAGGAGGCAAACAGGGGGTAACTGCGAGGAAAGAGAGGAGGTGAGGAGGGGAAGACAAAGAGTTTGAACGGTAAAGTCACATTAAAAATATTGCATTCTTACTTTCTGGTCCAAAGAAACACAAAGCCTACAAATTAAAGGGGAAGAACAGGCAAGCTTGCATTGGTTTATTTCACACCAGGTTCAGTTCACCGTTAACGATTGTCTGGACGAACACGCCTGTCTTTCCCTTGACTTGCATGCCTGCACCAACATATACCCACGCCCCCACCCCTAAAACCAAATTCGCACCCACAACCCCACCCACATCAACACACATACACCTCACCTGCACACCCACAACCCCACCCACATAAACACCCATGCACAACCTCACCCACACACACTCCACCCACCCACTCCACCTCACCCACCCACCCACACACACACGCATGATCACCTGCGGTGGAAGGCTGTGCCGCGCAGGCCAGTGGTGTGATAGCGCAGGGCCTTGTACGGCTTGTCACTGAGGTCGAGGTCGTACCTGAAGAGCGAACGAGTAGCAAGCAGAGGTGTCTGAGATCAAGCTTGAGGTGCGATTGGAAAGCAAGAGGTTTTGAAAAGCAAGAAGTGCGATTGAAAAGCAAGAGGTGCTCAAGGTCATACACATGGAGCGATTGAAAGGAGCGAGGGGCAATACAAGGTGCGAGGCGTGCAATACAAGCAGCAATGGTCTGTTACTTATAGGCTTATAGGGCTTTAGAGGTGGGCTCGAGAGAGTATCGAGGTACAAGCAAGGTGCAACAAATTTCAAGGCCACCAACAACCTATCGTCTGTGTATGTATCAACATCAGAGCGTTGGCCGCATATGTATAAGGCGTTTAGTGAAATTGTGTGTTCTATGAATCAGGCCAGCCATCCCTGTGAGAGTTCTTGCCCCAAAGCCGAAAAGTACATTTAAGTATCCAGGACCCTTGACTATATATATATAAGCACCCCTGCACACTCAGTTTGTGGCGGGAGGTGCCCAGGTGGGCAGGGTGGAAATCCCTGTCAGAAAGTGAATTTCAAAAGCTCCTCCCCGTTACCATTAACTTGCCAGGGGTGTTTGCAACAATACTGGGACATTCTGGTGAAGGTCTGGGGGTCTGGGGTCAAGGTCCGGTTTTGGACCCCCTTTTGGCAGGGAAAAGTGCGAGTTTTTACAAGTCGACAGCCACTGAATTGGTTGGGGTCGCGATTGTTTTGCTGGACTCTATAAAATATATAAACAAGGTTCAAACAATGATATGTTTGTCTACCTCCCTGGTATGACAGCCCTTCCCTCGTAAGTCTGATTGTTTGAGTTTTGTTATATCGTTCATCTGGCATTATTTGTCGAATCAGTCTGTGCTCGGAGGGGCTGACCAGAGACCTATAAAGATCTCAGCTGTCGCTGCCCATCACGGCCCAACCCCAGCATCCCAGACCATTAAACTTGACAGGGCATGCTTTTGGAGCATACTGAAGGGTTCCCGACACTCAGGTGATGGCCAAAAGTGTGTTTCCAGGGTTTCAGAAATGCACCATTTTTGCCCAGCAAACAGCCCACGCACTAAGTCCTTTAGGGCATATTTCCACCCCCCTTTTTTTTGCTTCGATGGGTATGGTTTGACCCTAAATCTATCTGAGAACAAAGGAATTGGCGAAAATCGGACCAAAACCTGCATTTCTACACCCATACCACCTTTCTGGCAGGGAAATGGCACAAATCCAGCCTCCCACTCTCACCCTTGACCCCAAACTCAGTAATTTTTATGCAGAGGTGTTATATTTATTGCAAAGAAACCATTGGGTGACCTCAGAAGTGCAATTCAGGAAAGGGGCATCAATTCCCCCTTTTTGGGTGAGGCTTGGCTGGGCTGACTATGAATACAAGGCAATGTACATATCAGAAGAAGGAACTGGCCAAAAAGGAGCACAGGGTCCCATGTGTTGTACATATTAATACCGCCCTGAATAAATATTCCCTAGGGTGGCGGTAATCAAATTGTTCAACATTTTATTTCCAGGGCAGTGGATGTACCTACCAGTAATGGCGCGCACAAAAGCACACTAGTATCATTTGCTTACATGTGAGAGTGAATCATTTGCTTACATTTTCACTCAAATTTCAAACCTCATTGATATGCTTAATTAAAATATGTTCCTCGGTCGCAACTGACCCACAGGCCGGTTTTCAGCAGCACTGGTGGCAAAGAGTAGTCGGGGTTGCTGTAGGGCGTCACACACACCCGACAGAGGTGGGCTGCCTCAATGCAGGGCGTAAGGCAAGTGCGCACCCAAAACAGTGAGAAACAAGACAATGTGCTTTTCTGGTCGGTGAAGGCCTTGTTGTGGTCGACGTGCAGTCAGGCAACAATAACTGTAGGCCCAAGCTTTGATCAATGCCTACGACTTTGCTTTCTGCTGCGACAATTCTTTTGCAACGATGCGTAGCTCAAACAGTATAGTTTCGCACATCTCCACTTAGAAGTTCAGGTTAGGTGGGTTAAGTCTCAGGTGGGTGGGATTTAACACAGCACAGAAAGTCAACAAGAATTGTTCCTCGGTCGCAACTGACCCACAGGCCGGTTTTCAGCAGCACTGGTGGCAAAGAGTAGTCGGGGTTGCTGTAGGGCGTCACACACACCCGACAGAGGTGGGCTGCCTCGGTGCAGGGCGTAAGGCAAGTGCGCACCCAAATAGAAGTAATGCTAAATTTTGACAAAAGGTTCAAAATAATAAGAAAATGCACACCATCCACACAGCACCCCCATCCCTTCCCCCCCTCCCACACATACACACCAACAGGCGCCACGCCCACACGCCCACCCACACCCACGAACGCACAAACACCCACGAATGCACACACTATGTATGCCACATCCACACACCATGCCAGGCGCTTGTCGTCTGACCCAACTAGCACGTGATCTCCTGACGGGTGCACAGCCAAGCACGTGATGGTGCCACTGCCACCCATGAGCTTCTTGGACAGTGCCTGTGGGCACGTAGGGCATATTTTGATGATCATGAAAATGTGTGTGTGTGCATGTGAGCGTGTGTGTATGCATGTGTGTGTGTGCAAGTGAGCGTGCATGTATGCATGTGTGTGTCTGTGTGTGTGCGTGAACGCCCCCACCACACCAAGATCAAGATTCGGAATGCGCACGGGCATGCATTGCTTGATTGCCCTCAGATGCTTTAAATCCGTAAGGCACACAGCTGAATCACACACCACTGATTATTGACAGCAAAGGAGAAAAAACCCTGCACGCCTACGGGCCTTTTTCTAGTTTCCTAGAGGAAACCACAAGGACTAGTAGAGCCATTGAAACTAGCCGACAAGCGTTTAGGCTATGTGAGACGTTCCTTGGATACTTTAACAGGTATTCAAGGACGTACTCGGTAAAAAAGACAAGCAATCATGCCGAGCTAAAAAGCATTTCCACCTTGGTTCATACACTCGCAAATACGCACGATAACACACACAGACACACACATATACAACAAGCTTGATGAACGATGAGTGAAGGTGCCGAGTGGTGCCTCAGCTTTTGAGTGTTGAGAGTGTGCTTCACTTACCATGACCTGGAGGGCAATAAAGGCACACTCTCAACATTCAAGGTAGGGCACCACTTGGCGCCTTCATTCGTCGTTCCTCACGCTTGTTATAATACAAGCATGCACGCACGCAAACATGTACAGAAACACACAAACCTACATTCCTCCCCCAATCAGCGTAATGGGCAGGCCTTCCGCCAACCACTGTATGTCATTTCATCAATCCCTTCACCCTCTGCCCTCAGCAACAAGCCTACACCGTGTTTCGTTTCAACCATCCCGTCAGCCTCAGCAGAGGCCCCCAGCAGCAAGCCTACACTGTGTTTCATTTCAACAATCCCTTCGCCCTCTGCCCCCAGCAACAAGCCTACACCGTGTTTCATTTCAACAATCCGATTAAATTCTCCTAAATGAAAACCATCATCATATTAAATAGCAACCTAGTAAGACGCTAAGACGCACCTGTTTTGCAAGGTTGTAGATGCGCACGTGGTTCTGGCTGGCCACAAAGAAAAAGGGCTTGGTAGGGTGGAACGCAACACGATTCACACGCCCCCTGTTTTTACGGAAGGGATTCTGTGTGGCTCCCTTGGACAGCTGGTGCACCAGCACAGCCTGTGTGTGTGTGTGTGTGTGTGTGTGTGCACTCGTGAGTGTGAATGCGTGAGCTCATGTGAGTGCGCATGCACGCGTGCAAGTGTGCATGCGAAGGGAGGCGTGCAAACCTGCCTCCTCCCACCGCACACATTTTGTTGGAAACGCTCTACAACATGCAGGTACAACAATACACAGTGGCTTGCACTCTCGAAAGGGTGTACTGCGAGATTTAGGAAGGCCAAGCACTTAATCACGACTGTTGAGTTTGTGTGTGTAATTGATGCGTAGCTCAAACAGCATCGTTTTGTGCGCGCCTCCACTTGCGGGTTCAGGTTTAGGTGGGTTTAGGTTAGGTGGGTTTAATTTCATGTGGGTGGGATTCTGCACAGCGCAGGACCATGTGCCTGCTGCAGCTGGGCTTGCCCTTGTGGGTGGGATTCTGCACAGCGCAGGACCATGTGCCTGCTGTTGCGCAGGACTTCATGTGGGTGGGATTCTGCACAGCGCAGGACCATGCGCCTGCAGCTGCGCAGGACTTCATGTGGGTGGGATTCTGCACAGCGCAGGACATTGTACCTGCTGTTGCGCAGAACTACATGTGGGTGGGATTCTGCACAGCGCAGGACCATGTGCCTGCTGCTGCGCAGGACTTCATGTGGGTGGGATTCTGCACAGCGCAGGACCATGTGCCTGCTGCTGCTGGGCTTGCCCTTGTGCAATGCAGCCACATGGGCAAAAGCCCAGCAGCAGCAGTAGCCAGCACATGTTGGAGCCCAACAGCATCTGCAGCCACAGCTTGACAAGAGTTGTTCCTCGGTCGCAACTGACCCACAGGCCGGTTTTCAGCAGCACTGGTGGCAAAGAGTAGTCGGGGTTCCTGTAGGGCGTCACACACACCCGACAGAGGTGGGCTGCCTCGATGCAGGGCGAAAGGCAAGTGCGCACCCAAAATAGCGAGAAATAAGACAATGTGCTGTTCTGGTCGGAGAAGGCCTTGTTGTGGTCGATGTGAAGTTGGACGACGATAATTGTGGGCCTAAGCAACTCACTACCTACAATTTTGCTGTGTGCTGTGACAAACCGTTTCTGCAACGATGCGTAGCTCATATAGCAATGTTTTGCGCACCTCCACTTGCAGGTTCAGGTTCAGGTGGGTTTAGGTTAAGAGGGTGGGTGGGATTCTACACAGCACAGAAAACAAGAATTGTCCTCGGTCGCAACTGACCCACAGGCCGGTTTTCAGCAGCACTGGTGGCAAAGAGTAGTCGGGGTTACTGTAGGGCGTCACACACACCCGACAGAGGTGGGCTGCCTCGGTGCAGGGCGTAAGGCAAGTGCGCACCCAGGCACAGATACGGGGAAGGAAAAAGAGCGTAGATTCGGGCAAATGGTTTAGCTTTGAAACACACAGGCAAGGGAGTGGGTGAGCAATTCTGGCTAGGGTGGCCAGAACTGTGCGTTCATAAATTAAATAAATTTGCTTGTTTCCACTTTGTGTACGGCCGCGTAATTTTTAAATGGTTTCCTGTTCTTGTGACCTGTTATTTTTGAATGAATGAATGGAGGGGGGACATGATGGAGGATGCAGCTACACCAAGCTTTCATACGCCTCAGTCGAAATAATGCATCGTCAGCGCCTGCTTTTAGCAGGGACTCTGACAAACTGTGAAATATTGATGACATCATGGGCGGTCAAAGTCCAACATATGTGCGTGCATGTGTGTGTATATGTGTGCGTGTGTGAATGTGTGTCCGTGACTGCGTGTGTGCATGTGTGTGCGGGCGTGCGCGCACACTTGTGGGCACAACAAACATTGCACAAATAAATTGAAGCCCAAGCAAAAAAAGATTGTTGACATCAATTGCTGAGTGTACAAGCTGCAGCAGCACTGAGGGGAGTGAGCAGCTTGCTGGGAGCAAGCCAGAAGGCTACGAGCTAGAAAGGAAATTTGATTACGGGAGGGGATGAGGGCAAAGGTAGAACGAGAAACAAGATTAAAACCATGGGGTTAAACTATGGCTTCAGGGATAGTGTTGAGCATCAGTGCTGCGAAAGCTCGAACGTTGGCCTCAGAGACTGTGTGTTGTGCATCAGTGCTGCAAGAGCTCTGGGAATACAAACTGAATTAGTATGCATCAACGGCCTTTGTTCTTCACGTGTGTGTATGCGCGTGTGCGTGTGCGTGTGTGTGTGTGTGTGTGTGTGTGTGTGTAGGAGCAGGGGGGAGGTTGTGTGAGGGGGCAGACATAACATCCCTGCTCCATTATGCGTTCTGTCAGATGTTTCAAGCAGCAAAAAGCAAACAATCGTGCAGGTCACACGTGCATCTGCCCATAAGTCAACCGAATGTACAGTTGCCTTGCATGTTTGCATGCGCGCGTTAAATGTGCACGTGGATGTGCGTGTCAATGTGCATTTTATCTAACACTAGCCATCAGACATAAAACGCTAATCATCAGTGCCTGCCTTCTCAGACAGGCCTCTGAAAACCACAGCCGTTTATCTCATCACGGGCTAATGACCAAGGCAGGAGCCTGCAATCAGAACGTGCTCAATGCATCACACGATAGGTCAGGTTTGTAAAAGGAATGAAGGAATGAGGCAAGCAGTCCACATTATTCATCACACAGATCTTTACATGTTAAGAGTCTGCAATCAGGGATGATGATTTGGCTTTAGGAAAAATGCAGGCTAGGTGACAAAGGGCGCAATTTTGTGCGTCACGCAGGGCTGAAACTCAAAGCCAATGTAAGAGCCTCAGGCGCATCAGGTAAAACATCAGTGCCTCGTGAGGCTCTTTACCGAGTTTACATCACCGGCTTGACACGCGCACGCGTGTGTGTATGTGCGTCTGTGTGTTTGGATATGTTTGGAAGGGGTGGGGTGCATGTCTGTGCACGCGTTTGTGTGTGTATGTGAGTGTGAGTGTGTGCGTGTTTGCGTTCGTGAGCAGAGCCGTAGGCAGGGCTGCACCCAAACCTTTGAGAAGCGAAAGCCTCAGGCGCATCAGGTAAAACATCAGCGCCTCGTGAGGCTCTTTACCGAGTTTACATCACCGGCTTGTATGTTTGTTTGTTTGTGTGTGTGTGTGTGTATGTGTGTGTGTGTGTGCGTGTCTGTGCAATTGTTTGTGTGTGCGTGTTTGTATGCATGCATGCATGCGTGTGCGTGTGTTTGTGGAGGGCCTTGGCCTGAACAAGTCGGTAGAAACAGACTTTTGGGATGCGGGTGTGCCCCGGCTAGTATAATTCACTAAACACCAGGAAATGTAAAGTTTCCGCAATGACCAGCTCTTTGTTCTGAGCGGGACTTACGTAAATTTAGTCCCGTTCAGTACAAAGAGCTGGTCATTGTTGTCCACTCCATGCATGATGGAAAGCAAGCGGTGCGGTATCCCCATAACCAGGCGAAAGACAATTTTAAATGGACCGGACCAAGTTTGCGAATGACAATGGACTGGATGCACATTGGCAGCAGTATCTCAGAATGCAGGAAAAAGTTGTTAAAAAAGGCAAAACAAAAAGTCAGCAACTGCACCATGCGTCCATGATCCACATCCATCAGGTTCGGCCAGCGTGAGAGAAGTGAGAGGAGTTGCACGTACGTGGTGCGTTTGTCGAGAAAACATTTGGAGCTGTGCGCAAAGACTTGCTACACGCCGTGCGAAAAAAACAGGCATGGACAAAAAACGCAGGACACACACATGGCTAGTAAACAAACCAGGGATACTTAAGAAAAGGCAGGCATGCCACAGCTCCCACCTGTGTGTTGCCGGTAGGGGCTACAGTGGAGAAGTAGTCACCCCGCAAATGCCAGGCCATGTGCTTGACAGGGAACCTGTGTGCGTACGTGTGTGTGTGTGTGTGCGTGTGTGTGTATGTGAGTGTGTGTGTGAGCATGCAAAGTAATGACCCCAAGAGCCATTGCCTTGGATTAGCGAAGCAGGGATGTATCAACTACTGATGGACGGCATTTCCAAAAGAAGATGCACACAAGAGCGCATTGCACATGAGAACGTGTTGCGGATTGTAATTACGGTGCACAAAGAACATGTTGCACAATATAGAACATAACGGGCAGAAAGATGCAGTGGAACATTGCTGCTGGAAGAGGGCACCCCTGAAATAAAGCCGCGCACAAGAACATGGGGCAGACTAAAATGGTGCAACCAAGAACATGTCGCACATAAGAAGATAACGGACAAAGAGATGCACTGGAAAGGCAGCAGCGTGGTGTTGTGTACATGCAGTGGAGAGCAGGAGTCAGCCATTAGACACATGCCTCGGTGTCTAACACAGGCGAGGAGCAACAGCAAAAAGCTGGCCCTCAATCCTCAGACTCGTCATCTAAGTGTGGCATCATTTGGCAACCCGACCATTTGCGTACACACACACAGAAAATAACAGCGCATGCAGCAGGAACAAAGCACAGCTATCAAAAGCCATCAGACAAATGCCTCGGTGTCTAACACAGGCGAGGAAGCAACAGCAGAAAGCTGGCCCTCAATCCTCAGACTCGTCATCTAAGTGTGGCATCATTTGGCTGTAAACACAGAACGCAAGCCCACCACACAACTCGACAAGAAAGCAATGCGTCAAGGTTTGCATGCTCGAGACCCTGTTTGCGTGAGTTCAAGCGATAAAAGGAACAACACAAAAGTTTGCATGCTCACAACCCTCATTGCACCTGATCAAGTGGCGAATGGAAAATATATAGGGTTGGCCAGAACCATATATATACGGTGTATATACAATATTTTAAACAGGGAAATTACCAAATGTACGGTCATATACGGTGTATATATACGGTTCTTGCCAACCCTGAAAATATACTAGAGAGAGGGTGCCAAAGAGCTATCCCTGCTACCCAAAGGCCCTCCCGATGATTGCTATTGCATCCATCCCATACCACTTGTGATTGCACAACTATTGGCTCATAGCAACTCGTTCAAAAAATTTGAGGCAGCCAATGTTAGCAATGAGCAGGGTGGGATGGTTGCATTTTGATTGCGTGTGTGTGTGTGTGTGTGTGTGTGTGTGTGTGTGTGTGTGTGTGTGTGTTAGAGTGTGTGAGTGAGTGTGTGCGTATGTCCTTACTTGTGTGTGATGTCCAGCCCCCCTCCTGCTCGTTTGCTCCATGTTGCCAAGGGAATGGCTCCAGCCGCGATAGCTGCCTGTGTGTGTACATGTGTGTATGTAAGTTTGTAAGCTCCTATGTGTATGTGAGCAAGTGCATGTGTTTGTGTGTGACCTTCTGTGTGTATGTAAACTGTGTGAGTAGGTGTGTATGTGAGTATGTGCGCTTCTGTGTGTATGTGAGCTAGTGCGTGTGTGCCGAGGAGTTCTGAAGTGTAAACTGGCCATACAGGCTGCACATACGCATCAGCTAATGGACATGTCAGTGCAAATTTTGTGGGTGGGATTGGACTGCCTGCAGTGATAAATTGTGACTTGGCCCATGGCCAAGCAAACGGTATAAAAACACAGTTCTTGATCAGTTAAGCATCTTGCAGCCTGCTCGGTAACGTCTGCAGTCGTTCATTGCAAGCATTCCAACTAAATTTGCTTACACACACAGACACACGCACAAATAAACAAACACGACACACACACCTGTTGGTTAGCAGCTGACGCCTCTAGTGCATCCTCTATGGCTTTTTCTCCCGCCTCCCCCTCCTCCTCTGAGCCAGTGCTTGTGGGCATCAGGGAGATGGTGTTGCCCGCCACAGCTACATTAAAGAATGTGGTCGTACGCAAGAGCGTGTAAGATTCTGGCACCACCTGCTACATCTGCACCACCTGCTACAACTACGACAGGGGCAGACGATTGCATTTAGCATGGCCACAGCAAGTAGCCTTCCTCAGACTACCATTTTGGGGCAGCAGAGGGAAACTTCACTTCTACAAAATTAACAGCTTGCTGTATCTGATCTGATGATGATTCTGACTCTGATGGGTGTTCAATTCTGTCTTTGATGGGTGTTCAGTTCAGGATGCCACAGGCAATCGTTGGCTACATGAAAAGTTTTATTACCAGATCCTTTCCATAGATGCTCCAGCACACACGACCGAAAGACTGTCCTCTCAGCACGCAGAAGCAAAAGACAAGGCTGCCCCTTGTAGAACACAAGACAAACGACAAGACTGCCCTCTTACCACACAAACAATAAGGCTGCCCTCTTACCACGCAAACACTGAATAAAAAGCTGCCCTTTCAACGAGCAAACTCAAACGGCAAGGCTGCCTTCTAGAAACACAGACACAAAAGACAAGGCTGCCTTTTCAAAGGACTGGCAGGACAGGCTAGAGCCTAAAGCCTCACCTGAAACCAGCTTTATGCCAGGTGCGGGACACCACGCCACCGTAGCCACAGGCGACCCCAAGTCCCACGTCTGAGTGCACCGCCCTGTGCGCACCTACAGCACACGCATAAAAGGGTCGCAGCATTGAGTGACACAGTGTGCACATGCATGCAGGTACAGCTTGTCTTTTTCTTTGCAGCGCGTCGAATGCACCGCCCTGTGCGCACCTGCAGCACACACGCACACGCACACACACATGCACACACACACACACACATGCACACACACACACACATACAAGCAGAGCAGATGTAGGGTGCAGCATTGGGTGACACATGTGCACACATGCACGTGTCAGCAGCTTATGCACTGTAGACATCTTGCATTTCACCCGCCAGCCGCACCTCCCACGGCTTGGCCGTCCATCCAATCAACACGTGCTTTCTTACACTAATACTTGTATGAACGAAACCTTGATATCATTTTACATCTTGCATTTCACCCGCCAGCCGCACCTCCCACAGCTTGGCCGTCCCGTCGTCAGACCCTGATAACAGCCACTGACCAGAGGCGTCCGGCGCAATGGAACGGACCTGTGGCCGTTTGTGGGGTCGTGCAAGAAAGTGAATCCCTTTATCAAGTCGGGCAAGGAGAGCAAGACATGTCACCTTCGATTCCCAGTGTTACTGTCAAATGAAAGGAAAGGCTACATATTTGCTATATTCGAATGGGTGGCTTTCGGCAGCAAACCAAGAGTACCTGCAACATGCTAGCATATAATTAGGATTGGACAGAACCATATATATACGATGTATATACGGTAATTTTGGCAGGGAAATCACCAAATGTACGGTCATATACGGTGTATATATACAGTTCTGGCCAACCCTACATATAATATTCCAGCCGTACACTGCCAACTACCTCCACAACACCGTCGATTTCCACAGCATGCAAAACATGTAATTCCTTTCCTTATCAGGTGTGTCCTGGGACTGCGTAAAGAAGCAAGTTCTTTTACAGATCAAACCCAGAGCAAACCCAGAGTAACTCACACAGCCACCACAAGTGACGTGCATGCACACGCACACCCATCCACACCTATTCTTAGTTAGTTTGTTAGTTATTCTCCCACGCGCACACCCATCCACACCTGTTCTTACTCCCCCACCACCCCCCCGACAAACTTGTATTCACAGCCCCTCCCACTCCACACCCATGCACACGTACACTCATATACCCTCACCAAGACTCGCCACACCCATACGCCTGCACTCATTCACTCACACACACACCTTGCCCTTGTGCCCCTCGTAACGCATGGCCAGGGACGTGGGGAAGGGCTGCAGGTCGGCTGGCTTGGGCAACTGCAAAGACGGAACATGCAGCGCAAGGATTTGGGAGCGAGTGCAGGCTCAGTACAGTCGGGTAACTGCAAAGACATTATATGCAGCACAAGTTATTAAATGCAGGTGCAGGTTCAGGAGAGGAAGAGTGCATTTATACAGGCATGGAATCAATCCGAGGAGCGACTGCGGGCGCAGGTATCAAAAAGGGCTCAGTTTCTGAATTGGACAGGTAAAGCAGCTGAAAAGAGACAGGCGCTCGATCTGCCACGCGTTGCAGACACCACACACTTTGATGCACGATGGCAGCATGACAAACAATGTCATACAGTAGTGTGCAAGCTTGCGTGCATCATCATGACGTCGCACCACAAGGAGTTGCTGGGAGACTAAGCCACAGATATCATCACGTAACACGCACATCAGTTAAGCACCTCGTCAGGCAGCGCAGCCTCAGCCCTTGATGAGTTTCACGCTCACCTTGGGCACTAAGCTCTCAGGGTCTACGTGCAAACGCTTGCGCCGCATGCGTGGGCATAGGTACAAGTCTAAGCAGCGCTCAAAGATGTCGTTGATGAAGCGGCCGTAGGCAGGCACCTGCAAAGTGTGTGTGTGTGTGTATATGTGCACGCGCGTGGACAATCCTGAGCGTTCGTATGTGTGTATGTGCATGCGTGTGCGTGTGTGCGAGCTTTCACAAACGTGCGCTCCAGCTTTATCATCAGAAAGAGGTGCGCTCCAGCCTTACTGTGAGCGACAGGCGCAACACTTGGTCAGACAACATGGACCGTTTTCATCACTGTAATTCAGGTGAAAGATGGTGATTAGGTAGTGTTGGTCATCATGCCAAGTTGTTGCGCGGGAGAAGGAGGCAAACACACTAGATACATACATGCACACAGCACACGGACAGCAACAATAATGCTTGGTGAGACAGGGTGCATAGCTTCTACTAGTGAAATTTATCTTCTGACCACTGTAGTCAACAAAAACTTGTCACCCCCCCCCTTCAAGATACTGCAGGTCATGCCTTACAGCTTTAAGAGCAACGGGCAAGGACGCAAGATCAAAGCAAACTCACGGCATGTGCTACAAGCAATGAGGCTGATGAGGGGCACGGGTCAGAAATCATGGACCGTTTTCATCACTGTGATTCAGGTGAAAGATGGTGATTTGGTAGTTTTGATCATCACACCCACGCACCCCCCTCCCCCTAAACCACACACACACACATGCACTCACACCCGCACCAGACATGAAAATGTGTCAAGTACCACCTTGGGTGCATAAAAGCTGGCTAAACAAGACATGCAGCGGATGCAGCAAATCACACAGAAGGTGGTTGGCCCATGAGGAAAGCACACGCTGTGAACTTGCACAGGGTGCGCACGCTTGCACAGAAGGGGTAAAAGAAAGAATGCGGTGGTCAGTACGCCAACTCTAACGTGGTATATGGATAGATTAAATGTCATGATTTGGTAGCTAAAACGACGCACAATTTGGATCGATGTTGCGGAGGAGGAGGAGGAGGAGGAGGAGGAGGAGGAGGAGGAGGAGGAGGAGGAGGAGGAGGAGGAGGAGGAGGAGGACAAGTAGGGGGAAGCATCGCAAGCGATGCTGAAAAGTTGGCGAAGCCTTTTGCGCTGTGAACTGGCAACTTGTGTGTGCTTTGTGCGCGCTTATACGTGTGTGTGTGTGTGTGTGTGTGTGCGTGCGTATGTGCATGCGTGCATGCCTGCGTGCGTGCGTGTTTGTGTGTGTGTGTGTTTGTGTGTGTGTGTGTGTGTGTGTGTGTGTGTGTGTGTGTGTGTGCGTGTGTGCGTGCGTGTGTGTGTGCGCGTGTGCGCGTGCATGCTTGCCTTCAACCTGCTCACATCTGTCAGTCAAACATGGAGACTAGCATCCTCTCAGAACACGCTCCCATCGTCATCGCGTCATTAAACATAAATTTTTAAATCCCTTGCAACTTGAATTGTGGAAATCCGTGCACCCAGTCGTGTGCTTGCATGGGGCAGCGAATTTTCCACCCACGCCTCCCCTCTGCCCTGGACTCAACAGGCACACGCAGGGACGTTTTCTGATGACGCCTGTGCTTTCAGATGCTGTCCGGGGTGCATGGGCTGGTCTCCGTCGGGCAGCTTCCTCCAGCTACCAAACATTTAGTCACTTCTTTCCACAGCACTGCTCACTGCACCCCTGGTCACCAAAACTTGTATGCCCCGACAAAAACTTTTGCTTGGCCTGCCTGCCAAGTTTCAGACCTGGACGTTGGCTGCGTAGCTCTTGCCAGGCCCTGAGTCTCAACTTTTATAAAACTCGTTCCGGGGTGCGCCCAGCAGCACCACCCCCTGCCCCTCCCCTCCCCCTGACACCACAGGGCTGCCTGGTTAGTCAGTCTAAGGTGCCTTGCAAGTTTTGGGGGCGGGGGGTGGGCTGGGCGGGCCTGCGCGCCCTGGTGTGAACTCAGGCGTGAAACATGCCAAACCTAGGGGCTGCGCCCCATGACTGGGGCTTCGCCAAAAAACATTTGCACAGTGTAGGCTGTCCCCAGCGCAATGCTGGCACGAGGCAACCTAAATGACCTCGTGCATCCGACCGTTCGAGTATTTGCTTACGATTAAATGTGGGCATGGCACACACACATGTATGCAACAAACGCACACAAAAAAATACACACGCAAGCAAACACACGTGCACACACGCGCGCAGGCATGCACATACACCCCCACCCCCCCACACACACCCCCACACACACCACAGATGAACGCACCATGAGGAAGCCCGACACGTTGCGCAGCCCCCCCGGCCTGCTCATTCTTTTGTTCACTTCTTCGACCACTGCCAGGCCTTCACTGGGTATCAAATTCACTAGGGTGTCCCAAGCACTGCGGTAACAGAGAAAGGCAAAAACACACGCAGGTTGTCAAAACTGCTCCCTCCCCCCTAAGTTGACAAAGAGAAAGGAGTTGTACCGAGTACCGTAACCTGCGACACCGCTCCACCAGCACTGCGTGCAGTGGATGTGCGTATGTTAGGGTTTCAGGGTTGGTCAGAACCATGCATACATAAGGAGCCACTTTTGTACACAGTAACGTAACCTGGGGCAGCCCTTTACCAGCACTGCGCGCAGTGGATGTGCGTTTGTTAAGGTTTCAGGGTTGGTCAGAACCATGCATACATAAGGAGCCACTTTTGTACACAGTACCATAACCTGGGGCAGCCCTTTACCAGCACTGCGCGCAGTGGATGTGCGTATGTTAAGGTTTCAGGGTTGGTCAGAACCATGCATACATAAGGAGCCACTTTTGTACACAGTACCGTAACCTGGGGCAGCCCTTTACCAGCACTGCGCGCAGTGGATGTGCGTATGTTAAGGTTTCAGGGTTGGTCAGAACCATGCATACATAGGGAGCCACTTTTGTACACAGTACCGTAACCTGGGGCAGCCCTTTACCAGCACTGCGCGCAGTGGATGTGCGTATGTTAAGGTT
>Ga0307968_1002222_pt1 | contig 16096 bp, 12 predicted proteins | sample OrgLakmetagen650_FD_201834 | JGI IMG/M metagenome (GOLD analysis project Ga0307968, IMG submission 201834) | Saline water microbial communities from Organic Lake, Antarctica - #650 | ecosystem: Environmental > Aquatic > Non-marine Saline and Alkaline > Saline | place: Antarctica: Organic Lake... | reverse complement strand
AAGACTCATACAGACTCCTCAAGTTTGTGTCAGATTTAGTTTCAATTTTCGACACTGGTTGATTTTGTTTCACCAGCCAATTGCCATCAGCCAGAGACTCGGGCTGTAGGCCATCCTTGTAACCCTTAAAAACTGGCCACCTATCATTCTTGGTTTGCCATCCCTTTTTCTAGAAATGAGCGTATGCCGATTAATGTACCACGGTATCTCCATCTTGATCTGTCCAAACATGTTATGTGCAATGATATAAGTAGATTCCGCTTGCGTGCTCATACTTTGAAAGTTGAGGCAGCAGCGTGGCATGAAGATGGTTCTTGCGTATGTGACCAATGTCCAGGTGAAGATGAACATGTTCAGAACGAAGTGCATGCTCTTTTATTTTGCCAAGACCATCAAGTTTGTGAGCTGAGGAAACACTTTTCCTTTTTGTTTACACCTTTTTTTGAGGACTTTTCAGCAGCCCAACCCTTTTCGCTGCAACAGGTCAACAACCAACTTGTTCACGATTTCCTTTCTCAGCAGAACAATAGACTTTTTCTTTTTCTTTCTGAGCTTATGGATTTATTTGTGGCTGGCCGAGACCAGTCAGCAGCCGATCAGCCAAACTACCTGGCTGAAGGTCACCCCCCATTGTAACCATTGTAACCCTAACCCTTTTAAAGAGCTGGGTCTTGATTCTCAAAGAGTAATAAACTTGTTTCCAAGCTTTATGTTCATTCTGTCAATTAAGCTGCCAAACTTGTTCATACCAACGTGCCCTTTCTAGCACTATTATCAACTCTCATCAGGAGACGGTTTCAGGTCAAGCCTGCAACCCTCCTGATCCTCATTGATATTGTTTTCCTTTGGTGGAGGAGTTTTACAGTACCCGGTAGTACCAAAGTGGCTCCTTTTCCTTAATTAATGTGGGGAGTGGTCTTCACTGCCTTTTCTTTTTTTTTCTTTTCATTCAGATTACTTCGGAGCCAGCACATTAAAACCCCTCATTGCTGAAATCAAGTCGTAAGCCACTCAACGAGCATGCATAAAAAGCCTTAACAACAAGGCAAATGCATGGACTGCAGTGTGCCTACATACAATAGAGAAATATTGCGCAGCAAAGTAAATTATCAAAACAGTGTATTTATTGAACGCAGGCCCTGAAGATCCCCTTCAGGTTTTCCCAAAGCTAGCGCATGCGTGCCTTGTCACAAAGATGCACCCGTCCAAGTAGAACAGCGAAAAGAAATTGGATTCGGTCTAACAAACAGCGAGGCCAAGGACGCACGTTATCCGGTTCAAGTCAAGTTCTGATTGCACTTTATCACAACGTCATGACCACGAACTAGTTTGTAGATGTAATTACTGATGGCGTTCAGGGAGTAGGCGTGCGTGTGTGGGTCAGCATGGCACACCAGGTTCTGTGGAAGACCAGCTTGCAAGGCAAACACCATTTGCACCATTCATGACCAGCATCAGAGCAAGCCTGTTGTTTAAAATGCCTGATCAAGCACCCCACATTCACAAAGGACCATTTTTGCACGGTGAGCCTGCCTTAACAAGGCTGCTCGCTCGTTCAGTCCTCTCTGACCAACCCACCAACATGCCAAGAAACCACATGGCACGGCACGACACATGAAGGCACACTACACAGCACAGGGTGCGACATGCCATGAAACCACACATGGCACGGCACACATGAAGGCACACTTCACAGTGCAGGGTGCGACATGCCATGAAACCACATGGCACGGCACACATGAAGGCACACTACACAGTGCAGGGTGCGACATGCCATGAAGAGCCCCTGATCTCTGGCTAGACGAGCCTCTTCTAAGTGAGGACAGCACAGCTCAAAATATCATCGTGGCCGATCATCAAAACTTCATCAGGCCAAGTGAGGGCAGCACAGCTCAAAACATCATGTCCTGTGCACAGTTCAGAGAATAGAGACGCCGGTGAGTGCTGTGGGGTGTAGGTTGTTCCAGTTGTTCCAATTTCTCCAAATTTTACATGTTTTGCATACGCAGCCTAGCAGTCGCACGTCTTGACTGATGGCTTACTCTGTAAACTCTGTGGGTTGTTCCAGGTTGAGCAGCCATGCCAGCTGTATGCTAGTCCAAAATCAAGTCTCCCAGACATTGTTTTGGACCAAATTTTGACTTTTCGTAATATGTTAATCACTTGAGCCATCCTTATGTTCGTGGGATGAAGCTGATTTGCCCTTTAATGACACACACATATACATGTGCAGGCACACCAACACACATGCAAGCGCACAAACGCGCATGTGTATGCATACGCACACACGCACTGGCTGGGCTAAGTGCCCACCGGGATTGGTGCGGGAACGGCTAAAATACTTCTTCACAGAGTCCTGAATTACCCGGGGTTACTTATAATGGTTATGAAATTTGAGTCCGGGATAAGTGCGGTAAGGAGAGATTTGAGAAAAAGTAAGTAGAATCGTGTCCAAGATTTGAGTCCAAAATAAGTACGGTAAGGAGATTTAAGTCCAAGATAAGTAGATTTGAGTTCAAGATCTAAATCCAAGTAAGTTGATTTGAGTCCAGGATACGTACGGTAAGGAGAAATTTGAGTCCAGGATAAGTGCGGTAAGGAACGGCACCTAGTTATAGAGGGTTAGTCTGGCCAAAGGATTACTGGTAGGGTTGGCCATGTACATACGGTGTATATTCGGTATTTTTGGCAGGGAAATCACCAGATATACGGTCATATACGGTGTATATGTACGGTTCTGACTAACCCTAGTAAATGGCTCCTTACTCCACACATGCTGGCCACTGTTTTTAAAGCAGGATGTGGACCTTGTTTGTTTGCGCCCAACCCAGCTGGCACAAACTGCTGGAGAATCCAACCCACCAGCATGCATTGATGAGAGCCAGAGGCCACACACAAGATAACAAGGTCCAAAAGAGCCTAGGCCTAAACAGTCACACACAAGCCACAAGTCACACACACACACACACAAACACACAAGCTAGAGTTCACACCAAATGCTAGAGTTCACACCTCTGGCCTGGGCGTTCACACACGAGCCGCAAGTCATGCACAAGCCAGGAGTCACAGCAGAATTAATCCAGCCAGGGCGTCCATGTGCTTGCACATCCCCCCCCCCCCCCCAAAACTTGAATACCCTCCTCCCTCACCCACCTCATATAGGAGACAGGAGGCAAGGTCTGATTCCATACTCGTAAATAGGGTTGGTCATAATCATGTATACCGTACAGACCGTAAATCATCGCGTACCGCAAACATTTCTGACCCCCTTGCGGTGTGTTGGGAGCATTTATTAATTAAGTGACAAGGGCCTCCTAAGCTCCCATTGGAATTAAATAAAAAAAGTTGAGCTTGAACGGGAACAGGCCGGGAAAGCCTCCTTAGCCGCCCCTCAAGGCCCCCCTTAGCCGCTCCCTTAGCCGCCCCCCAAAGTGGACAAACAGCTTGGGAGGCTGGCCCTCTCTTGGGGAGGAGGGACACCAAGAGAAAAGGACTCCAACCCCTTCACATGCACATGCACGCACCACGTACGCGCGCACACACATACACAAGTACACAACGCACGCACGCACACACGCACATACACTAACGTATACACACGCACGCACGTACACAACGCACGCACACATGTATGTGCACTAGGTCACATTGGGGTAGTAATTACATTGTGTGGCCCTCGCATAGGCTCGCATTGGGGTTAATTAATTGGTTGTTTCAGACCTCGCATTGGTCAACGGTCTGTACGGCATACATCATATGATGCCCAAAACATTGAAGGATTCCCCTGCTGTAATAATTGTACACACACGGATCAGATATTGGTCATGACCAGCCCTTTTCATTTGATTGACAACCTAGGCACGTAAGTCATTGTACTAAAGCTTCGAGGTGTTCGCACACAATGGCACAAAGACACCCTCGCCCCCCTCACCACACCCACCTTTCATGTGGGGCAGCCAAAACATACAAGTATACACATTGGAGAACATACAAGTGGTCACACCGGAGAACATACAAGTATTCACACCGGAGAACCGGAGAACATACGAGTTTACACACCGGAGAACATACAAGTTTACACACCGGAGAACATACAAGTATATACACCGGAGAAAAACGTAGGTAGAAGACTTACTTGCCAAAATATAGCGTACGTTCATACTTGTGGTCGGCCTTGCACATTTAAATTACAATAAGCCAAACCCTAAGCCTTTGGTCAATCGCTTTCCAAGAAGACTGTTTGAACCAAGCCAGGCAGACACAGTTTAATCAACTCCTCCATCACAGTTATGATCACGTCTCTTGCTGGTACAGTGCATTAATACTCAATGTGCTTGTTAAACAAGCTTGTTCGATGTGCTTGTTCGATGTGCTTGTTCGATGTGCTTGTTTGATGTGCTTGTTCGATGTGCTTGTTCAATGTGCTTGCTCGATGAGCTTGCTGCTTCAGTGCAAAACCCGGGCGTGGGTGCAATTAGCCAGCGTTAGCGATTCCAACTACTTATACAAGCCAAGGGTTACGCACAACTCACGTTACTTTGGTGACACGGTGCTCTAATGCGTGCTAACATACAGGGGCCAGCTGGATCGATGGCATAGGTCATACCTTGTACGTAAGGAATACCACCGCCCCTAATTAACGTTTTTTGGGGGGGGTGATCAAGTCATTCTTGTTAAGTATTCATTTTCCGTAATCTTCCAGATTTTGCTGGAATTGTGCGGAGTTTTGGGTGGGGCAGTGATTGATTATTCGTAAAACGGTTTTCTTAAAGGGGGCCGGTGAGCTCATGTACGTAGGTACACAAGTAGGTATTTGCGCTCATTTAGTAGATAGGTGTACGTAACACAAACACACACACAGACGCAGCCCCCACTTAGCTGCTTTCTCTCCGCTGCCTTCTACCACAGCTTTGCACCACAGCACCAATATGCATCCCAGGATGCACTCCTAAACATACCATGGCGCAGCAGCAACACAAAGCAGCTAGACATCCCGCAAGCAGGCCGCCCCCCATGCCCATGCCCGAGCTTTTCTTCTCTTCTTGGACGTAGACAGGCTGTTGCCCGTAGCCACCCGCTGGAGGGTAGTGACCTGGTGTGCGTATTGTTTGTGCGTGCATGTGTGTGTGTGTGTGTGTTTGTGTGTGTGTGTGCGTGTTTGTGTGTGCATGTGAATGTGTGTGCATGCATGTGTGTGCGTGTGTGTACGCGTGCGCGCGCGCGCGTATGTGTGTGTGTGTGTGTGTGTGTGTGTGTGTGAGCGCGCGCCCACGTGAGTGTGTGTGTGTGTGTGTGTGTGTTTGTGCCTGTGTGTATACGTGTGAGTGTGTATGTATGCTCGTGCAATAGATGAATCATTGAAAAGCTTGTTGTTTTGCAGGCCTGTGTGCATTCAGTTTGATCTAACAGGGAATTGGGCGTGAGAGTTGGCACATACCTGGAGGTGGATAGCCACCTTGTTGGGGATAGCCTGGAAGCATGAACAAAGAGTTGACACAGGTCAATAGAGGGTAGGGCAAACGCCAGGTGTGTAGCTGTCTTTAGAGGCCTGTGCCTCACCTTGAGGAGGGTAGCCAGGGTATCCTGTGGTGAATAGGGAGAAGAAGCAAAATTGTAGCTGCAGTTCTAGCAGTTGTGGAGCAAGTGAAATAGAACTACAGCAGTCCGAGACCTCTCTAAGCAGTCGTGTTCCAGACTCCTAAATCCTGACTCTGAGGCATACCTGGAGGTGGTGGGGGGTAACCATATGGCTGAGCCCCTGCTGGGAAAGGGGGAGGAGGGGGGAAGGTGTCAGAACTCAAATTTGGAAACTTCGAGTAGGCAGCAAATTTAGCCGAGCTGGATCGTTCCTACCACCAGGAGGAGGATACCCTGCTTGAGGAGGATAGCCCTGAGGAGGATAGCCCTGAGGAGGATAGCCCTGAGGAGGATAGCCCTCAGGAGGAGGAGGATACCCTGATGTCATGTTTAACTAGGTATTCAAAAATGTATTATTGGGCGTTGATTCCACTAGACAAAGTCGCCCAGCCAACGACGGTTTCTCAGCTTTTAGTTTAACGGTTGAACCTTCTTTAATTCAGTGAATTTGATACAGTGTGAAATGTTCAAACCTTCCGTGGTCAGCATTCAATACTCAGCTCCATGTCTTGAATAGTCGGTTGATGTTCAAATACTTCTGTGGTCAGCATTCAATACTCAGGTCCATGTCTTGAATAATCGGTTGATGTTGCTTGTACACTGCTGTATTTGGGTATGCATGTGTGTACGACGTGCAATAGGCTGGGTCTATCTATCGTCCTTATCCTAAATATATGGCGGCCACAGCATCTCGTTTGGCATATAAAAAGAATTATCCCCTACCCAACGTGCATAAAACGGTACAAACAAACACGCCAAAATAAGAGAAACCATTGTAAACACATCCAACGTTAACGTTCTAAAGATCCGAACAATCTCTGCAAGTTCAAAGTTCATCCTGGCATCCTTACTTGGAACGATAGCGCTGATAGCAAAATGCTCTGCAGAAGATCAAAGTGGCCATGATGTCCACGTTAAGACCGACGCCCACCCCATTACATACCCAACTAGTTAGCAAGGGGTGAACCCCCCCAAACTAGTGTACCAGATAATCTTATTAACACATGCCAACCAGGGCCTCCAACAGGATGGCTCTCCATTTTCTCAGACCTCGATGCTGTAAAAGCACACATGCACGTCCAACACAAACTAGGTCCTAAATCAAAAAAGGTTTCAAACCATCAGTCCACAAAGGGCTACACAAAATACCAAGAACTGATCAAGGAAGGCAATTCGAGAAAGAAATAATTAACTTATTTTGGAAAAATGCAAGCGTCAACTCTGGAAAAAAGAAGAATGTCATGCTCTGCCGCACAGATTTGTATACAACCAACAACGTGCCGCTCAGTGCAACCATATAGGACGCCACCAATCTGCCCCACCTGCCAAGAGCTAGCTGTACGGCACCTACCACATGCTGTCAGGCTGCAGTCCCCTAAAAATTAGAATGGTTGTGAATAGGCATAACGCTGTTGGACAAATGATTCTAATTTCTAGGTGTGAATTAACGGTGTGAATTAACAAGGTAAACAGCAGGGCCTGTCTGCTAATACAAGCAGACATTGGGAGTCGTGCATCAATGGTACAACAAGGCATTATACACCCTTCTGAGGAGACATAGGTAGGGATTCCAACCTGGTTCTTACCTTCCAATCTCAATGCAACAGTGGCGGAGATTTAGCAAGCCAGATGCAATATCAGTTACTCCGACCCGGATACCACGCCCCAAACAAAACCCAACAAACACGCATTAACTAGGTCTGCCAATAATGCAAGAAGAGCTAGTTCATATTAACCTAGCAGATGGCCCTGCCAATCCATATCCCCTGGCTATGAAATAAACCAAGAGGCACACAAACGCGATACACATATGATGGAAATTATTTAGTGTGTAGACACTTCCCCTACCCAACAAGCAGAAATTTTACCTAACAAACAGAAATTGTAAAAGGCACGAGAACAACACAAGCTGCTAATGCCTCACTTACTCGGACACAAAACCCTCCACACCATCCTGCTAGGAGCAACAGGCACCATCTACAACAGCCACACAAGGAGCCCACTCCACAGCCTCGAAGTTACTGGTCTACATGCTACAGCCTCGCAGCACTGATGAAAAACTTAAGCCTACATGCAATAAAATCCGCAACAAAAATCATACCAATGAGACGAGACATTGAACACAACCCCCTAAATGTCTATACAATCCTGGTGGTCTACAGGCCTCTGCCTCCCAATCACCTGATCTCACTGAAGAGCTCATCCTCTTTATATTCTCCAGGTAGGATGTTGTGTGTCTCTGCATCCGTTGGTGCCACCACCAGTGGTGCTGAATACAAAGGAGCATTCTTTCCCAATTATGCTGATTGTGTTAATACTATCTGCATTCTTTTTCTTTCCATACTATCTTTTTATGGAGTTTAAGGTAACCTTTTCTGGTAGTTTATATGCTCCTACACAAGAATCCAGCGTGCATTGGTTCAAATATATTGTGTTTTCTCTCATTCAACTCTTGAAACTCGGTAGCCCTCTACCTGTTTCTGCGGTGGACTAATTATAATATGCCCTGAGACCTTGTCTCCTAGTTTGCATTTATGATTTTTTGTATTTTACTCATAAAATTATGGCATGGTTTTGTCCCCTGGTATATGTAAAGCCTTCATTAAACGATCAGATCTGTTACATTTCAAAAATCAACAGCATTTGTTACAATTCACCTGTCTCTGCTCCAGAAATATTTGCCAACAAGCATTGTGTTCTCACTAGATCTACACAAAAACGATCAATCACCATAGAAACCACTACAAATGCAGCCTCCAAATCAAAAAGTTTAGAAACGCCGTGAAAACGAATGGGGCAGTCTTTAATTTGCTTCAGTTTCAATCAGAGCAACTTAAGGTGAATCACATAGCGTCACGTGTTCTATGTGTTCTCACTGGAAATGCATTCATCAACAGCAATGCTAACAGGTTGCGGTAAGGGTATAAGTGGCCAGCCAGTTGTTCAAGGTGCGTGGAACTAGTTTTAGGTAACTTGTACTAGTCGTTTTTGCATGGACCTGCAAAAGATGGAAAAGGTGACTGGTGTTTAGTCCTCAAAAGCAAGATGTACCAAGCATGCGCGTATCCAAGGAGAGATATTTAAAACACGGCTCAATACGATCTGAATCGTATAACAGCAAAATTGCATCACATTTCTTTGCACAAAGCTTGACGTGACAAAGCCTGATGATGCTTGACATGCTTATTTGATTTGCTACACGGATTAGAGGTTTTACCGCCTGTGGGTTTAAACTTTTGCTGATGCTTCTTGTTCTTGTCCTTGTTTGCTTGCACACACCTGCTGAGCAGGCCTCAAGGTTCTCTTTGACGCACACTGCCTCACACCTGTAGGATTTAACACCGCATTTAAAAGGGCAGAGCTCTGTAGTAAAATGCTGGTAGTGGCAACACAGCAGCATGATATAGAGTACTGAGGCAGTGCGAGGCTTGCTTCAATAGCATGCCAGGCAGCATTTGCACAGTCAGGCCGCCATTGCAAAATGCGTTACAATCAGGCTGCCTTAGCAAAACGCATTACAGTCAGGCAGCATTTGTAGGGTTGGACAGATATCTCTATATAACCATAGATGTCTCTATATAACCATACCCAATGACATACCTATATATACAGTGTATCGACGGACTTTTGGCAGGGAAATTACCACATACGGTTACATATGGTGTATATAGACAATTCTGGCCAACCCTAAGCACTTGTAAAACACACCACAGTCAGGCAGGGTTTGGTGCTTGAAGGAATGTGCAAAAAGACTGTTGTGCAAAAAAATTCAACGTTCACATCCAAAGCCCCAGCATGCCTTCTTTGCAATTTGGCGCACTGAAACAGCACCTCAATGCAGCATTTAGCATAGGTGTAGTAAAACACCCTCAAGGGAAAACAGGCTCCCCTTTTTCACTCACTTTGAAGAGTACTGGCGCGCCCCTGCACAGCACACGTCCCCTTTCTCTTCCTGCCCACACTGACACAAAGTAGCTGCGGCTGCATTTTTCCCGTATGCGATCTTTTCTTTGTGTGAATTCCAGATGCTGTCTAGACTCTCCTGCTTCTTATCCTTCCAGCTGTTCCCTTCTTTCTTGTCCCCGTCCTTGTCCTCACCCTCCTCTTTTTTTTGTTCCTCACTGCTCTGTTCCTCCTGTCTGTCCTGGCTCATCGCATCCGGCAAACTGATGCGCACGTCACTGGAAGCGCTTGAGCTACTACTGCTGCTGCTGCTACTACCCTTGCTAGCCTTGCTGCTCCAGTCTCTGAGTTGGCTGCTGTAGTCCATTCCTCCATTGCTCATTTGCTTGGCTGCCTCTTGGATGAAGGGGGCCAGTTCAGAGGCGGAACTGAGTAGCTGTGTAGGCAGCAAAATATGTACCAGATGATGGAAGGCAACTGCCATAGTGTGAGGAGCAATTACTATGGCAGGGAGCAAGGTTTCTGGGAACGAGAAGTGAGATCATGCTACCTTGATGTACACTTTTCCGTGGAGATTATTCGCCACCCGATTTAACAAAAAAAGTCCCGATCTACAGCGTGCCAGAAGGTACACGTACGTATGGGACATTATTTGATTCAACATCACTCACCATCTTTGAGGCGCCCTGCATAATCTCTAGGAAGCGCAGTGCAACGTCAAACGAAATGGCAGGGATTTCGTGCCAGTCCTCGTCCAGCCACGCGTCCAGGGCAGACTGATCTTCCTCTGACGCATCCTGCTTGCTGGAGCCTCCGTTTCCTGTACTCCTTCCAGAGGGCTGGAAAGCACGTGAAGAGGAATCTCCCTGATATTGAGGAATAAGGGTGGTATAAATTTAAGAAGAGGGACATTCGTTGGAATAGTTTACAGGCTTAGTGTGCCAAATTGGCAAACGTAGCAAGAAGCTTTAACCGTTGAGGTTTATATCGGAGGTCTTACATCCTATTGGCAAGCCAGCGCGTTTGCTTGCCAATAGGATGTAAGACCTCCGATATATAACCTCAACATTAACGTGCATGCATCTGTATGTCCTTGTCACCACATGCAACCTCACAAGCACAACAAATAAAAACATGTTCACCTGTCGAGAGTAAAAATCATCCAGGGCATCCTCTCGATTTGTGCCTGGTGGGTATTCGACAACCTGTGAGAAAGATCCAGAATAACACTGCGGATGGTGTAAACACTGCTGGCATGGATTAAAAGCCAGGAGAAGCAAACAACCGCACAATCATACACAGATTGCAAAAAAGAAGGGACTGGCATTGGATGCAGTTTGTTGACAAAGCCCGTCATAATGCTGAATGTAAGTTCAAAACAAGCAGGCCCGCAGATGGAAGTCTACTACTCCATCTACATCACCTCCACATCGTCTTTGGTTAGGCCCATTTTTGCCAGCTCGTCTAAAACATCTTGTGGGAGCTCCTGTTTCAAACGTCTGCAAGCAGGGCATGCAGGGGAGCCATTTGCAACATAGGGATGCGACCTGCTACTCAAAACGGTGATCTCTTTGAAGTTGTTGGCTTGCATCTGCTTATAAAACAGAGTTGCTGTCAGTCCGTTAAACTCTTTGTTGCTGTATTTGCATACCCAGACAACCTCTTCAACGCTAGCTTCAGCTTTTTTACAACAGCAAATGAGCTGCTTTCTTTCAGACATCCAGCTGGTTTATTCCATTTTCAACACGTTCTTGCTAATGCTTGTTCTGGGATCTCAGATCTCAGACCGCTGACCAGAATAAGGCTTCTCAGTATATGGTGCCAGCAAGAGCATGACAAGCACTACGCACCTTCCCCCCCAGCGCCGCACATCGCCCCCTCCCAAATCAAGCTTAACCGGCCGGTCGTAATCCAGTGCCTGGGTGTGTATGTGTATGTGTATGTGTGTGTGCGTGTGTGTGCGTGCGTGTGTGCGTGTGTGTGTGTATGTGTGTGTGTGTGTGTGTGTATGTGTGTGTTTGGGGCCAAGTAGTTTTCACAATAAAAAACGTTCTTGAGGAAAAGGCATTCGTATACATACCCCGTCATGCTTGTAATTCAGTTGCCCATTCAGCACCACACCCAGATCAGAGCTGCCTGCTCTTTGGGCTTGCCCTTGAGGGCCACCCTTGGAGGGGGAGGGATCTTCCTCCTCCTCCTCCATTTGTGTGCTGGCCTGCTGCATCTGCCTCGCCGCTTGGCCGGCGTCCCTGGCTGCTTGCTCAGCACGCTGCAGACAGACACACAGGAAGACGCATTAATCATCAAAAAAAGCACAAGAAAAGGCGGTCACTTTATGTTGCAAGCCACATTTTCATAATAAAAAACACATGAAAAGGCGGTCACTTTATGTTGCAAGCCACATTTTCATTAAAAAAACACAAGAAAAGGCGGTCACTTTATGTTGCAAGCCACATAACTATTCCTCCTCAAGTAATTATAATTACCTCTGCAGCACCCCCGTCGTAAGAGTCCACACCCACAATCCCGCTAGTAAAGGCTGGATCTGTGCACCTGAGCATGCATACAAAGCATTCAGGAACCGTCTCGCATCATGAAAACTGTATTTGATTTGCATCGAATCAGCCCCGGGATGAGGTCCACCTGTCACATGGAACGCTTTGCATACAATTCGTGGCAAAGGCTCTGAACATCAATGTCGAACAAGACCGGTAATTCAGTACTGTCTCACTAAAAGCTCTCCCTTGTTCTCAGACACTTTGCCACGGCACCCATGCTCATCAAAACATTGAGTGCCCTAATAACTCTTTTCTGGTGATGGTAGGCTACTACGCGCTTAACCAGCGTTTACCTTTCTATTCTATACTGCCTCCTCTTTCAACCGCCCATGCTAACGGAAATTTTCTACCCGCAGGGTCTTTCACGCTCCTGCTAAACTGCTTGCCAAAAAAAGGGCAAGTGTTAGATATCACAGCTTTTGGCGAACAAACCTATTTCCCTGTTTATTTATATAGCTGCTCCAGGACCACTCACCAAAGGGAAGGCGTGCCCCATTTGCTGTCCAGAAAAAGTGGTGTGCATGGGTTGGCTGGGAGCTCCACCCCTCTGCCACAAGCAAGGAGGTCAAGCTATTAATGAAACAGCAATTTGTGAGGTGCTGGACACTTTTAGAAAAAGTGGTGTGCAGTGTGCAGGGGTTGGCTGGGAGCTCCACCCCTCTGCCACAAGCAAGGAGGTCAAGCTATTAATGAAACAGCAACTTGTGAGGTGCTGGACACTTTTATAGAAAGTGGTGTGCAGTGTGCAGGGGTTGGCTGGGAGCTCCACCCCTCTGCCACAAGCAAGGAGGTCAAGCAATTAATGAAACAGCAATTTGTGAGGTGCTGGACACTTTTAGAAAAAGTGGTGTGCAGGGGTCGGCTGGGACCTCCACCCCCTCTGCCACAAGCAAGGAGGTCAAGATATCAATGAAACAGCAATTTGTGATGTGCTGGACACTATTAGAAAAGGTGGTGTGCATGGGTTGGCTGGGAGCTCCACCCCTCTGCCACAAGCAAGGAGTTCAAGCTTTGAATGAAACAAAAGCGCAAGGCTTGCACTAGAACACGGTTTTGCCTGATTTGTTTGATATCTCCAAAACATGCAGCTCACACCAAGCATATCTATGTCTTTTTTGCTACTAGACCTACAAGATCAATGTCTTTGCTACTAGACCCACAATATCTATGTCTTTGCTACTAGACCTACAAGATCTTTGCCTGATTTGATTGATATCTCCGAAACATGCAGCTCACACCAAGCACATCTATGTCTTTGCTACAAGACCTACATGATCTATGCACACATGTATACCTCCATTTAAAGGCTTGTGTGCAAGTATTTGGAATGCACCGGAAAGCACTTCCAAGGGTGCGGCACGTGTTGGCAGGCCCAGCTACTGGGTTATCCTCACCTGCGAGTTGACGCATGAAGGCACAGTTACAGAGAACACAGAAGGTCACAAGAAAGTCACTCGTCACTCGCCTGTGAGTCAAAACACAAGGGCACAGAAAACAGAAAAGGACAAGTTGACGCATGAGGGTATAGTTAAGAGAACACAGAAGGTCACAAGAAAGTCAATAGTCACTCACCTGTGAGTCAAAGCGCAAGGGCACAGAAAACAGAAAAGGACAAAAACAAATCTGCAAAATTTACACTGGCTACCAGCAAGGATTACACAGATTTGGTTTATTGCTACATGCATTTAAGGTCTTAAATGCTCTGCCAATAGTCAGACAAACTCTTGTGCCTGTATCAGCTGTCCAAAAGTGAATGTGGACCTAGGCTGATAATTTAAAATACAGGGGGGACGTGTCTGATAGACAACACAGTGCTACATCCCTTTACCTCTGCCTCCATCAGCTAACTTTTTATGAACACTTACAGGGGTTGAAGTCTTTGCCACAATTGTCCCCTGTGACTCCAGGATCCCCCTCTGCGTGCGCGTGGAGGAGCATGAGGTCGTGCCTCTGAGGAGGTGCAAGAATCGTTCAGGCAAACCTCTAACCAAATGCCCGTGCTCTGCTTTTGAAGGGAATTCGTTTTGGTACAGGCCACAAGGGCACTAAAATAAGTGCAGCTTGTCTAATAATAATTCAGAGCACCTGACATAGCACCAGTATCATTCTCGCACGAGAGACGCAGCGTTTATTCTTTTGCACTTCCAGATCCTTGCGCTCAACCTCGTACTTTTCAAGAGATTGCTGTTACCTGGGCATGGCATTCGATTTGGAATCACCTTCCCTGTAGACAAGGAATTGTGTTAATGTTGTTGCCAAGGAGGGAGGCATTATGACGTGAAACTGACTACCTGCAAAGTGCGGTGCTGCGCCCAAATGCAAGGCAGAGCATTTAAAAGCACCACCGCATTTCCTTGTTAAATTTAGAAGCAAGAATTTGTGACATGCTGGACACCCTTACACAGGCTGGCAACCTGACGCTCACAAATATGTGAGTTTTTCCACACGACAATGACTACAGCTGGCAATTGCAAGTTATCCTGTGTAGGATCTCGGCTACTTGCCATACAGGAGTTCATAGGGGATTAGAGCGCTCGTGGAGATAGCTTGGACATTATCAGTATCCAAGCCTTGCTGCAAAAGATGACGCAAACCGCCTCCTACTCCACCAAGGCCTGCTTCCTGTGCGTGCTTGGTCAAATGGCGACCGAAACATGAACCCGTGCAGGCGGCAGCCTCCTGTACCATCCTCGCCAGCTAGATACATGCACTGGCACCAACTCACCCGCAAACGATGCCAAAGAATTGGATCCTGCTGCTGCTGCTGCTGCTGCTGCTGGTGCTCATGGTCTAGACCAGGCGCCCAGATGATCTGGTGGGGCGCTTGCGCAGGCAGGGGACGATACGGCTCGCTATAGAAGTCGGCTGGGTTGGGAGGTGCTGAGAGAATTGCAGCTACATATGGAGCTTTCTCCCCCCAAAGCACAAAGAGCACCAGAACGGTCAAACAATACTTGCACATGCTAACCTTGCGCAGGCGAAACATCACTCATGTGTTACAAGTAATGAGAGAAAAATAGTTTCAACCAGGTCCGCGCAAAAACATTTGAAAGGCGCGCGCAGCAAGGAGGCAAGCTTGAATATATATATATAAGATTCATTCCTTAATACCATAAAATGATTCCCAAAATAAGCTGACGAGAAGGGTGGGGGCATGGCTCAGGTCGCTGCTTCGTATGGAAAATTCAAGGAGAAAAGCAGGAGAGATGCGTTGCAGTATCTCAGGCTTGGCGAAGGCGAAGGCAAGCACTCCTCTCTCTCTCTCTCTCACACACACACACACACACACACACACACACACACACACACACACACACACACACACACACACACACACACACACACACACGCATGCACATGCACACATGCACACATGCAAGCACAGACATGTATTGATTAAACACGGACATGCATAGACCCTGACGAAATCCTACAAGACTCAGAGAAACTAAAGAGCTTCAACCCTGTACGCCTGCGTCTCCTCAAAGCAGCCAGCAAGTTCCACCGGGGGGCTTCAGACGTAGAAGAAGATGACGAAGATATGGATGATGGGGCGAATGAGGTCAAAGGCACACAGAATGCCAGCTCGCCTACCAAGGACCATTCCTCCACCTCCTGCCTCTCCAATGGCAGGGGCAGACACGAAGGCAGACCCGCACAACGCCTAGAGCAGGGAAGCAATCAGAGGGCTGGTGGGGAGGAAGGCGTCAGCCTCACGCAATCGAACGGAAGTGCTGCACAAGGGCAAGGGGAAAGAGGAGAAGGAGCTGGTAAACCTTTGAGGCAATTGTCTGCACCGTCTGCCGCTGACATCAAGCAGGCGGAGGAAGAGGAGATCCTGAGCAGAGGAGGTGTGTAAGCTGGTGGTCTTAGTGGTGGTGGTGGTGGTGGTGGTGGTGGTGGTGGCGTGCTTTGGCCCAATCTGTTGTGTGTGTGTGTGTGTGTGTGTGTGTGTGTGTGTGTGTGTGTGTGTGTGTGTGTGTGTGTGTGTGTGTGTG
>Ga0307968_1002221_pt1 | contig 16096 bp, 13 predicted proteins | sample OrgLakmetagen650_FD_201834 | JGI IMG/M metagenome (GOLD analysis project Ga0307968, IMG submission 201834) | Saline water microbial communities from Organic Lake, Antarctica - #650 | ecosystem: Environmental > Aquatic > Non-marine Saline and Alkaline > Saline | place: Antarctica: Organic Lake... | reverse complement strand
GGCGAAGGAGATGGTGGTGGTGGGCTTGGCGATGGAGAAGGTGGTGGTGGGGATGGCAAAGGAGAAGGTGGTGGTGGGGATGGCAAAGGAGAAGGTAGTGGTGGGGATGGCGAAGGAGAAGGTGGTGGTGGGCTTGGCGAAGGAGAAGGTGGTGGTGGGCTTGGCAAAGGAGAAGGAGGTGGTGGTGGGCTTGGCGAAGGAGGAGGAGGTGGTGGTGGGCTTGGGAAAGGAGAAGGAGGTGGTGGTGGGCTTGGAAAAGGAGGAGGTGGTGGTGGGGATGGTGAAGGTGGTGGTGGTGGGCTTGGCGAAGGTGGTGGTGGTGGGGATGGTGAAGGAGAAGGTGGTGGTGGGGATGGCGATGGAGGTGGTGGTGGGGGACAGGGAGGCGCTGTAATTATTAGGAAACACAGGTTAGAAGTTAATTTTCACTATGCGGTGGTCTAATAAAGGTGCCATGAATGTGACTGCCTTGAGCTCACCTTTAACAAAGCACTCGGCCAGGGCACTTGCAGTGGCCTGGGCCATTACGGTACTTGAGTCATCATCCTACAACCAAGAAGACACGCTGCTGATCAAGTAAGGAAACATTTTCATGCATTTATCCAGACATGCTTACCTCAGCATCACAATCCACCTTGACCGTGGCTTCTGCTGTCGCCTCTGCCGTGGCAACAGCAAAGTCCTCGCCCTGAAACGCATACATACACTTGATTTATCTACTTGGCTTTGTCATCCTATCAATCTAGGAACACATCCACACCGGGACTGGAGCATGTGCACTGATAAAATTAGGAAAAGACAGGCCAACCTGGTGCGTACCTTGCAAGTTGCAGATGCAATTGCAAACGCTTTGGCTATGGCGTTTCCTTCAGCTGTAGTGGTCTGCAATTAAACAGGAAACATTGTCTGTTCTTACGCTGCAAGCAGACACAGACAAGTTCAAAACAATATTATGCATCCCTTACCTTTCCATCACATTGAACTTTTGCTAAGGCTTTAGCCATGGCTTTTGCCACTGCTGCAGCATCCTGTGAAAAACAATGCAAAATCTTCAAGTTGTGTGCGGATCAATCAGGTGAACGCAGCAGGAACTGCTTGCAACCAGACTCTGAGGCGACTTTGAAGACTTGAGCGCCTCCCAGCTACCTTTTCAGAACATGTGGACAAAGCCTGTGCTACAGCTTTAGCTGTTGCCTCCACGCTTGCATCATCAGCCTGAGGTAAAAAAGAGGAAAGTGTGGTGAGCACTTTAGATGCTGGTCCTACAATAAACTGCTGAGTTCAGTTTAAAACACATCAACTCCAGTTCTTGTGGCGCAGCAAAATAGAGTAATATGCTACTTTATCACTCTTGCTTTTTATCTGTGTTTTTGCTGCCGTTTTTGTTTATTATCTTGGTCCTTGCGACTTGCTCTAGTTCAAGCTTGGTTTTCTTTTCTTTTTCCTCCGGCAGGCCTGCTGAACCTGTTCTTTATTAAGTTGTGAGTTTCCTTGGGTAATAAATCCCCGTGTTATGCATCTCGCATGCAAACAAATCAAAACAGTTTGGTGATGCTTATAGATACGATACTCAAGCATTGGTAAAAGACAAAAAAATGTCTGATATAAGGTTGCTGCCACATAATTCCTCACCTTCTTGTCACAACCAACTTTGGCCGCTGCTTCTGCTATTGCTGTTGCGCTTGCCTCTACATCAAATTTAGAGCTCTGGCAGACATGGGAAGAGAAAACATTGGTTGGGTAATTGTGCTGTGAAAAGAAATTTACAAGATTCCGTTTCACCAAAGAAAAGCAAGCATTGCAGTACTGCCATTTTCCCGCAAAAACCTTCCTTACCTTGCTATAGCACTCCGAACCGGCTTCAGCGAGCGCTTTAGCTAGAGACATTGCATAATTGAAACCACGGCCAAGCTGCAAGCAAATGAGAGGATTTAAATGCCGAGGACTGTTCAGGCTGAGAGAGGGAAGTTGAGCAAACACTTTATGGAACCTTTTAACATTGGTATCCTGAGACTTATGTTATGTTATTGCTCACCTTATCTCCTTCGCACTTTGCGCTCACAGTCGCCTTGGCCATCGCCATTGCCAGTGCAGAGGGTTTATCAGGTGCATAACCACAAAATTTTGGAGAGGGAGCGTAGTCAGGCGCAGGGTGGAATGGATCCTCCTTAATACAGAAAGAGAGGAGTGATGTCCTTGCATAAGTATATCCCTTGCACAGCTGTTCAGCAACTGTGTGCACTGAATTGAAAGCTGTTTTTAATGCACCTATTGCAATTGAAGCAATGTCATCAAAGGAATTTCGCTCCGCAATGTCCCTTCCCCTCTCACCATTCCGTATTTGCTGCTTCCTTTGCCATTGTAGGAAAAGTAATCAGAGTGATCCAGTCCATCTGTAGGCAAAGCAGTTAAAAGGGGCTTACGTTCCACGATCTTAGGTTTAATGTACTCTTTATGTTCAAAGGCATACCTTAGCATGCATTCAATTTATTTTGACACAGTGCAGAGCATATGTATGTAAGAAAACTCACATCCACTGCCATCATTGACGTGGCTGTCTCTGTTGCTGCCTCCCTACGAGACAATTGAAATGTGGTGGGAAAGAGAGACAGATCATCACATATGCAAATTACTATGATCAAAATATCTTGAACGGTTTGCATTGATTCATACCAACGCAAGCAACTGCCCGGAGCGTAAAAGAGATCAAGTTAAGCGGTTGCTCACCACGGTGGCAGATGCAGACGCAGAAGCAGAAGCAGAGGCAGAAGCAGATGAATCACTGCCGTGCAGATCCTGTGTATTCACACAGATGCAGGTGTCACTGAATTCTGTTGCAAACATTGAGCATTAATTCTGCATATCCATATCCATTACACACCGCATCCACATCATGGAAGTTTGAGAAGCCTTCCAATCTCCCAAAACCAGCAAGCATCCTTCCTGCATTTGATGGTGAGACGAAGATTACAAGATCAAGCTTGATCAGGTCCATGTTCTTATCAGGTCCATTGAAAAAGCAATGATGCCTGGCACTAGGGGGGGGATGGAAGGCCACTCACGGTTGCTGTTGGCAAATGAGGTGTGTGCCGTCGAAGACACACAGGCAAGCATTGCTGCGAGCAGTAGCAGTACTGCATGCAAGCAGACCCTCATGTTGGTCTATGTACCTGCGTGCATAGAAGGAGAATATGAGTGAAGGAAGGACGGGAAAGGAGAAACAGGGGTTTGAAGGGGAAGGGGCTACTCACCAACTCTCCGAAATTTTACTAATTATTAGTTTGGTTTATATTTTGTTGATTTCAATTTATATATTTTATAATACCTCGGATGGGCAAGGAAGTAAAAGAGGGTTCCAAAGGAAAGGTCGACATGTAGTTGCGAAATCTTTTCAAGCCGTTCTAATAATATGCGAAACACGAACCCATACTTCTGTGTTTAGGCCTCCCTGACCGAGTTGCACTGGGAAAATTAACTCTCGGCCTCTGATCTCATTTCCTGTAACCTGCTGCATTTCTAGTTAAGCCGTTACTAGAATTGTAGCAGTAGTTTGGCTACATTTGTGGCTCACAGAACGAGCTGCTGTGTTCAGTGTGTAACAGCGGAGCGCTAGTCCTGGGAGTGAAGCAATAGTGACTCCACTTTTGCTTTTTATCTGTGTTCCTCAAGTGCCCTTTGTTTCTTTTTTGTTCCTCGCAACTGCCCTTCCTTCTTAGCTTGAGATTAATTTGCCCGCGTTTGCCTTCTAGAGTGGGCAGTCGTGAGGGACCTTGACTTTTGAGAAAGCAGTTGCGATCGGCCCTTGTAAATTATTACACACACCACCTCATAATGCAGACGAGAAAGAATGCACCGCCCTGTACCTAGACGTGTATATCCTTAAATACTCCACACGACTATCGTGCTTGAATGGCTATTAATTTGGTGGTCTGCTAGGGCCGCATAGCATGGTGGTTGTGCCGTCACTTGGTCCTCCAGCCAACCATTACGTGCCGGATTGTCCATCCTCAGCTGAAGGAAACTGAGAAGTGCCTGTGGTGTTTTGCGGTCTTGTACTGCTTTCTGGGGCCGGTTCAGTTTTGTTCAGGTATGCCAAAGTTGGATTCCATACTTCTCCACTTCTTCCTCTCCACTCAGACCGCGAATTACCGTGTTTTACTGTATGATATTGGCCAACCATTGCAATAGAACCAGTACAAACGGTATGGTAACAAGATTACCCGAAATTCTGATTTGGAGCACAAGAGAAACAAAGATGCAAGGTTTATCTCAAGGTGTGGACTGCGCTACGCCTGTGTAGGCAATTGAGCATTGCACAGCATGCCTTCATTTCCAGAAGTCTCATCTGGCGTCTTTTGTTCGTCTAGGTCGTCGTCAGGAACTGAGGACTGATATTTTCTGTGGACAATACTGCAAATTACAGAGAAAATTAGCAGCTGTAGGCCTTGACAGAGCATCCCAACCCTGGATGTGTGCTTGATGGCATTTGTTGCTGCTAAGGAAATGTGCAAACACACACACAAACACACAAACACACAGACACACACACGACTGTGGAATAGCACAGCTGCGACCCAGTTTAGCCCCTTGAGGCTGTCTGCAACGAAAACAAGAAGATTGGACATCTCGGAGGAACACCAGTTCAGTTCACATCAATTGTCCCGGCAATTTTACGGAGCTGCAAACAGTCCTTCGCGGGGGAGATTATATCCGACGCCATCTGCCACAAGGCTTGGTGACCCAAAGGCGTAGCTTGTCCTGTAGCTAGAACTCCCTAACAAAGGCTCAGCACGGCGAGGGAATATTCCGGGCAGGGCTTCCCCACGCGCTTTCAAAATTTCTTCCTGCTCCTTCAGAGCCTCCTACAGAAAATAGAAATTTGAAGGTAGCTTATGAAGACTCGCGCGCATTAATGGTGGAACACCTAGCATTTACACAAGCCAGGGTCCAATCCTTGGTGTGATGCGTATACAAATTTGTGCAATTGCAGCAGGATTGATTGCCCTAGATGCAACAAGGAGGATCTTCAAACCGTACAAGATATGCAATTTGCTATTTGAGTTTGACACAATGCACCACACAGCAAGGACCCAGTATTTACAGTTGAACTTTATAAAGCTGTATGACATCACGGCGTGCTGTCGCATAATAGCATTTCAAGCACTTTATTGCACCTTGCGATCTTTGACATACTCAATTGCTTGATCTTGGGCCTCTTGCGCATCTGAGCTTAGTTCTTCCTCACGTTGGTCTAGCTGCTCCTGCAAGAAGAAGTAGAAAAGGACCCCAAATTGCTGGCAACATGCCTGCTCGTTACAAGAAAAGTGTATGCGCACAATTGGCGTGTGTGGAGATAATAAGGAAGCGTACTTGCACGTACTTGCTGCTCTTGAATGCTCTCGATTTCCTCTTCATAATCTGTGGACCCTCCTGTCACTGGTATGACTGTTGCAGTCATTAAGATAGGCTCAACCTGAAAAGTAGGAATTGTCATGCGATCGCGTTCTCCACTCTTGCTGCAATTGAGAGAGTGAAACCCTTATTTCACTCGCACAAGCGGAGGGAGATCAATGCAACCTATTTGCTTGAGTGCTTTGCTCTGACAACTCTGACAAAACAACCAAAATTTCGATCACAAGCTACAACATTCCAGGAAATATCCAGTACTTCCTGCAGCATCATTACAAACCTGGCTCTCTTGACTCTTCCTCTTTGCTGCTGCATTTTCCCTGGAAGCTGCCAGCTTCTCCTGCTGGTCGCGTAACCGCCCCTCTGACTCACGCAGCCACTCCCGCTGCTCTATCTTTGCTTCCACCTCCTCTTTCTCTCTACTTGGCACAGATGCTGCCTGGCTCTCCATCCTTGCGGCTTCATTCTCTCTTGCCACAGCAAGCTCTTCCTGCAGCTCACGTAACTGCTCCTTCAAAAAGTAAAATAGGAATTCAATTTCATTATAATTGACTGGAAACTTGTCCTAGCTTCCGGTCTTGCGACGCACCTCTTTGTCTGAGGAACCTGAAGGCTCTTTGACATCTCTGAGACCCTGGAATAGTGTACCAGCCTGCTGCATCTGCTTTGTGCTGGCTGGCTGCTGTTGTGTACGTTTTGTCCCAGCTGGCTGCTGTTGTGTATGTTTTGTCCCGGCTGGCTGCTCTTGCATTCGTTCCGTGCTGACTGGTTGCTGGGGCGCTTGTGGTGAGTGTTGGGGCGGGGGCCTCTTTGGTGCACGTTTTGTCCCGGCTGGCTGCTCTTGCATTCGTTCCGTGCTGACTGGTTGCTGTGGCGCTTGTGGTGAGTGTTGGGGCGGGGGCATTTCTTGTGCACGATTTGTCCCGGCTGGCTGCTCTTGCATTTGTTCCGTGCTGATTGGATGCTGTGGCGCTTGTGGTGAGTGTTGGGGCGGGGGCGTTCCTTGCTGAGGATCGTTTTGCCAGTCTCTTCGCGCTTCTGGTCCTGCTGTTTCACGTTATGTGAAAATACGATGTAATGATTTCAAATTGGGTCCTTGTCACTTGTGCTGCAGAGAACCAAATTGTCCAGGCGCACCTTGGCGGTACTGTTCTTCTGTCTGGTTCCCTCTCTTCCCCCTTTCCTGTCAGCCACAGTAATGTCGTTTAGGGATCTTAGTCACAAGTGTGCTTGTTATATTTTTCATTTTGAAACTTGTTTCGACTTGTTTCATCACTTCAATGATGCCATTTCCCTTACACTTGCATAACAGATCTGATCCCAGCCTCAGCTTTGCCTGGTTGTGTCCAACTGGCATACGAAAGGAAAAGCATATGGGCTTCCTACTTACATTCTTATGTTCTATAATGCTGATGAAGGGTGAAGGTAATGCATTCACCTTGGAAGGAGAAATCCCTGGCAGGGTTGCTCCTCCGTCTTCCTGTCCTGCTTGTTGTCCACTTCCACTTGCCCTTGCCACTTGCTGCTGCCTATCATATTTATTGGATGCCAGGACATATGAGCAATGAGAAGCAGAGTATCCTGCTGATAGATTGTCCTGGAGAATGCAAAGCATGTTACCTTTTAGCTGCCTCAATGTCTGGTTGAATGGATTCCAACACTCTTTGCACCTGCTCAAGTAAGCATGTAGTATGTGCATGAAATCATGATTAGAAGTTGCATGGGAGTTGATGCTATAAACTGCTAAGTTACGAGCGTGGGATCTATTAGAATCCCAAATGCATCAGAAAGTGGGGTGGTGGCATGGAGGTGAGAACAAATGATCCTAAATAAGCCTATTATAAAGCAAGGAAACATTTGGTCAGTTAGAAGGAGCAACTTGTCTCTCTAGCTGTTCTGAATAAGTTCCTTTCTTTATTGTGTACGATGGTCAAAGACCCTGAAATTTGTATGTCAAGCGCACCTCCGCTTGAGCAGCGTTGACCTCCTTGTCTGCGTTCCATTCTCGTGTGCCTTCACCCCCCCTCCCGCTGTAATCATTTGAGGGGAGCATGTTAGAAATGAAGGGGGCGTAGCTTGAGCTCGGTGGTCCAGGTTGCGGTGGAGGTGCGTAATTTCCTGCAAAATGTTTGAACGATGGATTTTGGATTATTGCAGCTAGACGTGTGTATACTTAATGCGCTGTTTCTTGCTTCTTGAGTACATTGCTAGCTAACCAAAATGTTTACCCATCATTGGAGCCATGCTCTCCTGTATGCGCTGGAAAATCTCCTCGTTTGAGGGCTGCACGGAAAGAAAGGCAACAGCCGTAATAAGGCGATGAACAAAGTCAAAGAAAAGGCTTGGCCTACCCAGGCCCCAATGCTAGAAAGATAAAGCAAAGAAAGACTTACACGGCCCTGTTGCGCAAAAGACATGCGGACTACTATAGCACAAAACGCGACTATGCAGCACCATTTAAACGTCCTCGGCTGCATTTTGGTCTTCAGTTCGTCAAATTTATCTCTCTGCTTTATCTTTGTGACAGCCCCTCCATCCCTCGTCTAATATAATGTCGATCGCGACCATGTTTTGAGCGCAATGCATCAAAATGAATTTCCTTCATTCAGTGATCACTGAATGAATGTGCATAAAATGGAGCGGTGCCGTGCATTTTTGAAATTTCGATGTTTTCTCGCATTGTGATAAAGCAGCTCAAATTAAACTTCACTAAAAATAATTTATTGAAACTAGACTAGACTGGAATTCCATGGGCGCTATTATCCATCTATTGGTTTAATGTTTCGTGTTTTGCCCTTTTCACTCTGTTGTCGTTTTAATTTAGCTTGAACTCCAACTATTGTTCGTAGAGGTTTCACCTGATATTAAAAAGCCGAAGCTGGCGCATTATGAGCATAAAAAAAGCCGCATCAAGGGTTACTCATGCACGGATTGGAACTGGGCAAAGTGCAGGAATTATTTTTCAACAAAAAAATTGTCGCTCCCAAAAAATATTAATTTCGTTAAATTGTGCCGTCTCTGTAAAAATCATAGGGCTCTACAACCAAAAGCACACGCTACTGCAAGCTTAAAACTGAGACATTCCCTGCACCTTCTTGCAGTAACAAGACCAATGACTGCTGCGTGCATATAATACAGATACATTAAAAGCTATCTCAGACCCAATGCTCTCTGGTGCTTTTTCACCACATCGCTCTGACCTGCACGACCACCTCCTCTACCCCCAAAGCCTCCACGGCGACCTGCACACACACACACAAACACACACACGTTTGTGCAAATACAACAAATGCTTTACAACAGCAGTTGTTCTTCAGGCACTGAACACACTGGAGTCTTAAGGGGACTGGGTCTTGACATTCAAAGATCTAAGAAACTTGCTTCGTGTACATTCTGTCAACTACGCTGCCAAGCTTGTCCATACCAGACGCCCACTTTCCAGTGCTATTGTCAATTGTCATCAGAAGCCAGGTTCAGGTCAAGGCTGCAACCCTCATGATCCCCATTGATCTTTTACTTGTTCTATTTGGTGGAGGAGTTTTTCGATAACCGGTACCAAAGTGGCTCCCTTTCCTTGATTAATGTGGGGAGTGATTTTCACTGCATGTCAGGTGAGCCATCCCTGTGAGAATTCTTGCCCCAAAGCTCCCACCCACTTCTGAGTATGCAGGACCTCAAGCTGGACCTAATTGAGCAACTCTGCACACTCAGTTTGTGCCGGGGGGCGCCCAGATGGGTAGGGTGGAAATCCCTGCCAGAAAGGGGATTTCCAAAAGCTCCCCTCTCGTGCCAGCAACTTACCAGGGGTGTCTGCAATAATATTGGGGACGTTTAGGTAGGGTCCGGGGGTCTGGGGTGAAGGTCCGGTTTTGGACCCCCCTTTTGGCAGGGGAATTGGCGAAGCTCTGGAAAAAGTGTACAGCCCAAGTCGGGGCAAACCAATTTTTGCGATGAATACATAATTATATAAAACTATGCAGTGAGACCCTCTGAAAAAGCGCGACGAATTCAAACCGTTCGACAACTGGGGCAGTTCATTCAGTCAGGTGTGGCTGCACAGACTTTGAGTGTGTTTGGCACACTTTTAGCTGGTCCCATTGAAACAAATGTTTGAGACCTGTGTGGATATTGCATGCATTTGGATTCACCTCAGCTGTCGCTGCCACCACAGCCCAGCCCCAGCATTCTAGACCATAAAACTCGACAGGGCATGCCTTTGGAATATACTGAAGGGCTCCCGACACTAAGGTGATGGCCAGAAAGCGTGTTTCCGGGGTTTCCAGAAATGCATCATTTTTGCCCAGCAAACAGGCCCACGCACTGTCCTTCAGGTGCAAATTTTCACCCCCTTTTTTTGCTTTAATGGGTATGGTTTGACCCTAAACCTATATGAGAACAAAAGAATTGGTGAAATTCGGACCAAAACCTGCATTTCTACATCCATACCACCTTTCTGGCAGGGAAATGGCACAAATCCAGCCCCCCACTCTCACCCTTGACCCCAAACTCATTATTTTTTATGCAGAAGGGTTACATTTATGTATAGAAACATTGGGTGACCTCAGATGTGCAGTTCAGGAAAAGGGCATGAATTCCTCCTTTTTTTGGTGGGCAATGGCTATCCTGACTGCTTGCAGAGCTTTTCCCCTTCTAAATACTTGTGGTACATTGAAACAGGAATGCAAGAGGCACGTTGGTGCAATGACAGACAAGGTAAAAGATTTGAACACTGTGAAGGTAATCGACAGTAGATGATGCAAGCAGCAAGGCAAACATTGTAGCAATGACCAGCATTGACCGTAAACTTCTAGATTTGATGTACCTACCCTAATAAGCGTGTTCGGGAGGGGTTGTGTCGATCAAATCTTCCAAAAATGGTGTATGCATTAGTATAACTTTTGGAGGGGGTGGTTGAAGTAAAACAGCGTGATATACGTGAAAACTTGTTGTGTGTGTTTCCTGAGCGTGAAACAGCGAGGTCAGGGCCGCAACAGCAGCCATTTGGCTGGGTGGTAGAAACTCCTTAGCCAGCTGCCTTAGCTCTTCTTAACTGTAAAAAGGGACCCCGCAGAACAGGGGAGCAGTCGCTGCAAATAATTTCAAAATACTCACATTGATCACAATTAAAAACTGATTCCAATTGTCTGAAAGTTTGACACTTACATGCTGCTCTATTTCTTTGATGCCTTTTCTGATTGTGATCGTCTGTGAAGCGCATAGAACCAGTCCAAATTTGAAATGGTTCAACCAGGAGGTGCCAAATACTGTACCATGCCGTTTTCATTCCGGTGCCCAATTTTCAAAAATCATTTAAGTCATCCCCACACCAATCCCGGTGGGGAACTCAGCCCAGCCCTTGCGCGCATGTGAGTAATGTGTTAGTCTACACGTGTGCGCGCATATACAGTGCTTGATTACGTGTGAGTTTGTGTGTGTGTGAGAGTGTGTGTTGATGTGTATGTTTGCGTGTGTGTAGTACATGTTTGTGCACATACGCTTATGTGTGGACACGCGCATTGAAAAGCAAGTTAGCTTGTGCATGTGTGCGTGCACACGTATGCGCCTGTATGTGCCTGTATGCCAGTGCGTGCATGTGGTTGCATGTATTGCTTGAGTGTGCATGTGTGTCCTGTGCATGAGTCATGGCGGCAGGGGCAGCTGGAGCTCCGACTGGGTAGGAATCTGGAGGGGGGCAGGGATGGCGGGGGGAGGCCGAAGGGCTATCTTCTCTCTGTTCGGCCACCCACCAAACTTTATTTTTGCCAATCACGGGCAACCCCCAAAAATTGAACATATATTAAACGATACTAGAACTTCTCTGGAGGGCGAGAATGTGTTTACCTGGGATGATATTGTTAAGGTACGGTACTGCAACTTTTTGACGTCCCATGTCGATCCGTTTAAATATGAAATATTCAAGTGCTCAACGTCAACAGCTTTCAATAAATATATGTATATCGGTCGAATCTGGGGTTGTTTGGGGGTCAGGGGGGTCAGAGAGATTTCGGGGGGCACTCCAAAAATTCCCCTGGGGAAGTTCCAAATTAATCTAAGTTAATCAAAATTTAAGAGATGTTCAAATTTCCAACCCAGAATTTTGAGCTCAAGTCCCGTTGGTTGACACCTTTGTTGGGGAAATCTAATAAAGGGGGGGTGGCGAGTGCCTGGTCACAGAAATGCATGGTATGCTACTTGGTAGGCCGTGGAGCTGCATTCAAGCAAAAAAAACAGCAAACGGAACTAAACCTGCAGGTATTGTGTAGCATGATGGAACACACGCAGAAATAAAAAAGCATTGACAGAGGTTTCAGCTGGATTAATAAATTTAGCAGGTAGTCAGTGCAAGAGCGTGTGGATTTTAGTTTTTGGCTTATATCCCTATTTAAATTCGGATGGGTATGTAGACAGATGAATGCCCATTTAAAAGGAGTAGAATGACATCCTGTTTGTGTGTGTGCAGTCAGGAAGGGGGGGTAAAGAGGGGGGGGGGCATTTTGGGCCTGAAACCCTAAGATTATACGTGCCTGCCAGGGAGAAACCCTCGGCGCGTCCGGTCGAACCGGAAAAAAAAGACGCCGCCTGGTTGATAGCAGATTCTTCCCTGATCGACCCGTTTCTATAACACACACACACCAGGCCTGCATATTCGAGAATAACATCATGCTCAGCATATCCCCTGCCTTAACTATGCCCCCCACCTCCAACCCCTCCTGCATCTCCCCTCTCAGGCTGAGTGCACATCATAACTGCACACACACACAAATTAACATCCTCACCTCCTGCCCCTCCTCCCCCTCCTCCTGTGCTGTACTCCAGGTATCGCAGGCCAGCTGCACCAGTCAAGGCACCCATACTGCCCATCACTCTCCTGCTCCCTGGCCGCTGCCCTGACGCCTGAGTGCCAATAGAAGTAATGGGGGTGCAGACACAAGAGCGTGGCTTGTAAACGCGGACGGGTGTGAGAACTGTGGTCACAAGAACATGCCTGTTTTCACTAATGGCTTGTAGCTCTATTGGCATAAAGAAGCGGGTGAATCATCAATGAGATAGGGCTGTAAACATTAACGCTTTCTGATTGTACACAAGCCATGCTAGCGCAAGTAGTCACGTTATATCAAGGCCCAAATTACTATAAATACGACCAATAAGCAAGTGTAGTTTTTTTGAATAATTGAACTTGCACCAACCTCAGCGCGCTATATGCACTTAATAAAAGACTTCTGCAAGAAAGTCTATCTTGCAATTCAAGCGCTTGCAAGTAAATAAACACGACCCTTTGAAACCAGCCAGATTGCTGGAAAGATTCGAGTCCTGTCAATGTAGGATACAAGGTACAAGTTAATTTGACACCAATGCCGGTCACCAAGGCCAATCAACAGACAGGCAATTCATAGCGTTTCAACGATGATGGTTATTTATACATGTTTCCATGATGTGACACATACACCCTACCTGTAGCGCTTCATCTTCGTCTTCATTAGCGCCCCTCTCCACGCCTGCTTCTTCAAGTCCCGCAGTCAATACACGACACAGTAGGTCAAGCTGATCATCCTGATAAAGTAGGAGTAAACAGCTTGGCGATTGGTTGCGGAGAATGAGTTTAAGATGCTCTAGTGCATTCTTGTCCATTAGGATGAATAGGAACTGTCAAACCCTAATTGTTGTTGTAATTAGTGATTGTTGTCGTATATAGTGATTGTTGTCGTATATAGTGATTGCTGTCGTATATAGTAATTGTTGCCGTATGGTGATTAAAAGGGCTGAACCTTTACTGCTGATATATCATGCTCCAACCCACTCTTTGCGGCCCCGTAAACCACTATGCACCCACTGGAACCTCGCCTTCTTAGACAGCATCAGTTCTCCTGCCGTGGCTTCTGTTGCCGTGTCCACAAGATTTGTCACAACCTGCAAACAACATAGTGTTTCTCTTGAATGCGTCTTGGCTCCACCCCGTTATCACTGCCATACTGAATACGTTAAGCCAATCAAAACAGCACTTCTTGTACATACGCCGGTCATGGCCAAAAAGGGAGGAGGCAGGAAAGGGTTGCATGGCTGCCTTGTCCATGAGCTAAATGAGCTCGTTAATACTTACAAAGGTGTCACGCAGAACTAGTGGGTTACGTAATTTGTGCAAGTCCTGGAATTTATAATGTGATGGTTTTGCACATTTGTTTGTTTGGCCGAGTCAGGCGGTCTGCCAATGACAAAGCGCTAGCTCTAACAAGACGCCGATACACAGCGCCTCTTTTGCGATACATGAGTTGTTGCCCTAAAGGTCAGTAGTCATGCTGCTCAGCAGAAGAGATAGAAACACATTTGGGACACATTGGGCACATTGGAAGGGGGGCTTGACAACTCCCACGAAATAAACAGCTCCACTTCCTTGTCATCATCAACCATACTTAGGAAAGAAGGGAATAAAATTATCTGGAAATCAATTCAGCGGCTTTCTCATATATCTTAGATTGCGTACCTTGAATGCATAGCCTTGATCAATAAGAAACTGTTGGCGTTTTGTGCTGTAGTACATCTCCTGAGTGTCATTGCTGACCTGCAATCGATGAGTGTATGTTTATGTAAGCTTACTGCTGCGGTTGAATTCAGGCGTGCTTCAAGCAAGGCATCTGACAACAGTACAAACCAATTTTCCTATTACCAACTCCTGCCTCGCGTTTACAGCAAATTCACAGCCCTAACCAGTGACTGAGACAGCATAATAGAACAAATCATTCAACGGCATACAGCTTACCAGCGTATAAAAGAAAGCGTTAAACTCAAGAGAACCATCCGGGTTATACCCTTGCTTTCCTGACTTTGCTCGCAGGATGCGTCCAAGTCGTTGTGCCTGTTAAAATGGGGGCCATTGCAGATGAAATATCAGTCGCAGGCTGCGCTTTACCATCGAGGGCTAAAAAGTCTACATGTGAGGAATATCCAGGCAGCAGCATTTCATTGCATACAGCAATGCAGAAGTGCCATTTTTGTGCATACAGCAATGCAGAAGTGCCACAGCAACCAACTCTATTGACGGCTCTCTTCCACTAGTGGATTTGTTAGGTCAAGACGTTACTTCAGGAGTATTCCAGAGGTGGTCGACGGAGCAAAAGTCTTAAATTGTTCCTTTTCTGATGCAACTCGTGTTAGAATAACATGACTAGATGATTCATGAAGTTTGAGGCCAAAAAAACTACCCCAGTGGTCTGGGCAAAAATCCAGTTCAAATTTTGGCACTGGATGTTTACGTATTGAGCCACCACACTCTACCCAGGGTCTCTTTTCATCTCAAAACAACAGGAGTACTTCCTTTATGATACCAAATCATCCTGGGGTTTGAAAAGTAGATTTGGTGAAGGTTGATCTTCCACCTTTTTGGCACCCCTTTTGCTGATTTTTTCAAGGGAAAGGGGCCAAATTGAGGTACCTGGCCAACTACTGCTCCGTTTTGCCCCATTATTGTTGCAATGATATTCATTATTTGAAAGTAGACTATTCATATAAAGAACACAAATCGGGTCAGTTGGTGGTGAGATATGACGGATCGGTGGTGAAAAGTGGGGTTCATGCCGCGGGCAGATAGGCATGTATATCCCTACTGGCACCTTTCAGGCTCAGGTGTTATCAGCTAATTTTGGGTGCTAAGCTAAGAAGTTGCCAGCTGGGGCAATCAAACTCTGGGAACATTTCAAATGTACCCCTTTTTCAGGCCTCCATCGACCACCTCTGGGAGTATTCGATGAAGCTGCATAATTGATGCAGCAATATGATTGCACCCATTGGGAACACAGCACGTTATATACACACTCGCAACATTCACACAGCGCACCTCTTGCCGTCTTGATCCTGCATGCGAAGATATCTGGATCAACACATTGGCCTCTGGAATGTCAAGCGAGTTGTCTCCCACCTGCACCAACAATACGACACATACATAGGGTGGGCCAGATCCGTATAAGTATAATTATATTATACGGTACGGTATATACGTATATATGCCGTATAATACAGGGGGGGGGGGAGGCCGTATCCTTATTCCGTATTTTCCGTATCAAATATGGATAGGTATCATACAGCATACGTACGCCGTATATACGCCGCATTCCATATACCTTTACATACCGTACTTCTGTATAAAAAAAAAGTTGCAAAACCAGTGTAGTTCATCCCGCGCGGCACCCGCATATTCTAATTTAATTTTGGGCAGACCGCAGTATTTTAAATTTAGCTCAGGGCAAAATTTAGGTATGGGTAGAGGCAAAAGTGGGCATGGCAGCCGCGGGGCGCTGACTCGGGGAAGGGGGAGGGGGAGAGGAGGGAGGAAAGCAGAGGAGCCCCAGCCCCAGCCCCAGCCCCAGGAGCAGCAGCCAAGCAGTCGCTCGTGCCCATGGCCGCAAAAGGCCCAACCCTGAAGGCGAAGGGCCAGCTGAACCGGGAGAGGCCAGCACGGCAGAAGGGGGGGACGCGATGGAAGTTGACGGGCAGGGTGTGGCCCTCGAGCCCCCTCAGCCTCAAGCACCCTTGTTCGTCCCAGTCCTTCCGAGTTCAGTTTCCCCTGCTCCTCCTGCAGTGCCCTCTGAGCCAGCCCCCACAGAGCCCCCTCCCTCACAGCATGCAGCTGCTCAGCCCATGGGCATTGTGCAGTTCTGCACCCTGCTGCTGCACAGGCTGGTGGGCGTTGCTGTGG
>Ga0307968_1002220_pt1 | contig 16104 bp, 13 predicted proteins | sample OrgLakmetagen650_FD_201834 | JGI IMG/M metagenome (GOLD analysis project Ga0307968, IMG submission 201834) | Saline water microbial communities from Organic Lake, Antarctica - #650 | ecosystem: Environmental > Aquatic > Non-marine Saline and Alkaline > Saline | place: Antarctica: Organic Lake... | reverse complement strand
TGTGTGTGTGTGTGTGAGTGGCGTGTGTGTGTGTGTGTTTGAGTCGTGTGTGCATGTGTGTTTATATATATGTGTGTGTGTGCGTGTGTGTGCGTGTGTGTATGTGTTTGAGTGTGCGCAGGAGTGGCCATCTGTGCTGTTGAGTTGTGCATACGGAGGAACCCTTACCTGTGCTCTCAAGGCATCTGTGAGTGTCTCCAACTCATTGAGGCTGGACTCGTCAGGGAACAGCTGATTCACCAGCTGGATGGGATTGAAATTCGGGGAATCAAACACATATTCTTGTGTCATCAGGCATTGCGTTTTATTACATTGTGACGGCTCGGTATTCTAGGTCTGATCATTTTGGCGATCTACGTGCTTCAAACTATCAACTTTTGGTGGAGTTCAGCACTAGTGGTAACATACCAATATAATCTGCCGGCAGTAAACGCTGCAAAATTTAGAAACCCTTTGATCCCAAGGTCTTTGTCAGTTGTCATGCGATGCAGATCAAGCACTTGTGGCAGGTGTATTGAATCAAGTATGTGTTATAGTGCGTCTGAGTGTCATTGGAAGCATGCCAGCTGACTCCTTTGTACCGTACAAAGTACAAACCTTAATCCTTGATCCTTGTTCCAGCAGTTTACCGCATGCAAACGTGATCCGCTCTCTTGCCACAGACTGGTGCCTGGCTTCAAAAAAGATCCCTGACACACATTTTGGTTTCTATTTTGGCTATAACACGCTCCAGCCTATCTTTTTTGCAGACCTCCAGCATGCTGCACGCACTCAAGCCAGGTGGATCTGGCCGCATGCACACCACTGCGTTCATTGATTTCAAACAAGCATATGACACCATCCCTAGACAGGACCTATGGCAACATCTTGTAACAGCGCTACGTGTAGTACCAGCAGCAGTAACTTAAACTGTGTTGGGTCGCCCGTGTCTGTGAGCTGCTGCCTAGTAAAAAAATCATTTGTGTAATTTCTATTATATTACTGAAAACCAGCTCCCCAGGGATTATATCATAATATCCCATCCTTGCAGTAGGGATTTAGGCTAACTTGGTACCACACGCGTAACAATGCTTGTTACAGCCCCCCCCCCCTAGAGAAACCCGTCCTCGAGTATACCAGAGATCTACTTGCAGAATGCGTCGAAGCAGCCAAAATAAACTTTTCAACAATGTAACATAAGTAGGGTTGGCCAAAACCGTACTTACGGAAATACGGCGTATCCAGATAACCGTGTAAGACAATTTCCCACCGTATTTGTATCCGTATGACCGTACATTGGTTTTGGCTGACCGTATATATACGCGTATATATACACCAACATGGCTGATTTAGATGATGTGACCAGCCACTCCTTTGTTCAAGCGGTTTGATCCTGCGCACAGAGGTCACTCTCCTCTGGAGGCCAATTCAGAAAAGCTCCCTTGTCTCTTGACCTCTGTAAAATAACAGTTTCTTTCCTGCTTCAGCTAAGCCAGTCCACCCTACTCAACCTCCAGGTTGCAAGGTTTATTATGGTCTGCTTCTCTGGTTTTCTGAGATATGACTGTGCTTGCCAGATTTTTGCAGATGAAGTCAGGTTCTACTCTTCTCGCATTGAAATATTTTTGGCCAAAAGGATGAATTCGCCCAGGCTCAGTAGTATGTATTTCTCGGGGAAAGTCCCTTTCCTGCCCAGTCTCTCTCTTAAATTCTTTGTTGGTGAAGGCAGGAGCCCTGGGCAAGCACGTTCCCTTTTTCGCTCCTTCAGGAAGGGTTCTTCTGAAAAGTTTTGCCCCACAAATCAGCCCTGGTCTTACTCCTTTGCTCGAGCTCGCGTTCTGCAAGCTTTGGCTGATTCTGCTCACATGTCCTTCGCAGATTTTTCTGACAGATACGGCCTGCACTCCCTTCGCTCTGGGGGTGCTACCCTCGTTGCCAAGGAGGGTGTTCCTGATCATAAATTCTGAGTGAGTCCATTTTTCCTCACATACGGTATTACGGAAATACGGCGTATATACTATCATACACAGCGTGTATTCAGTACATGGAAATCCCATGTACGGTTTGGGCCAACCCTAGATATAAGGAGCATAATCCATATGGACTATTTGGCTGGGCTTTGTAGTTGATCAGGCTACTAGCTCCAAAGGTTAACATTCTGAACAAGCATAGCACGTACTCTGACGCATAAGGACGTGCTTGTGCAGATCACAACTTGGCGATCTACACCCAATGGCAACGCCACCTGGATGTGAATAATGTGGCCGGTATTATTCACAAAATTGGGCTTATTGGGGCTAAGATAAGCGCCAAATTTTGGATTTACAGAGTAATTGCTCAGTCAGTGTGTCCTCCGTGAGAATTTCCTCTGGTTCCCATGTGTAATGGTCATCGGAGTACCCTTCCCATTTGATTAGGTATTCCTTAACAGGCTTTTGCTGTTTGGACACGTGCTTAGAGGCACATTTTGTGGTGACCATACGCACACAGTGAGACACCATTCTTTTCCACGTGGATATATTCCTGCTCGTCCACCCAAAAAGAGAGTGGAGGAGGTTGTATACGCCCGTCTTTCCTGTACTTTTGCATAAAAAAATCCATGGAAGACATTGTGCATCCTCAAATTGGGAGGAAGCTCTAGCCTGTAGGCCACTGGATTGATCTTTTCAATCACTTTAAGAGGTCCTATCCATTTGGGCATGAGCTTGGGCGTACCGGGCATTCTATTTTTTACATTCTTAGAGTTTAACAAAACTTTATCGCCAATGCAAAAATCTGCCTCTCTACGCTTTTTATCAGCGAAGTGTCTTTGTCTTTGCTGTGCGGCTTCAAGTGAAGACTTGGCCTCACGCAAACTCTCTTGAAGGGTTTTAATAAACTCTTTTACAGCTGGAACTTTAGAAGGTACATGTAGTCCCCAGGAGAGAGGTGTCTTAGGATCCCTGCCGTTATTAAGGCGGAAGGGAGTGTTCTTGATGGACTCTTGGAAAGAGTTATCTATAGCAAACTCTGCCGATGCTAGGTGTGTATCCCAGTCGTTTTGTTGGGGACTCACGTAGTTCCTCAACATGTCCTCAAGCACTCTATTCATCCTCTCCATTTGACCATCCGTTTGCGGGTGGTTAGCTGAGGATTTGTGGTGTTTAATGTCACAACACTTCTGAAGTTCCTCCCAGAAAATACTGGTAAACTTTGAATCTCTGTCCGTGACAAAGTTCTTAGGATAGCCATGGTGCACTTAAACGTGATCTTTGAAAAGTTTTGCCACCCCACGAGCAGTTACCGTCGTGTGCGTTGGAATTAGGTGCGTCATTTTTGTCAACCTGTCAACCACCACAAAGATTGAATCATGTCTTTCTTTGGTAACGGGAAGTTGAGTAATAAAATCCATGCTCACGCTTTCCCGAGGCTCACACGGTATGGGCAGAGGTTGAAACAAACCAGCTGGCCTTTGATTAGTGGCTTGATTTATTTGGCACTGGTGGCAGGAATTCACGTATGTACGCACATCCGACCCCTAAGTTGGCCAGATGATTTTTCTTTCCACTAACTCGCAGGTTTTATTTGTACCCACGTTCACGTGTCCTACACACGGTGGAGCATGGCATTCTTGGATGACAGCATGCTTAACGGCATCCACATTTGGTATCACCAAGCGCTTGTTTTTTGTGTACCACCAGCCTTCCCTGTCGACCAACTTGGAAGTGTGCCTCTCATTTTGGAATCTGGGGTCCTCCTCATATGCACGCCGGACAAACCCAAGCACATCAGCCACCTCCAGTCCGGTGGGCAAATTATCCTTAGGAATACCGGTCACAGCATCCTCAGAAGGAATATCAGGAATCCACGAGTCATTCGCCATCTCGTGTTCCTCCCCCCTCCTGGGAATTTCTGTGTTTTGCTCAGAAGGAGACCTAGAAAGGTTATTGGCCGGCAGGGTTTCTTCAGGTGGTGGGCACACCAGAGGTGCTTGTTGCCTCTTGCGTTTTTTGTTTGGCATACACTGCTGCACTGATCTCATTGGTTCTTCTGTTTTTTCCCTTTGCTGCGGGTTGAAACGCCCAGCAAACGTGACAGGGTATAAACTTGGCGGTGCCCCTCCTCATTTTCTAATGGAGTTTGAGGGTGGTTGCGACTCAAAGGGTTGGCCATGTTGTCTTTTCCCGGTCTGTACAGCCACATTTAAAGTGGGACCTTCGCAAATATCCCATCCAGCGGCACTGTCGTTTAGACAGTTTAGGTTGCGTGTTTAAATAAACCAATGAATTGTGGTCAGTGATGACAGTTAAAAAAGGACCTCCCAAGTAGCAGCGCCACACTTTGAGAGCGTGCACCACAGCCAACAACTCCTGCTCGCCTGTTGTGTATCTCACCTCAGAAGGAATAAGCTTACGACTTTCATAAGGCTACGGGCCTGTCCTCTTGTAAAAGCACTGCACCCAACCCTTGAATGGAAGCATCACAGCTTACTTCAAAAGGTTTAGAGCAATCTGGTAAAGTACAGGTGCATGAGTCAAGGCATACTTAACTTCTTTTAATGCTTTTTAACAATCTGCAGACCACACGTAGAATACATCCTTTTTAGTGAGGTGAGTGAGCGGAGCAACCATTGTAGAGAAATTCGCAATAAAGTTTCTGAAATAGGTTGCTAATCCCAAGAAGGATCTGAGAGAAGAGAGACTGTTTGGGACTGGCCAGTTTGAAATAACTGCTGTTTTTGAGGTGTCCACCTTAACATCATCACCTACTACAAGTCCCAGAAACTTTACTTCAGGCTTGGCAAACTCACATTTAGAGCTTGACTCGGAAATCTTGGTCCTGCAAAATCTACATGACACAAATGCTTTGCAGAATTCCAGGATGTCATCGATGTAAACCACCGCGCATTTACCAAGCAGAGGTCTAAAAATGTCGTTCATGGCAGCCTGAAAAGTTGCTGGAGCATTAATCTGTCCATAGCTCAACACTTTGAATTGGTAGTGCCCGAAGGGTGTTCTAAACACAGGTTTTCAATTATCTTCTTTTAATATGCGAATTTGATGGTACCTAGACTGTAAATTTAAGCCTGAAAATGCTTGAGCTCCTGAGAGAACGTCCAAAAGCTGGTCCGTGCGTGGCATTGGATATTTGTTCTTAACGGTAATTTTGTTAAGAGCTCTATAGCCAATGGCTGCACATCCACAGGGAGTCATCTTTCTTTCTTTTTACAAATAACATCGGCGCACCATACGGAGAAGAACTAGGCTCAATCAGGCCATTTTCCAGTAACTCTGCCTCTGTTTCTCCACTTCAGCCAATTCTACAGGGCTTAGCCTTTAAATTGGGCGGAAAGGAGGTTTATAACCAGGTTCCAAAGGAATCGTATGTGCAATGTTGCGCTCAGGAGGTAGTAAAGGTTCTCTTGATTTAAATACTTCTGGGTATTTGCTCAACACGTGTTTAATTTCTCGAAACAATATGTCCGTGATATCACAAGAGGACGTGGTGCCAGAATCAGATACTTTGTTCACAAAAGATTTCGAAATCCCTTGCCTCTTTAGTCTATTAAGCTGGACTGCATTCAGCAATAGCGTGTGCACATCTGCTTAACTAGTGGTTTGTTTCTGATTGGATCTTACAGGCCTGATTGTGCGTCGAAGACCTTGCTCATATATAGAGAGAGCAGGTCTGAAACTCAAAATCCAACATTGCCTTGCTCTTGCGGAGCCACGTATCCCCAAAAATCACGTCAAATTGTTGCGCCATGTCTAGGACAAAGCAATCAGTTTCACTGACATGTCCTTATATTCTTATTCAGACATTACACTTAGTTGTAGTTGTAGTTGAGGCCTGCTGACCATCAGCTAGGGCAACTAGGGATTTTTAGGGACAGTGGACAAAACTGTGTGTCTGTGCAAATTCAGCATCTATAAAGCAATGTGAAGTTCCACTTCAACCAAGATGCTAGCTGGTGTGCCACTGGCTGTCCCTTCAAAGGTCATTAGACAAGTGGTGTCTTTTTCTAAAGAATCTAATTTAGAGTTTGCACCCTGAGGTTATACTTTATTATCTACCCAGAATGCATGTCCGGAAATTCCAGGACACGGCACCCTTTCATGCCTTGAAGAAGAGAACACCTCCATCTCGAAAGTGAAGGGCTGTTAGCCTGAACCAGAACTTCAGCCTCGTAGGAGCAGAGCAGCTTGCTTTACAAAGCAAGAAATGCTGCACTGACTCTTGAAAATAAGAAGCAGGGGTGGCTAACAACACATCTTGCCCAGAAATGTCTGTGGCTAGAAAGCCACCCATACTGACGGGAGCAGAGTTAATTATGTCTGAAAAACAAAGACGCAAACGAACAAGCTCACACACATTGAAAACCCACAAGTGACACTGCAATTAAAAACAGGCTAGCTAATGTTTGGAGGTGGCGGCAAAAATGTGTTTTATTCTCCGTCTAGTTTGTTATGCAACCACGGTCTAGCCTCCGTGGAATTTATTTCCCCATTCCCTTCTCATCAGTGGCAGCCCTACCAGCCTGCTCCGCTGCCGCTTTAGCAAGAGCAGCAAGATTGAACCCACCGGGGGCTGATGCATGGTGATGACCAGGCCAGTTATGTTATCTGCGCCGTCTTGTCTCTTAGTTACCTGGCCAGTGCGTCGAAGTCTGTCCACGCTTGACCCGTCCTTGGATCAACACGTGCAGAGTTCTTTGTTTCCTTGTTAAGGCCATCGTACAAAAGCATCAATGCATCTTCTTTAGCCGAAGGACGTGACCCTAATTGTGTGATAAGCGAGTGCGTATGCCTAATGGAACATTTTACAGAGCTGTTGCCTTGCTTAGCAATTTCAATTGCATGCGTGCTTTGTTTTGCTTATCCGACGGTGCAAATGAGTCGTACGTGCACTTGCAAAAAGAATCTCACGTGACTTCATTCTTGATGCGAGGCACTACAAAAGCTAACCATGCCTAACTAAATTAGTTTGGCCACCCAAAAGCATGATAACCATATTGGGCCACATCCCTTTCGGTGCTTTAGTAGCGTCAAAGTAGATCTCAAACGTGTATAATGCTTCGTCACCGTCCTCACTACCATTGTACTGAGAAAGTTGAGCCATCTTGCACGGTATGACATGATCCTTCATTGAACTCCAGGGCCGGCATGCTCCTCGTCGTCCAAGCGCTCAGCTGCGTCAGCCCAGGAGGAGGCAAGAGCAGGAGGATCCCTCAAGCAGGCTGCTGCCAAGCTCGAAGCCGGCTACTGCTGCTGCTGTAAAAGGCGCTGCTGCTGCTGTTCGATGCGCTGAAGAGCGGAGGTGATGTTGCCCACGCCACCGCGGAGGGCATCCAGGACAGAGTGCAAGCTGTTACTTTGATCTGCAACGACTCTTTACAGATCAAAGTACTACTTACAGCTTGCACTCTGTCCTGGGTGCCCTCTGCGGTGGCGTGGGCATCACCTCCGCTCGTCAGCCCAGGAGGCAGGAGCAGGAGGATCCCTCAAGCATGATGTCATTCACAGTACTACTGCGAATGACATGAAACGAAACGAGCTGTGGTACAGCTCGTTTCAGACATCGTGTTCACACCCTGCGTTTTAAAACAGCGACATGGAACCGAGTAACTCTCCCCTACCTGTAACCTGTGTGATACTGATGATGTCTGAGATGAGCAGCATGTTGTTTTCCACTACGCCAATAATCCCCACGTGATTTCTCTCCACAGGAAATAAGCATCTCCTGTTTCCCCCAGCAGGAGCCCACGATGTGTCTACTTTCTTAAGCCAGAACAATAGCAAGCTTTATTTTTTCCTCCATGAACTGATTGCTTTTAATGAGCAGGCTAGCAGTCGCACTTCTTGATTGAAGGCCTTTTTTTGTAAAACTCAGTGCCCAGCCAGGTGGTTTATGATTTCCTCTTGCAACACAACAACAAACTTTTATATTTTGTGCCTGAGCTCATGGATTTTTTGTTGACTGGCGAGGACCAGTCACAAGCCGATCAGCCGGACAGTCTGGCTGAAGGTCCCCCTATGTAAATCTAAATCACAAGGCAGGCCTTGTTTGTGGCAGAGTCATTCTTTACATGGGAGAACAAAGTCCGAAGTTGTAAGATGTCAAAGAGATAAAAAGCCACGCGATACAAGGCGAGGTCCGGCAAAAGGGAGAAAAAGAAAGAAAAAGACCCAAGCATGCTTTAACTCATGCGCTGGTAGTCATATGAAACAGTGGTTGAGTTGTGGCACGGATAAAATAATACAAGTAATATAGCTGGCGGAGAGGGAGGCTGTAAAGGCACGAGTGTGGCAGAGTGGGCTGGCGCCTTTTTGTCCTACTCTTTCAGAGGCACATCAAGTTGCGAGTGAGGCACCCTACTTTTTCTTTCGCTCCATGAGCTTCACACCGTCAGCGGCAGCAATGATGCATACGTTGACCATGTCCAAGAACAGACCGTGGTCGACGACACCCACTAAGTCGAGGATGGCTTTGGAGGCAGCATGGGCATCCTTGATGGGCTCCTAAGTGGTGGGGTGGAAATATGGACTGGGAGTGAGATGCTGCAATTGGCTGCCAAGTCACCTAATGTTTGGAACTAGATCGATCAACTGAGGAGCAAGTTTGCGTAACACAAAATAGATATAAAGAGCGCACTGTATCTCATTGTTAGAACCTGATCATGTTTGCTTGGTACTCAATAGAAAGGGGCAAGCCACATAATCATCCACTCCTAAAACCTTGTGTTTGCGGATTACTAACCTGGAAGTACAGATCCACGATGAAGTTGGAGTTGTCGGTTACGTAGGGCTTGTCGCCGTCCATACGCAGCTTAGCTTCACAGCCGGCGACCTCGGGCAGGTTTTGTAATCGCTTTAAGGTGTACTTGTCACAGAACTGCGCACAGGCACAAAGGGAAGGGGCACAAGTGCTGAGCAGTAAACATGAGGCAGGTGAAGCACACAAACATTAAACATTAAGGTACTTTTTCCTTTTTCTCTTCGTCTTTCATGGCACACAGTTTGCTAACATCCACAGGGTTGTAGATGCCACCATCGATGATTGTTGTACCATATATCTCATTGCTTTGTCAAATTGCTGACTTTCGCTAATATGCAGCTTAGCGAGAAGAGTACCGTGACTCGGTGAGTGTATGGATACCAGTGGTTTACATGGCATAGATGGCACTTCTGAGCAGGCTGAAATAATATCAGTTAATATGTGACAGATACGGAAGCTGTGCAACAGAAGTATTGGAAATTGGAGGTGCAAGGACACAAATTTTAGTCACTGCTTAGGAGGGTGTTTTTTTTAAGGCACGCAGGAGGCTCCAGAAAAAAATATTGTATGTGCACGCAGGAGGGTGTATTTTTTTGTGACGACACGTATACTTTTTGGGGTGGACCCCCCGACCCACCAAACCCCCCTTCCAGTGCCCCCACCCAAACAAAAAGGGTACCAATCTGCTCCTTTTTTAAATAGGCATCCATTTGCATACTCATCAAGACCTGAAACTGAAGTGTTGCAAAGTTATGGGGCAAAAATTGAGATACGGACGCCCATGCACACGTGACCTACCAGGCATCCATAACTGGCTTGCACAGTCTCACATTGCTCCTATTTCTTCAGAGTTCTACTATCTCACTGGCGCAATCCTGAAAATTTGGAGTGAATTGCTGCTCCATTGGCGTGACTCATCCCGCTGCCTGCACCCGAGCGCGTGTGCCTCTGACTTTTGGACACGTCCACAGACCCCCTGTTTTACCCAACTTGCACAAAAAGGATGCCAATTGACAGGACTTGAGCTGAGGATTCCAATGATATATTTAAGATTCCGTGGAAATGGCTTAGACAAGTGAGGGAGCGTCGCTAGCGACGCTGCAAATTGGCGAAAGCCCATCATGCGCACAATGTATGCGTGCATATACATGTATGTGTGCGCGCGTGCATGCGTGCACGTGTGAGAGTGTGTATGTGTGTGTGTGCGTGCGCGCATGTGTGCCTGTGAGTTTGTGCGTGTGTATGTGTGCGCGCACGTGTGTATGTGTGTTAGTGCCTGTGCCTGTGCATGTGTATGTGTGCCACCTGTGTGTATTCACGCGCGCGTTAGTGTTTGTATGTGTGTGTGCATGTGCATGCGTGTAAGTGTATATGTGTGTGTGCGCGCGTGTGTGTGCATGTGTGCCTTACTGCCCCACAAATGCTGCAGTGGTGTTCCCCGAGAGGGCAGGTGCGAGCATGATGCCCGGGCTGGCCACTATGTCTGAACTCTGCTTCGACACACGGTGTGCGGCAAGCACTGCACCATGCGCTGTGAACAGTTCAAGCAAACTTCCGCGCGTATTGAATATCTGGCTACCGTACCTATCTTTTCTCACCCCGGGTAAATAACGTGTTTTGCCCTCCGGCGTGATATCGGCATCGTAAAATATATATCTATTCAGAGGCTCCGAGGTTTCCGGGGTTTGGCGAAAATAAAGTTTGGTGGGTGGCTGAACAGCGATGAGCGGAGAAGGCCCCCGGCCCCCCCCGCTCCCCTCCCAGGCCCCGCCCCAGCCCCAGCACCAACACCAGCCCCAGCGTCAGCAGCACCGGTTGCGCCCAAAGGTGTGTTCCAGCGGACGTTTAAAAGCACATTTGTCAAGTCGGCAGCTACAGCAGAGGAAAAAGCAGCGTTGCAGCAGCAAAAGGAGGAGCAGCAGAAAGCTGACCTAGCCAGGCTGCAGCAGGCAAAAGAGGAGCGGGTCCAGCGTGAAGCAGAAGCACACATGCACACGCACAACAATCGTGAACACGCACACGCACATGCACATGCACACACACACGCACACGCACAACAAGCGTGAAACAGAAACACACATGCATACGCACAAACGCGCATGTGCACGCATACACACACTTGTACAGGCACTGGCTGGGCTAAATGTCCACCGGGGTTTGTGCAGGGAAGGCTGAATTACTTATTTACAGGGTCCGGGGTTACCCGGGGTTACCTTTAATATTTCTGAAATTTTGGGCACCGGGGTGAGTATGGTAAGGTACGGTAAACTAAAATTATATAGCCCATCAAAATTACTTGATTCTGCTTGCATGATCAATCGTTAACTTTGCAGCCGGAACACAACCGAGGGCCCCTGACACAGCTTCTGCAGCCAGTGAAGTGTGCTGATGGATACTGCACCAGCAGGAAGTGGTCCGAGGGCCTGGCTGAGGAATCCTGGGCAGCTTCCTGGACAAAATGTTTTGCTCCGAAACTTTACATACATACAGCACCCCAAGGTCCCAGAATTCATCTGGCCTGAAACGAGTTTTGGTTAGGAGCCTATGTCGAGTCTCACCTCGGGAGGTGCCCCGGGTGGGCCTGGGGAGGAGGTCTGGCCCCCAAAAACAAAATGTTGCTCTCTCTTCACCGCACCCCAGGGTCAAATAATAAATATGACACGGTTAAGGTTTTGGTTAGGAGCCTATGTTGAGTTTCAGCCCGTGGGGTGGCTTGGGTGGGCCTGGGGAGGCCTGTGTGAAGTGTGGTGGGAAGGAGTCAATGCTAGGGGCTCACGCCCCCACGAGGGGGGCTTTGCCAAAAAACTAGAGACCCTCCCCCAAAACTAAAACCACATCGGGGGACAACCCTCCCCCTCCCCAATTCGACCCATATATCCCCCCAGTTCAGTCCCATTCTTTCCTTGCAATAAAATTAACGTGTTTAATAATTTATGTATGAAATATGATCTGTAATCGGTGTCAGGCCAGGAAGTTTCCTTGGTCTTAAGACCAAACTTGTCACACATTTTTGAACTTCTAAGGATTTGTACAATGCGGCACTTGCACTGCACCTGAAGGTTCTCCTTTTCCTGCTCTGCAATGGTGACATGGTCCCATTCCGGCCCCTTTTTCCCCTTACAATTATTTATAAACATAAACAACTAATTGGGACATTTTGAAGGTGGGGGAGGAGCCTAAGTATATATTTCGGTGGTAGTTTCGCTTGAGCCCATCATACAGTGGTTTGACATGATTCAATGTTTTTGTTCTAGTGTGTGTATGTTTTGCTAGCTTATTTTTTAATTACAAACAATGCATCAATTTATGATCGCTCTGTGTGAGCATATTGAGAGTGGCATACACGCACAATACTGCGATACAGCTATGTTTGTGGGCATTACAGCATGATGATTTGCAATTCGTGTTGGCATGCGGAAATATGAGCGTTTTGTTTGTTTTAATACGTGCGTATGTACATGCATGCATTTACGATCATGTGCAAGCGTGCGTAAGATGTGTGTGAGTGTGCGTGTGTTTTTGTGTGTATGTGTGTGTGTGTGAATGCGTGTGTACGTGTGCGCGTGCGTGCAGGCGTGCACATGTGTCTGTTTGTATGTATTATGTGTTTATTTTTGTGTATCTGTGTGTGCGTGTGAATGCGTGTGTATATATTTGCACATGTGCGCGTGTGCGCGTGCATTCAGGCGTGCACTTGTGTCTGTTTGTGTATTTTTACCTGTGTGTACGTGCTTGTGTGTCTGTGCTGTGTGCGTGTGTGTGTGTGTGTGTGTGTGTGTGTGTGAGAGTGTGTCTGTGAAGTAAAGTTGCAAACAACGCTGCTGCTGCCCACCTGCACAATCTCCACTGGCATGGCCAGTTTGGAGCCGCCCAGGCCAGCCACCATCTTGGAGTCATCCACGATGCACACAAAGGTGTCAGCTGCCAGCTCCACCATTTTCTCCCGCAGCAGGGCGCCTCCCCGGCCCTTGACCACGTCCAGGTTGCTGTCCACCTCGTCCGCACCATCAATGGCGACGTTGATGTGGGGCTGCTCGTCCAGGGTGGCGAGGGGGATGCCCAAGGCCTTGGCCTGCTCCAGCGTGCGGATGGAGGTGGGCACGCCGATAATGTTCTTCAATGTCCCGTCCTTGAGCAGCTGCCCGATGCGATCCACGGCGAACGCGGCGGTGGAGCCGGTGCCCAGACCCACCACCATATCGGACTTGATGTATTCCACGGCCTTGTGCGCGGCCTGTGTGCAAGCGGAGGGGTGGTCGACTCTTACAAGTCCCCTCTGCGCCTTTTCATAGTCGTGACAAACTTCGTATTCCACCAGGAGGCACTGTAATTACCTGGATCTTCAACTCGTCCTGCTTGCTGATCGCCTTCATGGCCACGCTCCTCCTGATCGGCTTGGGTGCGATAGCAGGGGATTTGCTGATCGCTGCTGTCTTGCACAGGTTCAGACTTTTAGTGAGGGATGCCATTATGTATTAACTAATTGGCCAGAAATTTTCTCTTATGCACAAGGGTTGTTGCCCATACTGAATTATTGTTCATCAGCTGCCTGCGTCTCACCTCATGCTGGCATTGTCTCGGCACTTGACCATTGCTAGACACCTAAGCATTACCGCTCTCCCTCTGAAGCAAAAAACTGCAACGAAACCAATGGCAACCGTGAGTGTTCCTCACCCCCTCCCTTCGTTATTGTTTGCGCAAGTTCCTTGTGGGAACAACGGATCCAGCCTGACAATTCCTTGCACCCACAGCACGCGTCTCGAGGGAATCCTGACGGTGTGTCCCAGTCCCCATCTCCTGCTGCCTCTCTTGATTTCCTCCTCCTGGTCTCCAACCTAAAGGCAGGTCCTGTGCTTGCTTTTGCGGCAAAAGGACAAAAGATCTTCGCCCAATACCTACACACAAAGGCGCTTCTCTGTCCCAGCTGTCGCTGTCCCTGCTGCACGTGCACGGATCAGCTGTCCCTTATTCTGCTTCTGCCCCTTGCAGACCATCAAACGAACAGGCTGGATTCTGCGAAATGTCAACGGACCAGAGTCTATCGCAGGTAGGATGTCGCTTCTCTTGTCTTGCCCTCCTCCCTGCTTGCGGAGGACATAAAAATTGACGCCTGACTTGCACCACCGCCTGTTTGTTGCAGACCACATGTACCGCATGGCCACAATGGCCCTCATTTCAGGGGCACAGGGCGTGGACCAAAACAGGTCTTGATTTTAGTGTTTTCTACTTTTTAACCAGCTTTGAAGACCGCATGGCTGTGTGCCTTATCTGGTAGGACCTGGTAGGAAGATGAACATGTACACAGGCAGCTTTACAACTCATTGATCGAGGGAAGGAAGCCATGTAAGTCCCTTGTGAGAAAATATTCTTCTTCCTAGCTGCAGGTGTGTGAAGATGGCTATTGTACACGACGTAGCTGAGGCCTTGGTTGGGGACATCACGCCCCACTGTAAGGTGTGTGCCACCTGTTTATTGTGAGCTTGATGATGCTTTGAAGCAGTGCACAAAGTGTGGACCTCTTGGGTGAGACTTGTCTAGCGCATGACAGAGGAGAGGGGAAGGGATGCAAAGCAGTCCTTAAATCCTCACAGGCCCAGTTCCAGGTTGCTGCTTCAACAATACTGAGACTCGACTCCTCGATTGCCTGCAGGTATCAAAAGAGGAGAAGAAACGGAGGGAAGAGTCTGCAATCCAACAGATCGAGGAGATGCTGGGTTCATCCACTGCCGCTGCGAGCGAAGTAAGTGATCACAAGGAAGGATACTTTGGTTCATATCTTCATATCAGTGGTTCTAAACTTGCTATAGTTTTGTTTTTGGTGGCATAGGGCATGATCAAAATGGGTACCTACGTCATATCTCTTGCTGCAAACGGCTGTGCACAAACACAGGTTGGCAGCTTGTGGCGTGAGTACGAGGCAGGAACCTCGCCAGAAGCTTTGCTAGTCAAGGACTTTGACAAGCTTGAAATGATAATACAGGTGCGAGTATAAGTCTTTCTGTTTTGCATGTTTATGCCATCAAGCTTTCTGCAATCCGTAGAAGGTACAAGACCAGCAGCAACCATGTACAGACTCAACCTTGTACTTATCCATGTGGACCTTCCTAATTAAGGGACAGGTGCGCCATGGTAAACGACAAGGATTGAATACTTTCTTATGCTATCAAGCAATTGCACATTACTACTGAGTAGATAGCAACCAAGATTGAGTAAGTCATGAGGTCCGATCGTTGTTTGTGCAACTTGTGCCTGTGCCTGGTGTTCGTTTTCACACAAACGCACACATACACATACACATACACACACACACATTCACGCACGCACACTTACACATTCAACACACCACACACATATACATACACACACAAACGCACACACACATTCACGCACACACACATACACGCACAAACACGTACATACACACAGGCATATGAGTATGAGAATGCGCAGCCGGAGGTCCAGCTTCAAGAGTTTTTTGATAGCACTGAAGGTTGTTTCAAGACAGATATTGGGTAAGTTGACTAGTGGCTTAACCGTTTACTTAAGCCAGTGTTGATTTTAGCTGATTATATTCCCACGACTTTACACTGACTAACTTTATGCTTTGTTTTCAATCACTGCAGGAAAGCGTGGGCGAAAGAGCTTGTTACACGCAGGAAAAGTAGGAAACAAGGGGGAAGCAATTAACTGAAAATAGGTCTTCGCTCTGCCAGTGTTTGAAACGCTGTAAGTATGCAAGTGTCTGATAGCATGGGCAGGGCGCGGAGCTGGGAAATTTAGTTGCTGGCAAAGGCGTCTTTCTTTCTGCGTCTTTGCATGAAAAGAAACCCCTAACTCCATTACAACTAGGAACCAGTGCTGTATATTTTTGTTCCTGCACCGTCCTAATTAGTGTATTTGCAACCCAGGCTTGGTGGCTTATCGTGTCGCTTTCTTTATTACTTGTTCTTCCTTCAGAACTTCATTCCCTGCCTAATGCTGTCGTGGTCCATGGTCAACAGGCTCTTCAGGGTCACGGTGTGGATCCCGCCTGTTTCCGTAGGAGTTAGTTGTCAGCAACGACCGTTTGTCGTCACCGCTAACGTGCATTTTAGTAGTTCCATTCGTTTTCATGGCTGTTTACTTCATTTCTGGTTCTAGAAGTATTACCTGGTTTTACGGTATGCGTTTTATTACTTTCCCAGCAAGCTGTGCCTTTGTTTATATGAAAGTTTAGTTTGGATTACAAAGGCCTCCAGCCTGGCGTGGCTGCTCAACCTATAGGTCCCAACAAATAAATCAATCAAAAAGATCGACAGCTGCACTAATAAATTTGTAAACTTCTGAGTTATGTTGAAAAACAAAACCTTTGATATCACCTTCAGAAATATT
>Ga0307968_1002219_pt1 | contig 16105 bp, 23 predicted proteins | sample OrgLakmetagen650_FD_201834 | JGI IMG/M metagenome (GOLD analysis project Ga0307968, IMG submission 201834) | Saline water microbial communities from Organic Lake, Antarctica - #650 | ecosystem: Environmental > Aquatic > Non-marine Saline and Alkaline > Saline | place: Antarctica: Organic Lake... | reverse complement strand
GATAAATGTGAGTGTGGAGAAGTTCAAGATGAGAAGCATGTGCTTTTCTTTTGCAAGTGTGCTGAAGTTTGCGAGCTGCGCATGAGATACAGAGACCTTTTTGAAAGAATGTTTAAGACTCTGCGTGGCGTGTAGACTCCTTCAAGCTCTGAATTTATTCCGTTCTTAACTTGTCATCACAGTATCACTGATTTTGAGATGGCATTCCTGAATCAAGACTCATACAGACTCCTCAAGTTTGTGTCAGATTTAGTTTCAATTTTCGACACTGGTTGATTTTGTTTCACCAGCCAATTGCCATCAGCCAGAGTTTCGGGCTGTAGGCCATCCTTGTAACCCCTTGTATCTCCATCTTGATCTGTCCAAACATGTTATGCGCAATATAAGTAGATTCCGCTTGCGTGCGCATACTTTGAAAGTTGAGGCAGCAGCGTGGCATGAAGATGGTTCTTGCATATGTGACCAACGTCCTGGTGAAGATGAATATGTTCAAAACGAGGTGCATGCTCTTTTAATTTGCCAAGACCATCGAGTTTGTGAGCTGAGGAAACACTTTTTGGCGAAGCCCCAGTCATGGGGCGCAGCCCCTAGGTTTGCTGTAACATGCATAAGTAAAGTACAATTTACTTATCGCTCATATTCATCCGGTTAACCATTTTGAGCCACTACGCTACATTTGGCGTCGAAGCCGAGGTTCTCGGTTCGAGTCCTCAGACCCGCGAAAACGTTGTTTTTGCGCACGCTGTACACTTCGCCGCATAACCTGCAAGTGGACTCCGTCTAAGATCGAAAGCCTCTATCATGTAAAAACCGTACAGGTTTAGGGAGTTGTGATATGCTTACGAGGACGCAAGCACTTGAGGGTGGGGCGAATGTAACATGCATAAGTAAAGTACAATTTACTTATCGCTCATATTCATCCGGTTAACCATTTTGGGCCACTACGCTACATTTGCCGTCTTCCGGACAAAGTTCACACCAGGGCGCGCAGGCCCGCCCAGCGCACTCCCCGCCCCCAAAACTTGCACAGCGACCCAGACTTACAAATCAGGCAGCCCTGCGGTGTCAGGGGGAGGGGAGGGGCAGGGGTTGGTGCTGCTGGGCGTACCCCGTAACGAGTTTTGTAAAAGTTGAGACTCAGGGCCTGGCCAGAGCCACACAGCCAACGTCCAGGTCTGAAACTTGGCAGGCAGGCCAAGCAAAATTCTTTGTCGGGGCATACCAGTTTTGGTGACCAGGGGTGCAGTGAGAAGTGCTGTGGAAAGAACTGACTCAATGTTTGGTAGCTGGAGGAAGCTGCCCGGCGCTCAGCCCAGCCCATGCCCCCCGAACATCATCTGACCGCACAGGCGTTGACAGGAGACGTTTCTGCGTGTGCCGGCTGGGTCTGGGGACAAGGAGAGGCGGGACAAAAAGTTCGCTGCTCCATGCAAGCACACGACTGGGTGCACGAATTTCCACAATTCAAGTTGCAAGGGACTTAAAATTTTATGTTTAATGACGCGGTGACGATGGGAACGTGTTCTAAGAATGCGAGTCTCCATGTTTGACCGACAGATGTGAGCAGGTTGAAGGCATGCTTGCACGCGCACACGTGCACACACACACATACACACACACATACACACACACATGTATAAGCGCGCACAAAGCACACACAAGTTGCCAGTTCACAGCGCAAAAGGCTTCGCCGACTTTTCAGCATCGCTTGCGATGCTTCCCCCCACTTGTCCTTCCTGTTTACACCTTTTTTTGAGGACTTTTCAGCAGCCCAACCCTTTTTGCTGCAACAGGTCAACAACCAACTTGTTCATGATTTCCTTTCTCAGCAGAACAATAGACCTTTTTTTTTTCCTTTTGAACTCAAGGATTTATTTGTGGCTGGCCGAGACCAGTCAGCAGCCGATCAGCCAAACAACCTGGCTGAAGGTCACCCCCCATTGTAACCATAAAGGCCTCCACCTTGCAGGGAACGGCTCGACAATGAGAATCGTTTCCTAACGCGAGCCATCAGGGGGCATAATTAAGCTTATAATGACTTTATAAACGAGAGCAGAGTGGAGGGAATGCCAGCGTGGCACCGAAGAAAATGCTGAAGAAATCTGAAATCAGAAATAATTATTTAGATTTTGCAAAACTCGTTTTTCAAGCACAGCAGCAGCTATAGCTCTCCACAACACAGGTGCCAAGGTTGGCATGGCCGAAAATGGAATCTTCCTTGCTCACACCCCTTGCATACACCGGCGCACGAACATGCTGCTCGGGACGGATGGGGCGACCATAGCGGAGAACGGCTGAATATATACTGTGGCAGAGGCGGCTGCCTGAGCTTGCCGAGAGCCATGCGTGCGCGCTGTTACAGGCACAGAAGGGGACAACAGCGCGCACGCATGGCTCTCGGCAAGCTCAGGCAGCTGCATCTGCCACAGTATATATTCAGCCGAAGGGGTTGGGAGTGTACACTTCTGATCCGGGCCTCGACCTCCACATGTGCGTTGATGGCTGAGGCTGCGTTCCACCTCATCACAAGCACGTACAAGGAGGTGTGTAGCCTTATTGCTGCTGATGCTGGTGCGGGTGCTGGTGCGGGTGCGGGTGCTGGCCCTGCTGGCGGTGGTGCTGCAGCCTGTTGGCTGTAGATGGACATGCCGACCGACCGTCCTGGCCATCGGCATCTCCATCTACCTAGGCTAATGGAGTTCACCACCAGGAGGCACTCCAACAGCTGGTGCGTGTCACTTGTGGATTTTATATGGAACTGCGCGTGCAAAAGCGAAAGTGAGGGTGCGCGTGCGAAAGTGAGTGTGCGTGTGCGGGTGCGCGTGCAAAAGCGTGCGAAAGTGAGTGTTTTCAAGGAGAGGAAGAACAGGCACAGGCAGAGCCCATCCCGCCGATATCAACTCACGTATGCGCCTTGCGTATGCCCTGGCACAAGCAGCCGGTGCTCTGAATGACGAGATGTCTCCGAAAATTGTAAAACTTCGCCTGGACCAACGCTGAGCCAACGCAGAGCTGAGCGTCGGTCCAGGAGAAGTTTCTCGACCTCCATGCATGGGTACCAAAGCGCATCGTCAAGCTATCATTTATGTTGTTACCGGAGTGACACGAATCGCTGGATAGGAATGAACTGCACCTATTCATCTCACAGCAGGGAATCATCCCGAAGCTTCTCTGGACCACCCAGTCTGCCCGTGCAGAAAGGTGCTGCAAAGCACTAGCAGGTCCAAGCACTCTTCAGGGAGTGGGCATTTGAGGGGTGGCGCGCCGAAAGGCATTGTATGGACAGTTGGCTAAACAGCTCGCATGCGCTTTCCCTAACTGCCTCACTAAAAGTCTCTAGCATGTACACAACATGGGCGCCGTGTATGAGCTTCACCCATGACTTACAAAGTCTCTGGATGCATCCAACGTTGCTAATCATTTGCACAAATATAATAATTACTTGTACCTTTCCATAATCAAGTGGAATCCATAATTTGTTCGGAGTGGCAAAAAGAGTTGCCCCCATCTTTTTCTTGTACTTGTATGTGTAATTTCCTCCCTCACCTCCTTCTGTCTAATACAGCCTCTCCAGTTCTGAATATATATCGAGGACACGAACGCTTACAAGAATTAATATACAGTCGTCTTCTTTGTATACCTAATTAAAACGATTATAAATTTTGGGGTGCTCGTGCCGGCAGCTTGGCAGCATGTCTACTTTGGGCAAAGCGATGGTAAGACCTCCGACTCCGACTCCCTTGCAAGTCCTCTCTGAACGATCCTAGCCTCAATTTTGCTCATCACGCGACTCACGCCTCTCTTTCCCTCCCACTTGTTCACACATCACAACAGGAGCGCTACTTCTATGTAAGTGTGTGACAGGCCTGTAGTCCATTCAGGCTTGCTGAGTGTTTAAATTGCCAGAGCTGGGGAAAAGGCAGTAGCTAGCTCCCACTTGCGCATCCACACCCCTTCAATACGCAGGACTTCAGCCTTCATGAGTCTGTGCCCGCTCTCAAGCAAGCCATCCCAAGCAGGGGACAGTACCTAGCACTGTGAGTCCAGACGCTTGTCAGTTTGCTGTAAGGATGCATGTTTTGCATGCCCGGTTTTCATCAAGAACGAGCATGCTAGTTCAAGCACATTTGTCGCACCTGTAGTTCACGCTCTGAGAAAGCAACTCTATGTGCGCTTATGCGTCATCTTTCCGCATTCCTCTCATCGCAAACATCCTCCAATTTGCAGGCGACACGTAGGGTTCTGCACACTCGGATTATGGGGGTGAGTGCGCCACATGCCGCGTTGTTTATGAATGATGCATGATGCTCTGGCATTCAGTCCATGTACACACGTTCAACTCCTTTTGTAAGCCTAACTACTGGTCCTTTCCATCTCGCTGCAGGATGATTAACGTGTTCTTCCCCTTCAACGTGAGTCTACACTCAGCAAGCTGCTGATGAGCAATAGTAGTCATGCCAACATACCAGTAGTGCTTCTGTTTCAAGTCTCCTTTCTCTTCTCCTTTCTGGCTAAGTCTGTAACGACGAGGACACAAAGTAAACCAAGCAGTTTGGCTTAAAGAAATTGAACCGTCCGGGAGCTAGTGCCTCTTTCGTCTCTTGGGCTTTATATTCTTGTGCACACGCAAGCATAAGACCTTTCTAGCGTATAGCTGTGCACACGTGCTTTACGTAATTAAGTATGTCAGTATGTGCTTGCAATGTGTGTGTATGTGTGTTTATATAGTGGGTGCATGCTGTCCTTCCTGCCTCTCACTTACTGCACACATTCTGCTTACATTTGACTGCAGCCCCCCTTCCCCACCATTGGCATGTGCCCTAACGGTAAGTTCTTCTCTGTAGTACCTGCCATGCCAAGCAACTTTCACAATCTGATCTCACACATACGTGCATATACACACATACATACACACACACACACCTACCTACACAACAAACACACACCCTTATGCACATTTTGGTGTACATACTGCCTTACAGGATGGAAAGGAACATGGGTGTGTGAAGCCGACAAGCATAAAGCACTGGAGATGTACAAGGTATGCAAACTTGTAAGCAGCTTCTTGTGTGTCAAGAGCAATTTGTTGTGCCAGACCTTTCACGTAATGGTCAGGGCGATGTTGCAGGCAGTTTCAGTTCTTGTGGGGGCAAAGATAATCTGAGCATGTTCAGCATCTTGGTGACGTAGCCTTTTGCTCAATTAAGAGCAAGCAGGACGGCTTTCTTTCGTCTGGCGTTGCATTAGATCCCACAAATAGTATAGGTGCAACAGAATCTTCAGCATTCCGTAAGGCAGAATTTGCACATTTCACCTGTGTTTGAGTATGATTCACATCGCAAGCATACTTTTGCACTGCCATTCTTATACATCGATAATGCAGCAACAACCTTGGCCATCTGTGCTACCTCACAGGAGGCCTGCTCCCCTCATAAGTCCTTTGCCGTGGCATGTGCAAGTTTGTTCCCTTCCCTTCCGGGCCCTCGTGCATGGCCTCCAAAGCCTTTCCTAGGTTCAACTTATGCGTTGCCTTAGAGGGGCAGAGGCCTAGTTTCCTTTAAGGCACTTTCCACGTACTCAAACAATTACTTTACGTGCTCAACTTGCGCAGGAGTGGAAGTCTGGCGTCAAGGCTGCTGAGCCAGCCCACTGAGCTTATATTTTGAAAAGCCGGCAGAAGAAAATGTCCTTTAATCTCCGACTTATTGCTTGCCACCAAAAACATCAGAGATTGTGCCTGTAATGCCCTGTGTCTCCACCTCGCTCGTGTTTTTCCCTTGACTTAAAAGTATCTGATTAATCGCTGAGTCACATTTTACCGCCGACCTAGAAATAGAAAAAATTTACTACACTGCCTGTGCCCTCTCCACTGACTCAGTAAGGGTAGGGGTCTCCTCCGTAACTGCAGCCAGGAAAATAACGGGAATTAGGATGAGGATGAGGAGTACAATGGGACACAGCGTTAAGATTAATCATTTACCTCCTAGCCATGCGGACCGGAGGAATCGGATTAAGGTAAGGTTCGTCTAAGAGAAACAAGAGAGAGAGAGATGGAATGATATAAGGAATTATGTCATACTTGAAGTATGACATAAGAACCGGGTCAGGAAAATGGCAAGCTTGGTTTAAGACTGTTGCTAATATGAGTGAAAACAGCACCAAAAAGGGCTCGCATGGCTTCTCCTCTCCAGTTGTCGTGGCCATCAATTATCCTGCAAAGAAACGAATTAGTCTACTTGTGTGAGTGTGTAGCCTCGCATGTGCTAAATACACGTGATGCATAACATTGATGCATAACATACTTTGCATCACTTGCCCGTTTATCTAAACCCTACTAGTCATGCTGGCTGTGTCATCACTACCGGCGGAGTAAAAGTAAAAGTCTACACTGGAAGTCACCAGCGTGCATTAAGGAAAGGCCCTCAAATAGTGCTTACACTAGCCAGAGCCCCACCGAAATAAGACGAAAAAGAGAAACAACAGAGACTAATGAGGATCCGGCGGGTTGTCAGCCATGCGATCCGGCCTGCGCCTAGCCCTCCTGAAGCCAGCCGCTCTACCAGTATCCCCCCTTCCAGTTCCCCCATTATCACTTTTGCTGTTGTTAAAGTGTATTTTGTGTCTTGTTTTTGTGATCTTGTTTAAGCTTTTTATTAGCATGGCAGTGTAGTTGAGTAGCTAGTTGGTGCACTTTGTGCGTGGGGATGCCCAAGTTTAGTAAAGGAGTTATGGTGTACTGATTGTAGATTGTGCCCCCGACTCCAAGAAGTATAACATGAAGTGTGACTTTGTTGTTTCGAGAGATGCCTCAGAGGCTCCTTGTTTGTAGACGCTGGATAAGGGGTTGATGCTGGTTGTGCGCTTTTTCTAATGTCTGTTGCGGGTTTATGTCTGAGCAGAATTTTAATTCTACAAGATGTATGTCTCTGTACTTTGGGGGGATCTGTTTGGGATCCAAATGCCTGCCTCTTCCCTCAATGGGCATAACTAACACGCCATCTGGACGGCTTTGATGTCTAGTTGGAAGGTTTTGTTGTGTTGGGAAAACCCAGTCAGGAATGTTTCTTCCAATGTCATCAGGGGGTTCAATGTTAAGGTCAGATAACTGTTCACTGTTACAAGCATCCATTGTAACAATTGCTGAGCCCAGGTTGCCTTTGCTGTTCTCTTCACCACAAAGGCTTACAGCGTGGTGGTGTCGGTTTACGTGCATTCTCTTCAGAGTATGGTTGTTGCACCTAAGAAGTATGTGTGGAGCACTGTCTGATCCTCCGCACAAAGGGCAGGTGGCAGGCCCTGTCATGTGGGTAAACCGTTTGGTGTGCTTGTCTGTGTGTATCGTGTCCGTCCTGTACTTAAGGAATTGTTCCTGCTCCTTAAAAGTCACATTTGGCATGAACCAGAATGTGTTACTGAGCAAGGGGCTTTGCATTAGGTTGCTGTACGTGAGAGTCGGGCTGTGCTGCACGCTCGGGCGTATCTTGCAATTTTTACCAGAGCTTGTAAAGCATGTATCTGTGTTAGCTTCACCAAGGTAATGGTGGGCGTGCATGCATGTGGTGTTTTAGCTTGTCTTGCAGGTTGGTCAAAACTCGTAGCTCTTCTGCATGGGAGCCAACTTTGTTTGGAACGCTTAGCCGAACAGGTCGTAGAAGGGGTCAGTAGCTGGCGGGAGGAAAACGTCAGAAATTTGATTGACTGCTGCTTTGTGTGCTAGGTGGTCTGCACCCTCATTGCCAACAATACCAGAGTGAGATTTCACTTTGTAAAAAGTGACAGTAGAAGGTAAGGATTAGATTAATTTTACAATGTCCTTGAGTAGTTCCCTGTGCAAGTGGTGGAGTACAGCCATTGGGTTCAATAGCTGTTTTCTAATCTGAAAGTGAGGCACTGTCTGTAGCAATTTCAGTGTGGCCTTTTTGTACCGCTACTAGCACAGCTGCAGGTTCAGCTCTATTGATGGTGAGTGTGGGGCCGCTGCCTGCAGGATTGATAGTGACGGTGTTACTATAACCAGCGTCTGTAGTGAGGGTGAAAATGCCAGCGCCTATAAATTGCTGTTTGCTGATCGCATCTTGCATGGCACTACCATCAGTGTATGTGATTGATTTCCAGTTTTGTACTTTGGGAATGTGTGGGCTCTTGTACTGGATGACGTTTGTGTTATGAAGCGTTTGCCACTGGCTGATGTTAGCAGCAATGGGAGTAACTGGGTGTAAGAGTTGAAATCTTTTCCTCTGCTTGTTCTTGCATTTCACACGAGCAGTGCCAAGCACATGGGCACTATTGTTACAAGTCTACGTTGCTTCAGGAATTGCCTGCTTGAGATTGTTGAGCCAAGCTGGGTTGGATTCATTCAGGGCTTGTTTCCCTTGATTGTTCCAGACGACAATTAGCTGCATTTTATTCTTGTTGTGCTAAGGCTGGGGTGGAGCGTCTAACCAAACTTCTGTAGGGTTTAAGAGCATGCTATCTGCAGAAAACTTGGCTAGAATGCATGCATGCTCAGGGTAGTCATTTATCCAAGTCATGAACCCGTTCTTACTCCAACCAAGCCAATCAAGGAGGAGTAGGTTGTAGCCTCTTGACTGGAGTTTGTTGATTGAAGTGCATGTCCCACCAGTGAATGCAGGAGATAGTCGCAATAAGTCGGGTGGCAAAAGGAGAAGCCTGTGAATTTTGTGTCGAAAGCATTAGTGCTTGCTCCAAATACCGTGTCTCTGGTATTTTCGCTCCAGTAGGCTTGGTAACTAGGGTCAAAATCTAGGGGGCTAGCAAATTTTTGCTTGGTAATTAGTGCCCAATTTTGGAGGGAGGTCATATTGTGCCTCGGGGTGCTATACGTATTGGAATCTCTTGCCTTTTTCCCAATGTTGTTAAGTGAGCTCATTTGAAGTTTATACCTTTGTAGCAGACCTACAATTTCAGTTGCCGCGTCTTGCACAGGTGGTTGTGTAGTACTGTGTAGGCCAATCCGTTTAGATTGGTTGTAAGCATGCAGCAAGATGTTGAGACGTTCTAGGAATAGCATGCCTGTGCACTTGCCGTAGATGTCATATGCACAGGCTGCTTGACAGGTTATGTGTTCAGGGATTTTGGGTTCACCCTCTGAGTCTTTATTAGATCCTGGCTTGAGGAGGTCCACATCCCGCACCCAGATCTCACATTTCCAGGTGGGTTGAATGTCTGCTTGGGTATTGACAGTGTCCGTGATAAAGATTGCCTTGTCTCTGATGTTTTGGCTTTGCGACGAGTCCCACATGTTTTCAAAGAGCTGGGTACAACCATCATAGCCTTGCTTTAAAAGATTGTCAATTTCTTGGTCTTCTGATTGGGCATTTAGCTAAGTGCTTGTATCAGCATTTTCATAGCTACATAGGCTTTGAAGTCAGGGTTGACTAAGAGCAGTTCTGCTGCTTCTCATGTGGTTTGTCAGATCACTTATCATTTCTTTTTCTTCTGCATAAGAGTTTCTGGTGTCCTTTTCCGCTTGGGTTAGGTCAGTACAGGCTGGGCAGTGTCAGTCTTCACTATTTTCTGCGGCTTGCCTTTCAATGTGTGAGCGAGCATTCAGGTCGGTCAGACATTTCCAATGGTAGGTGCGTTGGCACGTATCACATTGTGGCATATCATCATAGTTTTCTTCTCTTTCTGGATGCTCTTGGCTGACCGGGCTCCAGCAAATTTGGCAGCAATCGTCTACCTTTTGGATCTTGAAAAGGGCTCTGTTTTTGCTGCTTTCAGCCCTGTGCTCTCGAACAAGGGTAACGCCCATTTTTCAATAGTAACAGGTTGTAATTGGATTGTGTATTGCGCCTGTGAAGTTGCGTTGGTGTTACGTTTAAGGTTTGCTTATTTGCAGCCAGTCCAACACCTCCTGGATTTGATAGTCATACTTAAAAATTGTGTTACAGGCTTTGACATTGCCAAAAAGAGCCACGTTGCTATGTTTTTAATGCCATATTGTGGTTGCCGCAGTCTCACGTGGTTGCAGAGGCTCTGGAGAATTAGGTAGTGAAGCAGTGGGATTTTCAGTGAGCTCCCAAAGTAGATAGGATTCCTCTTCTGCCTTTTGTTAGGTTGTGATGTTGAGTTGTTGTTGGTTTGCAAACTCTAGGCCCCAACTGTTCTGCTAGATTACCTGCACTGCCTACCTATGTCAGTGTAGGCAATTTGGTTGGTACAACATAATCCCTTGTATATGACTTGGACTATCAGTACATTGCCTTAGTATGGCGTGTTATAATCATATTCCTCATGTTAGTGTGTTGGCAACCAGAGAGTATGTGAAGCGCACTGTCAGTGCATTGGCAAATGGGGCGATTTGCATTGGGGGAAAAGCCGTATCGGAAGGCTTGCTTTTGATTAAAAATTATACCAGTACGGTACCTTGTAACTTGTAACATCACGCTTTTTGTAGAACTTGAGGTTACTATTGTTACAGATAGCATTTGTTGCCAACTTATTGACCAAAGATTAAAGATCCTTCCAGTAGGTATAATACCCTGTGTCTGTTTTGGCACTTCCCAGTCTGTGTGATTTGCACATTCCTGTTTCAGCTTTGCCTTTATAGCAGAGAGTGCACGATGCCTAGGTGTACTTGCCCCTCTTCTTCCGCTGAGCTCCTCATCAATGTCTTTAGCCGCAAGCCAGTAGAGGCGTGTGTATGCATTACCGTCTGGAGCTGGAGGCTGAAAGTGTACATCATGACCAAAGTCGTGTTAGTGTTTGGCAATTGCGGCTGCGCATTTATTTCCAGCAATGCCGCTATGAGCTTTCACTTTATAGAAGCAGATAGGTTCTGGTGAAGCATAAATCACAGATACAATTTGTTCTAGCAAATTTCAGTGTATATGGTCTCGTTGCATTTCAGGGAAGAGTAGTTGTTTTCTGACTTGGCTTAGGGAGCATGCACTGTCCATTGCAATCTTGGTATACTTATTAGTAAGCACTGCTGCAATCCCTGTGAGCTCAGCTCTATTGATGGTGTTTGTCATTCAGTGCGGTACCTTGTAACTTTACGCTTGTTGTAGAACTTAAGGATACAATTGTTCCAGAAAGCATGTGTTGCTGGCTTATTGACCAGCGGTCTGAGGTCCTTCCAGTAGTTGTAGCACCCTGTGTCTGTCATGGCACTCCCCAGTTTTGTGATTTGCACATTTCTGTTTTCATTTTGACCTTTATTTCAGAGAGTGCACTTGCCCCTCTTCTTCCGCTGGGCCCCTCATCAGTGTCTTTAACCGCAAGCCAGTAGAGGTGTGTGTGCATTACCGTCTGGAGCTGCGCAACAACAGCAGAGGTTGAGCAAGCCAGATGCAATCATAGTTACCCCGCCCCAGCAATTACCACGCTCTAATGGAAGCCAAACTAATACGTACCAAACTAGATCCACAAATGCAAGTAGAGCTGCCCTTCTTAACCCTTACCCTAACCCTAACCCTAACCCTAACCCTAACCCTAACCCTAACCCTGACCCTAACCCTAACCCTAACCCTAACCCTAACCCTAACCCTAACCCTAACCCTAACCCTAACCCTAACCCTAACCCTAACCCTAACCCTAACCCTAACCCTAACCCTAACAGATATTCCTGCAAATGCACACCATGAAACCAAGGGACAAACAACCAAACAAACGCGACATACATCTGATCGACATTAGGTACTGTATAGGACTTCCCCTACCCAACAAGCAGAATAGTCACAAGAGCAACATAAGCTGCTATAGCCTCGCTTACTTAGGCATCGGGCACCGTAAAACCCTCCACACTATCCAACTAGGAGCAACAGGCCCCATTTACGAAAGCCATACAACAAACCCACTGCACAACCTTGGAGTAATAGCCTATGCGCGGTCTGCATGCCCCTCATGAGAAAGCTAAGCTTACATGCCATCGCGCCTGTCACGCCCAATAGGTGGTAGTGACAAATTGTGTGATTTGGTCAGTTGGTATTGATTGATGCGCTGAGCTTGTACTTTGCTGATGGCAAGCATGCTGATTGTCCAAGCCCTACAAAAGGGACCATGCGGTGCCAACCAAATTGCCTACACTGACATAGGCAGCGCAGATATATTATCAGAACAAGGCCTAGATCTGAGAAACATTGCCAACAAATCACTGCCCTCTTGGTTGCTACCAAAACTAACAGCACTTGCTTTAAAAGCCTCTTCTCGTCCTGACGCCATCCTATTTCTACCTAGCACTGTGTGCTCCTCTCGCGTAACAACCTGCAACCCAAACTTTCAACAGCTTGCTAAAGACAAGAAATTGAATCCAAACCAGTGGGAGGTTCGCCTGATTGAGTTTAAATTCTGTGAAGACACTAGGCCTGATCCCTAACTCCAAGAAGCAAAAGCACAGCACAGCGTGCTTATTGCCAGCCTAAACAGACAAGGATATAGGGAAGTCAAGCTTCACGTGATCCTCGTTGGAGCTATGGGGACTGTCTACAAAGACTATACAGACAAACCTCTGGTAGACCTTGATCTAAATTACCACAAGATTAGAAAATTGACACACAAACTGAATAACCACTCCATTAGACATGAATTTGCACTCATAAAAACAAGGTGTGCACTGCAATATAACACAAGAAACAACAGTCAAGGTTTGGGTCTGGGTGCTACGGCACACAACCCCCCTGGACCACATTAATTTCTTTTTATTTGTTTGCGTGATGGGGGGTTTCCCGGTGCGGGCACCTATGTAGTCCTCTCCCTTAATCATGCTGGCTGTTTCACCTACGCAGGCAGTGAAAGCCACTCCCCACATTAATGAAGGAAAAGGGGCCACTTTGGTACCGAGTACCGTAAAGCTCCTCCACCAAGAAAAGGAAAGGAAAAATCAATGGGGATCAGGAGGGTTGCAGGCTTGGCCTGAAACCGGCTCCTGATGAGAGTTGATAACAGTACTGGAAAGGGCACGTCTAGTATGGACAAGTTTAGCAGCAAAGTTCACGCACAGAGTGCACATGGAGCTTGGAGGCAAGCTTCTTAATTCTCTGAGAATCGAGACCCAGTTCCTTGAAAGGCCTCAGAGTGCGGTTGTTGTAGATGGTGCCACCCACACCCAAAAGGATGATGTGGAGAGTAATGGAGGCTCCTTGGAGAATGTTGCAGAGATCTTTGTGCTGTTCCTTTGCGGCGTTCAGCTGGTTCTGAGGTCTGGTGTCCTCACAGTACTTGATCTCAACGAGGTGGATGCTGCGTCGAGTTTTGTTGAGGTCTTTAGGTCGGTGCTGTCTGGGGTTGGTGGCTGTACTGGTGGCTGGCGGTGCTGCTGGGGTGCTCCCAGTCTCCCTCAATTGCCCCCTGCCACTCCGAAGAACCTACCCCCTTACATTTGTTTGTTGTTTTTGTGTGTTTGCAGCGATGGGAGTAACCAACACAAAATCTGGGCGGCTGGAGGTAAGTCTGTCTTTATCTGGGAAGCGGGGTGGGAAGAGCCATCTGGGAACAATTCTACTTTCAGCTGTTTCAGGAATCTGGGGATTTTGCATGGTCATCCGTTCGTTGCTGCCTATATCCATGGAGACAATGCATGATCCTAAGGAGCCTGTTTTTCTGATAGCCTTAAGGATCATGCGGCATGCTACGTTGTGTCTTTCGGTGATCATGTTACTTATTTGCGTGTGTCGGCACCCAGAAAGGATGTCCAGGGCACTGTCTACTTGTGGGCAGAGGGGGCAAGTTTGACTTGTTGAGAGTTTGAACAATACCGAATGTTTTTGATTATATAGGGTGCCTGTTCTGTATTATTTCATAATGATACATTTGGTCTTTAAGGGGACATTGGATGATGTTAGGTAAGCATTGCTAGTGGCTCCATTGGCAGTACCGTCCTTGATGAGGGTCTGGTAGTACGCATGGTAGTTCGCTTCAGTTTTGGCATTTCCCAGTTTATGGAGAAGATGCATATGTGCTTGAAGGGCGTCACGGTGGTTTGGTAGGTACCAGAGCTTTAGGGGAGGAGAATGGGCCATGTTTGTTGTATGGGTATGATTATGGGTTTGTGTTTGGTTTTCAATCTCTTCTTTTGCAAGCCAGTGGATGTTGTAGAAGGGATTTCCCTCAGGACCTGCTGTTTTGATGGAGGCATCTGCAAGGTCTGAGTAGGTGGTGGCTGACTTTTTAGCAAGGGCGTCGGCATGCTCATTACCGATTATACTGGCATGGGACTTTACTTTGATGAAGTGGATAGGCGATGGTGATTGGCGGATTGCTTTGGCAATGGATTGAAGGACATCTCCTTGGATGTGGTGGCGATGGAGATTCGGGTGTGAGAGCTGCTTTTTAATTTGGTGCAATGTAAGGCTGTCTGTGGCTATATGTGAGTAGCCGTGTATGACTGCAGCTGCTATAGCTGCTCGCTCTGCACGTGAGATGGTGTTAGTTATACCCATGCCTTTTGGATTTACATAGTGGGAAACATTTAAGTGAGGATGGTATACGCCTGATCCGGTGTCTTGCCCTACTTCATTCTTTTGGAGGCTGCCATCAGTGTAAGTCCAATCCCGCCAATTTTTTACCTTACGGGTTAGGTTTTGGCTGGAGCTGTTTTGGGGTGCTTTGTCGACATTACAATAATAAATATGAGGTTGTTGTGAGCATTGAGGCAGACCCTGCCCTTGGTGTTCCATATGGCAATGATCTTCAATTCCCAGGAGTGTTTGGAAAGTGGTATTTGTATGTTGTTCCAGAAGGGCACTTTCGCATACTGGAGTTGGTTTGATGGGATGGTGCCCGGGAATTTACACATGAGTGGGTATTTGCGGCAGAGTGATGCATAGGGATTTGTGGTCATATTATTATTCCAGGAAGGGAGGAGCATGAATGTGGCTGTTTCCTCTGTGCTGACAGCAGCAGAGTAGATGGCGTGTCTTGTTGCTAAGAGCATGGTGTTACATGGTAAATGGGATGGCAGATGGAGAACCCAAAAAATCAGGAGGAGAAGGCATTGGTGTTTGCCCCAAACACTTTGTCCCTTGGGTGCTTACTCCAGTAATGGGGGAATTTGAGGTCATAGTCAAGGGGGGATGCCATTTTTTTTTTAGTGACCAGGGCCCACTTTTGAAAGGCGGCGGTGATGTGGGAGGGGAGTATCCGTGCAAAAGAGTCTTTTATTTTTTGTTCGTATGTTTAAAGGCAGAGGTGTCTTTATGTGCAATGAGGCCTACAAGTTCTGATGCAAAGCTAATGGGAGGAGGTTGGACGTGATCGTGTAGACCACTGCATTTTGCCCTGTCGAATGCCCTTCGTAGTATGTTAAGGTGCTCGGGAGTAAGCATACCCTTTCACTTTCCGTCGACATTGTAAATACAGGCTACTGTGTCAGTGTACACTTCAGGGAGCATAGTGTCATCTGGGAAGGATAGGGTATCCTTTTCTTGATACTCCATGAGATCAATGGTTGTGATCCAGTACTCACAATGCCCTGTGGCCGTCCACGGGTGGTATTGTATTCGGCTATAATACCACGGGTGGACGGCCGGGACGAATTTTGTCCACGGCCATACCACCTGTGGCCGTGTCATCACTACCAGCGGAGTCTTTTCTTTTCTTTTCTTTGGAAAATCTGAGCAATTCTCCTGGCTGGTGGCGTCAGGCTTTCTGCCTCCCAGGCAACACCTGATCCCCGTTGAAGACAAGCCACTCCTCATTTCCATTATCCATGTGAGATGTTATGGCTCTGCATCCATTGGATGGTGCAGATGTCAGGTCAAATCACCGTCACTACAGAGTATTGGGCTCAGCACATCAACTAATCTAATTTGGGGCGCCTTACGACTAAAAAAGGCCTCCAAGGAGGAAATACCATCCAGCAGAGGAGTAGGTTTGCATTGCTGTGGTCCCAATGCCTATACCAGTTCGATACGTATCTTTATACGTATCTTTATACGTATATTTATACGTATACCAAATGCAACGTTATTGATGGTCTCTCACCTGAGAGCACCACTGAGTGGGCGAGTTTGCTGGGAGGGGAAACCAACTACACAGCTGGCGGTTCAGAGACCCTCAGCCCCAACCATTAACGTGGTGATATTACAAATACTAATAGATATAATAAGTCTAAAACCTGGCAGGTTCAGTGTTCAAAAGGCAA
>Ga0307968_1002217_pt1:0-12500 | contig 16116 bp, 19 predicted proteins | sample OrgLakmetagen650_FD_201834 | JGI IMG/M metagenome (GOLD analysis project Ga0307968, IMG submission 201834) | Saline water microbial communities from Organic Lake, Antarctica - #650 | ecosystem: Environmental > Aquatic > Non-marine Saline and Alkaline > Saline | place: Antarctica: Organic... | reverse complement strand
GCTGTGCCACTCCTTCACCAAATTTACCCTTAGTATGCACCATGGCAGCAGTGCATACACAACAACCAAAGTAAAACGTGCTGCACACCCACTTGGCCTGCTGTGCCACTCCTTCACCAAATTTACCCTTTGTATGCACCATGGCAGCAGAGCATACACAACAACCAAAGTACAACGTGCCGCATACCCACTTGGCCTGCTGTGCCACTCCTTCACCAAATTTACCCTTTGTATGCACCATGGCAGCAGAGCATACACAACAACCAAAGTAGAACGTGTCGCACACCCACTTGGCCTGCTGTGCCAATCCTTTACCAAATTTACCCTTTGTATGCACCATGGCAGCAGTGCATAAACAACAACCAGAGTACAACGTGCCGCACACCCACCTGCCCTGCTGTGCCACTCCTTCACCAAACTTACCCTTTGTATGTACTACGCACTATGACAGCAGTGCAAGCATACACATGCCACGTACCAGCCTGCCCTGCTGTGTCGTTGTCACTGTGCGGTCCAGCTTGCTGTTGCTGGTTTGAAGCCAATGGGAAGTTGTGGTCCATAACTCGGCTTTGCACACCTGCGCGCGCAAGTTTGTTAGTGTATGTGTGTACGTTTGTATACATGCGTGTGTGTATGTGTGTGTGCGCGTGTATGTGTGCGTGTATGTCTGCACAAGGTGTGTGTGAATGCACAAGCACCACACACGAGTGCATGCCACATACACCTTTGTGTGTGTTTGCATGTGCATGTGCGTGTACGTGTGATGTGTTTGCCCTAGCTGCAGGCGTCGGGTGGAGGGATTCAACAAGCAGGTGCACACGCATGCGCACACACACACACATATGCACAGCTATAGCACAAAGAACACTGACCGAGGGCAGCGCGGACAATGTCCTCGTCGGCAGTGTGGCAATTGGATGTTTTTGGGTCTGCTTTGTTGTGGAGGCCCATGATCGAGGGTGTGATGTCAGCATCCCTGTGTGTATATAGTGTGGCAATTGTGTATATAGTGTGGCAATTGGAGGCTTTTGGGTCTGCTTTGTTGTGGAGGCCCATGATCGAGGGTGTGATGTCAGCATCCCTGTGTGTATATAGTGTGGCAATTGGAGGCTTTTGGGTCTGCTTTGTTGTGGAGGCCCATGATCGAGGGTGTGATGTCAGCATCCCTTTGTGTATATAGTGTGGCAATTGTGTATATAGTGTGGCAATTGGAGGCTTTTGGGTCTGCTTTGTTGTGGAGGCCCATGATCGAGGGTGTGATGTCAGCATCCCTGTGTGTATGTGTGTGAGTATATGTGTGGATGTGTGTACGTGTGTGTGCGTGTTCATCAATTTCTGTCTCCGGTGCTTGTAAAGAGAGCCTGGTGACAATGGGAAAGACAGAGCGGCAGAACGCTGAAAAAGTGCAGCCTTGATGTTTGCTAGTAATGTATGTAGTAATGTACGTGCGTGTGTGTGTGAGTGTGTGTGTATGTGTGTGTGCGTCGTGTGTGTGTATGTGAGCGTGTGTATGTTGTGTGTGTGTATGTGTTCGTGCGTGTGTATGTTGTGTGTGTGTGTGTGTGTGTGTGTGTGTGTGTGTGTGTGTGTGTGTGTGTGTGTCGGAAAATGCAATCTGTATCACAATCGGCAATCGGTACCACAATGATGTTAAACGTGTAAGACGCCTACGTTAATAATCGTTAGAAACATGACATGACATTATCGGTGGTTTGTAAAGCCAACCGTTCCTTTGCTAGAGCTGACTGCAGTCATCAGCAATACTGTTCAGACTACATTCGACTACAGTAGAAAAATGTCTACGCCGGGAAGCACCAGGGTGCTTTAAGCAAAGGCTCTCAACTAGTGCTGACACTAGCCAGAGCCCCACTGCAGTCATCAGCAATACTGTTCAGACTACATTTGAGAGCATTTGACCGCATTGAGGGTTCACCTGTTCGCATGCAGCAGCTCGGCCAAGCGTGCAAGGCACTTGATGTGGACCTGTGTGTTCATGTTTGTGTGTGTTGTGTGTTTGTCTCTGTGTATATGTGTGTGCGTGTGTGTGTGTGCACTTTTACATGTGTAGTCACGTGTGTGTGTATGTGTGTGTGCACTTACACGTGCGTAGTCAAATAGCAGCCCCGCAGATACCTTAACGATGGCTAGCAGCCTCTTGTGCGTTTGATAACATGTGTGGTGCGTGCTTCAAGCCTGTAGGCAACTGTGATGCGTGATCAGCACGCTAACATGCAAGTATATGCACACACAAGTGGTGGTGACATCTTAAAAGTGCACACAATTGGTGGTGGCACCTCAAAAGTGCACACAAGTGGTGGTGGCACCTTAAAAGTGCACAAGTGGTGGTGACACCTCAAAAGTGCACACAAGGGGTGGTGACACCTTAAAGTGCACACAAGTGGTGGTGACACCTTAAAAGTGCACACAAGGGGTGGTGGCACCTTAAAAGTGCACAAGTGATGGTGACACCTTAAAAGTGCACACAAGTGGTGGTGACACCTCAACAGTGCACACAAGTGGTGGTGACATCTTAAAAGTGCACACAAGGGGTGGTGGCACCTTAAAAGTGCACACAAGGGGTGGTGACACCTCAAAAGTGCACACAAGGGGCGGTGGCACCTTAAAAGTGCACACAAGTGGTGGTGACACCTCAAAAGTGCACACAAGGGGTGGTGACACCTCAAAAGTGCACATGCGCGCAGCTGGCAGTACTTGCACGCTGATTTTGATACACAGACGACCTGCCAAGTCTGAACTTCCATCCACCACCCTCGCAGCAGGACTGAGCCGAAACGAGGAGGGCAATCAGAGGCCTATGGCTACGACGTCAGGGACCACATGCACACTAAGCAGCAAACACAAAGGCACACACGGGCCTGATCTGGACAATTCACCCAATCCCTCTGTGCAGCAGGACTGAGCTGAGACGAGGAGGCAATGAGAGGCCTGTGGCTTTTGTGTCAAAAACAAAGACCAAGCTGGGGATTGAACACAGTGACACACACGCCTGATCTGTAGGGTTGGCCAGAAGTGTATGTATACACGTGCATGATTATGTATTTGGTGATTTTCCTGCCTAAAATACCAGAGGGGGCTATCTGACCCCCAAAATGGGGGTGTTTGTCAAATGTTCCCAGAGTGTGCGTGCCCCCATTGGCTACATCTAGACTTGGTTCAAACGGTGAGACTCCATAGCAGTTGAGTTTCATTGTAGCCAATGAGGTCACTTATGCCTAATCGGCCGCGGCGTGAACCCTACCTTTCAGGCACCCGTGTGCTGGATCTGACCAATCGCTGCACCAATTCATGTGATTAAAATCGCATTAGATTTTATTCTATAAATACCATCATTGCAAGAAAAATGAGGGGAACAGATCCAGTGGTTGGTGAGATACAGAATTCCAGCCATTTCTCTTAGAGAAAATCATGAGAAAATCAGCCAAGAAGGTGCCAAAAAGGTCATTTTTTGACCTCCTTGCATCCTATTTTGGAACATGCAAGATGGTCACATGGTATAAGGAAGTCATAAATACCAAATTTGGGAATGAAAAATGGTCCCAGGACGGAGCTGTGGGCCCATTTCAGGTGATCTGAGGCCAGAAGTGTGATTTGGGGTCATCCGATTTTCACCAATTTTTGGTGAACGTGATCTTTATTGAAAAAATTGAGGTTGACATGGTTGCATGTGGGAAAGAAAACCAGGAAGGAACATTTCCTGCAATTTGGCCAGTCAACCCTCTCTGCAAAAATACCGAATATACACTGTATATTAATACACATGGTTCTGGCCAGCCCTACTGATCTGGCCTGGTGCTATTCAGAGCTACACCGCATGACGACCCACTAATAAATACCTAAACACCAGCAGTGCCGTGATCTTTTACAGCCTGTGATTTGTCACACCCTGTAATTTGTTGCATCTTGTGATTTGTCACACCCCTGTGATTCGTCAAAACCTGTGATTTGTCACATCCTGTGATTTATTACAATCTGGAACTAACACAGGATTACTAATTTGATGACTGGCCATTGTTTGGGAAACGGCCACACACACACACGCACACACACACACACATACACACACACACACACTCACACACACACACACACACATACACACACACACACGCACTCACACTTCCACACTTCTGGGACAAATCAGTCATGTCCTAACGACATAAAACGGTTTCTAGCACCTTCTTCGATTGAGCAGGGAATGCTTTAGCTGCCTGCATTTTCTGTGCCTCCTCACACAATCAGAATTCCGTGAATCATCAAATCTTTGAACGCAAATTGCGCCCGAGTCTTCAAATTAGGGCATGTTTGCCTCAGCGTCGGGTTAATCTCACAAACCCTCTCCCGTGGGAGAGGATAAGTGGATCTGGCCGTTCCATATCATACACAAGATGTCACTTGTAGCAGGTGATCCACAAGGAATATGGTGCCCAAGAGAATTTCTGACACAGACAGCATGACACAGACAGCACGAGCTGCTGCAGCACATTGAATGCCTCTCATGCAAGCTAGCACGCTGACCCACACACTGGATCATCCACACTAACACAAAATCTCTCCTGTTCACCTGTTAAGACGCAAGCACAGCAGGAGGAGGGGATATCATTGATCATCCACACCAACACACTCACACACACTCTTGCTCACCTGCTGAGACGCAAGCACAGCAGGAGGAGGGGACATTATTAATCATAAGTATTTACACAACAATACTCATTCTCTTCCTTACCTTAGACACAGGCACAGCAAGCGGAGGAAGTAATATCCATCAACCCCACTAACACTCACACCCATTCTCTCACTCAAATACTTACATGCAGGCACAGCAGCAGGAAGAGGAAATACCATTGCTCATCCTTATCCACACACACTCATACCCACTTTCTTGCTTGCCTGCTTAGACGCAGGCACAGCAGCAGGAGGAAGGAGAACCATTGCTCATTCTTATCCACACACTCATACCCACTCTCTTGCTTTCCTGCTTAGACGCAGGCTATGTAGCAGGAAGAGGGAGAACCATTGCTCATCCTTATCCACACACTCATACCCACTCTCTTGCTCGCCTGCTGAGACGCAAGCACAGCAGGAGGAGATGAAAGTACCATTGATCATCTTTATTCTCATAATCTTAGCTACCCTCTCGCTCACCTGCTTCGACGCAGGCAATGTAGCAGGAGGCATGCCACTAAGGAAGGCATCCATAGGCGTCTCTGATGCGGACAGCATGAGTTGCTCGTTGTGATAGACCGGCACATTGAGCATCATCAGCCCTGGGAGAGAGTTTTATGTGTATTTGTTATGTGTCCAACTAACAGGAAAAGCATGGGTTGCTCGTTGTGGTAGACCGACACGCTGAGCATCATCAGCGCTGGGAGTCATGTGTGTATGTGTGTGAGTATTGTGTGTGTGGGTGCGTGAGTATGTGTGTGTGAGTGTGTGGGGTGTGTGTGTTATGTGTGTATGCAAGTGTTTAACTAGCAGAAAGGACACGGGTTTCTCTTTAGGATACACCCGGCAAGTAGAGCATAATTTATCATAATTTCTGTTTTATAGCACAGAGAGCACGACCTATTAATCATGGTACACCTCCTGAACCTGTAAGCGCTGGAAAAAATGTGTCTTGTGTGTGTCTCTGTTTGTATGTTTGTGTGTGTCCTTGTGTGTTATGTCGGCAGGTGTGTTAATGTGTTATGTCAGCAAATAGGGAAGGCAAGCCCTGGGAGGTGTGTGTGCATGTGTGTGTATGTGTGTGTGTGAGAGTATGTATGTGCGAGTGTGTGGGATTTGTGTCTCCGTTTGTATATATGTGTGTTTGTGTGCTTGTGTGGAAGGGAAGGCGAGCCCTTGAAAATAGGGTGGTTTGTGGGTGTGGAGAGAAGCGGGTGGTTTTCCTTGGAATTTAGAGTTTAGAAGTACCTGGAGCTATGAGATCAGCTGACAAGCCTGGATCGTTCAATCCATACAAACAGCCCTACAGCAAACATCCTCTTTTGACATGTTTGTCGTGCTCATTGTCCATACCCATTCCTCTACAGCAAGCATCCTCTTTTTACATGTTTGTCGTGCTCATTGTCCATACACATTTCCCTAAAGCAGGGTTAGGGTTTAAAGTTTAGGTTAGGGTTAGGGTTTAGGGGTTCGGGTTAGGTTTTAGGGTTTCAAACACTCCTCTATCTTTGTCATGCTCATGGTCCATGTGACCATTTACGCCTTGCACTTCTACCTTTGTAATGCTCATGGTCCATGTGACCATTTACGCCTTGCATTTCTACCTTTGTCATGGTCCATGTGACCATTTACGCCTTGCACTTCTACCTTTGTAATGCTCATGGTCCATGTGACCATTTACGCCTTGCATTTCTACCTTTGTCATGCTCATGGTCCGTGTGACCATTTACGCCTTGCACTTCTACCTTTGTCATGGTCCATGTGACCATTTACGCCTTGCACTTCTATCTTTGTCATGCTCATGGTCCATGTGACCAATAACGCCTTGCACTTCTATCTTTGTCATGCTCATGGTCCATGTGACCATTTACGCTTGCACTTCTATCTTTGTCATGCTCATGGTCCATGAGACCATTAACGCCTTGCACTTCTATCTTTGTCATGCTCATGGTCCATGTGACCATTAACGCCTTGCACTTCTATCTTTGTCATGCTCATGGTCCATGTGACCAATAACGCCTTGCACTTTAACATTAACTCACCCGTCCAACTACGTCTTCAGTCACCTTTCCCATGACAGCCCTGATCTGCTGATCTGTCATCCTCTGACTTTTTTTGTATTCCAGCCGTGGCCCTTCTTCAAGCAGTTTGATCAAGTGGCAGCTCCCAACCCACTCGTCACCGTACTCACCGCCCCGGAAAAAGAGGCGGAGGCGTGCGTTGTGTGTACGGTTGGCCAGATCCGTATATATACACCGTATATGACCGTAGATTTGGCGATTTCCCTGCCAAAAATACCGCATACACACCGTATATATATGGTTCTGGCCAACCCTAGTTGTTTGTGGTACACTACCTTTGGTGGTATAGTAGCACCGTATTCCTCCAATCTGCCCTTCTTTTTGCTCTGTCTTGGCACCTACCAGCCGTGCTGCTCTCGTCAAACAGCTTGGTCATGCGATAGAACATGGGGTCGTGCTCAAAGGTCTCGTTAACCTGGGCAGCACAATACCAGCAACGCTGAATCCATATCTCTCTGCATGGCTAGACAATGACAATCACAGGCCACTTCAGTGGATGCATGATCTGGGCATATCCTTGTGCATGGTTGGACGTGAATGACCAAACGCATTGCAGGGCGATACCAAGCAAATGGCAGGGGCAGTTTGACAAGAATGGTCAAAAGTAATGCAGGGTGTACCAAGCAAATGGAAAGGGCAGTTTGACAAGAACAGTCAAAAGCAGGGTGCACCATTAGCAATGTGTGTGTGTGTGCACCATAAGCAATGGCAAGGACAACGAGGACCATAAATGTACGCCAAGCGAATGACAAAGACGATTACTAACAATTGCAGAGTAGCTAAGCAAAGATGACGAAGATTCATCACAGTGTGTGTGTCAAGCGAATGCAAGTCAAATTGGACGCACTGATGTGCAATTGAGCAAAAACATTTTCATTGATGCATGTGCACATAGACAGCTGCATACTTATTACTTTATATGCACATGTGCATAACAGCGTAGCTTCTGTGAGTACAATTGTGGTGCAAGGATAACATGGCTTAGTTTTAATGTAAGGGTGCCATGGCCTAATTTTAGTTAAAGGGTGCCATGGCACATGATGCTGCAACCAGACACAAGCACATGCGCACATGCAAACACACACACTCACACACACTCACACACACACACACACACACACACACACACACACACACACACACATACACACACACACACACATAGGACCACGCACGCACCTCTTTTACGCGCAGGGCGGCCTCTGTTGAAATGGTCGCTGCTGGGTTGGTGTCGTGCTTGCGTGCACGTTGGGCTGCTTGACCGCCGGACTGGGGCCCCTCCTCACCCTCCACACCTCCTTGGTCTTCTGCACAAGTGTGCACAGACGTGTTAAACACGCAATGCAAACAAAAGTTGCGTTTAGGGTTTGTGCTAGATCGGCCATGTGTTCCCAACGCCAGAGCTTCAGGACCTCCTCACTTACATCACATCATTAATCATTATGCATGGCCATACTTGCATATGGGTTGGGCATACACGTCGTGTCTGGAATAACTCAGAACACAGCATCATGTCTACGGTAGGGATGCACGGTAAGTTTTGGCAGAAATGCATCACACGTACGGCCATTACTGCAGGTTAACATGGCCCCAGTCAAAGGAGAGCCATTTCACATGAGTGGCGTGATGTGTGTGTTTACATGCAAGCGAGATTCACAGTGGCAGCAGCACTGCGAGCAACTAGAAATAGTACGTGTGTTTCTATCAACTTTTCCTTGTAAGATCCTCTACCTGTTTACCGGCCAATTTAGTGATATCTGCTAGATTCTTGGGCCATCTAACGGAAATATTTAAAGATATAAAACGGCTTAAAGATTCGCTTGAATCCCTCAAATCACAAATACACACCGCATCCCGCACATGACCGTAATTATTAGGTTGGAAGAGTCCTTGCTGAAGAAATTGCGCATGTGCCTTGAATGAATGTAAGGCTCTGACAAGAAACGGATGGCTAGCTTGTAGGGCCGGCCAGTACTAAGGATATACACAGAGAGTTGAAACAAAAGGATATACACAGAGAGCTAAAACAAAAGGATATACACAGAGAGTTAAAACAAGAGGATATACACAGAGAGTTAATACAAAAGAATATACACAGAGTTGAAACAAAAGGACATACAAAGAGAGTCGAAACAAAAGGATAAACACAGAGTTGAAACAAAATCACGTGTACAAACTCGTACGTAACCGTTTGTCTGGAGATTTCCTTCCGCTTCAGCTCTTGTACAAACACCACATCTAGGGATCTATGTGTGGCTCTGGCCAACATTACAGGTTGTAAAAACCACTACATAAACCTGTGTGTGCTTATTTGGTGTCCCTGCTAAAGGAGTGGTATATGTACCTGATTTACTTATTAATCAACGTGTACATTATAATGAACGTGTACATTTTTATGAGCCCAAAGTGCATGCTATCTCTAGGGCGTGGCCGCACCTGTTTGCTGTGCGCCGTGCTTGACATTGATGCCTGAAATGCTTGCGTACACATCCTCGTAAGCAGAGTCCACACGCTTGGAGTACACCTGTGAGATCAGATCACAGAAGGATCACAGGGGGTGTGTGAACCATAAATGTCACGTGTATGACCAGTTGTCGGCAAATTATAGGGTCACCTATGCAGCGAAGGCACTCTTACACAACAATAAAGAGAAGATGCGAGTTCCTCAGGTAATGCCAGCTAAGGTACGGCAAGACTTTAATTGGAAGTGCAAGCAAACACTCCTCAGCTGCACACGCACTCATAACTCACAGTTTGAACGGACTTACTATCGCCTGTGCTCACCCTGATACACTCACACAACACTCACGCAGCGCCCACCACACTCAGGGCTATTTCTCAAGCGTTTCCTCTGATGTAGCAAATCCTGCACCTTGGACGAGCATCTAGACTTGGACTTGCTGTGGCCAACACGCACGAGTGCTGTGCACTCAATCATGGCGTGTGCATGTCTAATTGCTAATTGCTTAATATGAGCAGGCTAGCAGTCGCACTTTTTGGCTGAAGGCCTTTTTTGTGTAAACCTTGTAACACACACGTGTGCTGTGTACTCAGTTATGGCGCGTGCATGTTAATCACAATATACGTGTGCTGTGTACTCAGTTATGGCGTGTGCATGTCAATCACAATATACAATATACGTGTGCTGTGTACTCAGTTATGGCGTGTGCATGTTGATCACAATATATGTGTGCTGTGTACTCAGTTATGGCGTGTGCATGTCAATCACAACGCACGTGTGCTGTGTACTCAGTTATGGCGCGTGCATGTCAATCACAATGCACGTGTGCTGTGTACTCAGTTATGGCGTGTGCATGTTGATCACAACGCACGTGTGCTGTGTACTCAGTTATGGCGCGTGCATGTTGATCACAACGCACGTGTGCTGTGTACTCAATTATGGCGTGTGCATGTTGATCACAATGTGTGTATCCAGTGGCGACATCCGTTTGCTCATTGAAAGTATGCAACACGATTGCATTTTTTATCTATCAACTCCACGCTGCGTTGCTGAAATTCAAACAGCACATGAAATGCGACAGCTTGCAATGAAGAAGACCGCAATTATACAAAGGATCATTCAATCAAACAATGACAGCGTGATCACATCACACAAGCACAGAAACTCACGTCACACAAACACAGAAAGGTTTTATCAGTTTGCCTTTGTGTGCTGGTTGCAAGAAGCACTGCGACGAATTCAACTCCTTTCAAGTTTAATAGAAGCTGAGCGTAACCTTTGTTTTCACCAATCATAGTATTACGGCCCCCACACAAATTGGAGCCCCACCTGGGTTAGGCACGGCGCACCAACCAAATTTTCTAAACACTCATTTTACTTGATAGATATGTTCACCTATCAATGAACGACTTACTGTAATCCTCACGAATTCTGGTGCCTCGAATTCTGGTGCCACGAATTCTGGTGCCACGAATTCTGGTGCCACGAATTCTGGTGCCTCACCTGGGCGCTGGCATGGAGCGCCACACTGGTTTTCTGGAAGTTGAAGTGCTCATCTTGAGAGAGTGTCTCGACCAGTGAGGGCATGTAGTCAATGATGTTCAGGTCCCATGCGTTGTCCTTGGTGATCTTATTTTCTTCGAAAAAGGGGCAGGATGAGTTGAACTCAGTACAAAGGAGGCTCATATGACAATTGTTACAATGATCTAAAAGGCCCAAGACAACTCAAACAGTATGCTAGCCGCTTCATTTGAACCAGCGCCTTCTTCATGGGGGAAGTGACCTTTCTTGCGTGTCTTAAATTATTGAAGCAGAAGTAATTAAAACACGCATGATATGATGACCTGATGCATGCTTTTAGGGTTAAGGGTATTTTAATTGACACTATTGAACTTGAGCTACCTGAACACAAGCATCACAACAGATATGATGTTAGGTGCACAATTTATTGATGTTAGATACACACACTGACTTGGTGTAAGTCCACTGCTTTTGGACATGCACACACACACACACACACACACACACACACACACACACACACACACACACACACACAAAGACACAACAACACAAGCAAAAATAATTTAACTGTTGCAGACCTGGTCTATATGACCTATCAAGCTCACACTGCAAACGTCACCCTTGTACCTGCCACAAGCTTGACAGCGCGGTCCAGCATTGCATGGATCTCTTGAGCAGTGTGTGCTTCTGCAGATTTACCAGGGGTGCCCGGAGGCGCCCTGTGCGCATGTTTGCGTGTGTGTGTGTTTGTGTGTGTGTGTGTGTGTGTTTTGTGTGTGTGTGTGTGTTTGTGTGTGTGCGTGTGTGTGTGTGTGTGTGCGCGTGCGTATGTGTGAGTGTGTGTGTGTGTGTGCACGCATGCATGCATACAAGCATACACATTCAAAGTTTAAATCTCAGCACACATGCCTGACACATTGTGCACACTTCAATTTGAGGGTTGACTAAAGTAAATCGGGTTGGAATTCGACGTACCTGGCATTTAGAATCGCCATGAATTATAATTTTGAGCTCTATTGCGATTCCAGGGAAATGGTGAACCCTAAACGATGAGAATTCTCTCTTCCCGAGCTGCGTATATTTTATATTTTCAATTGCGCAGTTCCAGTACATTCACCAGATGACTAAGGCAGGAAGAAAGAGAGGGGAAGGGGGGGCAAAGGGGAAAGCTGCAGGTCCCCGTGCCCCAGCCCAGCAGGTGAGTGCACACTGATTGACATCACATGTATACAGAGCCTCAGTCCTCATAAATTGTCTCTGGGACGGCAGACGAAACTCACAATTGCCTTGGGCGGCAGGCTGAGCAGAAATTTCTTACAGGCGCAATCCCTGTTTTTCCTTTGACTACACCCAGGTAACTGCTGCAGAACTTTACATGCAAGCCCAAATGGCTTTGCAGTATGACGACATTGATGGCGCCAAAAAAGCACTCAAGTACGCAAAAAACACGCATGTAAACATTCATGCGCACACATGCACGTACACATGCACACAAAAAAATACGCTCATGCACACATTATTACTTACATCATTCACACACACACACACACACACACACACACACACACACACACATACACACACACACGCACGCACGCACGCTCACACACACACACACACACACACGCTCGCACACACACACACACACACACACACACACACATACACACACACACACACAAACACACACAAACACACACACACGCTCGCACACACACAAACACACGCACGCACAAACACACACACACACA